>WNGN01003030.1_pt1 | contig 11308 bp, 12 predicted proteins | sample 5400561 | NCBI WGS metagenome assembly WNGN01 (sample SAMN13153379, study PRJNA577476) | soil metagenome | isolation source: 115 cm soil or saprolite under Garry oak tree replicate 2 | place: USA:California | collected 2016-06-15 | reverse complement strand
ACCATCGGGCGAGCTCGTCGTAGAGCTTCATGCGCCGATAGCGTGACCTACCGAGACAAGCGTTCGCCGGACACGGCGGCCACGACGCCCAGTGCCACATAGGTCCCGGCCGCGACGCGACCGGCGCGCCTCTGGGCGATCCTGCTCGACAGCAGCGTCCTGGACAACGCGCCCACACCGAGCACGTAGGAGAAGTCGACCGCCAGCGCGATCGCGATGTAGACACCGCCCAACACCGCGACCTGTGGCAGCACAGGCATGCCGGGATCAAGGAACTGAGGCAGGAACGCGATCACAAAGACCGCGACCTTGGGGTTCAGGATCTGGGTCAGGAATCCCTGGGCGAAGATCCGCCCCAGTGGAGCGGGCCGAGGCGGCTCGACCGTCTCGGAATGGCGCCACCGCTGAACCCCCAGATAAATAAGGTATGCGGCGCCTCCGTACCGGAGGACGGTCAGGGCGTCCGCCGAGGCTGCGAGGAGGGCCGCGAGGCCAGTCGCGGCGGCGGCAATCCAGACCACCTCGCCGCTCTCGATGCCGAACATCGAAGCGAAGCCTGCGCGCCGTCCCTGGGAGAGGGTTCGCGCGGCGACGTAGATGACGCCTGGCCCCGGCGACGCGGTGAGCATTAACGTGGCCACCGCGAAGAAGACCAGGGTGGTCAGATGCGGCATCAGAGCTACCTAACTCATCTGCCCAGGGGCTGTTCCGTCTGGCGGCGGCTCGCCAAATTACGATTGAGAGGCATTGTCGAAGACAGTCGAGTCGCGGACCGCGGGCACGCTCATCCCGACACCGGACATCACGCCGGAGGAGCTCCAGCTCGCCGTACGCAATCATTCGATGCCGCTCGAGGCGCTGCACTACCCGATCACGCCGATCGGCCTGCACTACCTGCTGATCCACTTCGACATCCCCGTCGTAGACGCCGGAACCTGGGAACTAGCGATCGGTGGCCATGTCGAGCGCCGGCTGCGCCTGAGCCTGGACAACATCAAGTCGCGACCGCAGACCACGATCGCTGTCACGCTCGAGTGCGCCGGCAACGGCCGTGCTCGTCTGTCGCCCCGGCCGATGAGCCAGCCGTGGCTGAGTGAAGCGGTAGGCACGGCCGAGTGGACCGGCACGCCCTTGGGACCCATCCTCGTCGAGGCCGGCTTGCGCGAGAGCGCTCGCGAGGTCGTCTTCACCGGCCTCGACCGCGGAGTGCAGGGGGGCATCGACCAGCTCTACGAGCGCAGCATTCCACTGGCCGACGCCCAGCGCCCCGAGGTGATGCTGGTGCATGCGATCAACGGCCAGCCTCTTCCGCCACAGCACGGATTTCCGGTGCGCCTGATCGTGCCCGGCTGGTACGGCATGACCCATGTGAAGTGGCTTCGCTCGATCACCGTGACCGACGCGCCGTTCGAGGGCTACCAGCAGGCCCGCGCGTACCACTATCGCGTGAGCGATCAGGGTGAGGGCGAGGCGGTGACGCGGATGCTGCCGCGGGCGCTGATGGTGCCGCCGGGCGTCCCCGACTTCATGTCGCGCACGCGCTTCGTAAGCCCGGGGACTTACACGATCGAGGGTCGCGCGTGGTCCGGACTCGGTACGGTGACGCGCGTCGAGTTCAGCGACGACGGCGGCCGCACGTGGGTGCAGGTCGAGCTCGGTGCGGCGCTGTCGCCGTTTGCCTGGCGCGGATGGCAGCACCACTGGAAAGCTGAACCCGGTGAGCACGAGCTGTGCGTGCGCGCCATCGACTCCGAGGGCAACGGCCAGCCGGACGCCCAATCCTGGAATCTCGAAGGAGTCCAGAACAACGCGATCCAGCGGGTGCGTGTGATCGCGAACCCCGTCGAAGAGGTTCAGGCTCCGGCGGACGAATATCGCTCGTGAGCGCCCTTACCGACCTGCCGCCAGGCCTCCCCGTGCCGGAAGACGACGGAGCGGCCGACCACCTTCGGGGCATGCACATGCCGCATGTCGGGCTGCGCTCAACGGGCGGACGCGACATTGACGTGGCGGATCTCGGCGAGCGACGAACCGTGCTCTACATCTATCCGCGGACGGGACGGCCAGACCGCCCTGTGCCGGCCGAATGGGACGCCATCCCGGGAGCGCGAGGCTGCACCCCGGAGTCCTGTGGCTTTCGCGATCGATTCGCCGAGATCTCTGCGTTGGGCGCGGGCGTGTTCGGTGTCAGCACTCAGGACACCGACTACCAGCGTGAGGCGGCCGAGCGCCTGCACCTGCCGTTCGAGCTGCTCAGCGATTCAGAGTTCACCCTGACCGATGCGCTGCGCCTGCCCACGTTCCATTTCGAGGGCGAACGCCTCCTCAAGCGCCTGACCCTGGTGGTGCGGGCGGGCCGAGTGGAGCACGTGTTCTACCCCGTCTTCCCACCGGACGGGCACGCCGAAGAGGTGCTTGCCTGGCTGAGCAGCCCCGGAGCTCGGGCCTAGCTAGAGTTTCGCCGTGCGGACAAAGCGAGCCATAACGGTGGTCGGCTGCCATGCGGGAGGGGAGATCGGCAACGTCGTCGTCGGTGGCGTGCCGCCGCCGCCCGGCGCGAGCGTCTTCGAACAGATGCAGGTGCTGGCTCGCGACGATTCGCTGCGCAAGCTGCTGCTGCGCGAACCGCGCGGCAGCGTTGCCGGTCACGCCAACCTCGTCGTGCCATCGCATCGGTCCGACTGCGATGCCGGGTTCATCATCATGGAGCCGACCGAGTACCCGCCGATGTCGGGGTCGAACACGATCTGCGTGGCGACGGTACTGCTCGAGACCGGGATGGTCGCCATGCGCGAGCCGGAGACTACGTTGCGGCTCGAGGCGCCGGCCGGCGTCATCGAGGTGCACGCCACATGCCGAGACGGCCGCTGCGAGAGCGTCGAGCTCACGAACGTCCCGTGCTTCGCCGGCCAGCTCGATGCCCCGCTCGAAGTCGCGGGCCTTGGGTCCATCAAGGTGGACGTTGCTTTCGGCGGCATGTGGTACGCGATCGCTGACGCGCAGGCCCTGGGTTTCGAGCTGGTTCCTTCCGAGGCTGGTGACCTGTCTCGTGCCGGCGAGCTGATCCGACAGGCGGTGCGCGAGCAGCTGTCATGCACGCATCCCGAGAACCGCGAGATCAGCGGAATCAGCGTGGTCCAGATCGCCGAGCCGTGGCGCGGCGTCGACGCCGTCACCAAGAACGCCGTTGTCGTCGCGCCCGGAAGGCTCGACCGCTCGGCGACAGGCACCGGCCTTTCCGCGCGCATGGCGGTGCTGTATGCCAGAGGCCAGATGCGGCCCGGCGACAAGATGACTCACGCCTCCGTACTCGGATCGACGTTCGACGGCCGGATCGTCGAGGAGACGACGATTGGCGGCCGGCCGGCGATCGTTCCGGCCATTCGCGGCAGCGCCTGGATCACCGGGATCACGCAGGTGTTCGTCGAACCGACGGATCCGTTCCCGGAGGGCTACGTGCTGCCGGATACGTGGCCCGGCGGCCGGTGGGATCAGGGTTAGGACGCGATGCCGAAGGTCCCTCCGCCTGGTGTCAGCGTCGGCCCCGACGGCGTCGCGCGATGCTGGTGGGGGGATTCAAGTGACCTTTACCGCAGCTACCACGACACGGAGTGGGGGCGGCCGATCTCAGACGACCGCCGGCTGTTCGAGAAGCTCTCGCTCGAAGGCTTCATGTCCGGCTTGAGCTGGCTCACGATCCTGCGCAAGCGCGAGAACTTTCGGGCGGCGTTCCAAGGCTTCGATCCCTTCGCCATCGCGCGTTTCACGACCCGTGACATCGCGCGGCTGATGCGCGACGAGGGCATCGTCCGCAACCGGGCCAAGATCGAGGCGACCATCAACAACGCCAGGCGTTGTGGCGACCTGGTGGCTGAGTTCGGCACATTTGCGGCCTACGCGTGGAGATTCGAGCCGAAGCCTCGCAGCAGGCGGCTCGAGCAAGCAGAGCTCATGGCGCTGGGCACGTCATCGGAGGCTGTCGCCATGAGCAAGGACCTGCGCAAGCGCGGCTGGGGCTTTGTCGGCCCGACCACGGTCTACTCGTTCATGCAGGCGATGGGGCTCGTCAACGACCACTTGCGAGGATGCGCCGCGGGCGTCGAGGTGGAGCGCCTACGCCGGTCGTTCACGCGTCCGGCATAGACGCTGACGGGCCGACATGTCAGCTGACGATTCTGTTGCGGAGCACTCCGATGCGTTCGACCTCGGACTCCATCACGTCGCCCGGCCGCAAGAATTCGGGCGGATTCCGCGCGAACCCCACGCCGTCAGGAGTTCCCGTCGCGATGATGCTTCCTGCAAGAAGCGTCATGCCCTTCGAAACCCATTCGATGATCGCGTCGACCGGGTAGATCATGTCGCTGGTGTTGCTGTCCTGCTTCACGACGCCATTGATGCTCAGCCGTAGGCCCAGTGACTGGGGATCGTCGATCTCGTCCGCGGTCACGATCCATGGGCCCGTCGGGCAGGAACGGTCGAGGCTCTTGCCCTTGAAGTACTGGCCGCCCCAACCCGCCTGGATGTCGCGCGCGCTCACGTCGTTCAGGGCCATGTAACCGAACACGTGGTGGCGCGCGTCCTCGCGCGTGATGTCCGCGCCGCCGCGTCCGATCACGACGGCAAGCTCGACCTCCCAGTCGATCTTGTCGCTTATCTCTGGCCGAATCACGATGTCGGCGTTCGGCTCGGTCAGAGACGTGATGGCTTTGGTGAAGACGGTGGGCGGGCTGGGCTCGCTACCCTCGGCGGCCGTCTCCCTGGCGTGCTTCTCGTAGTTGCGCCCGATCGCGATGACGTTGCCGCGCGGCTGCGCGATCGGCGCCAGCAGCTGGAGATCCGACAGTCGATGGGACGTGACCTTGCTCCTCGACAGCGCGGCTCGCACGTTTGCCAGGCCCTGCTCACCCGCGCCTATCAGCCCGAGCATGCCGGAGAAATCGGCGAGCTCGATCACCTCGCCCGCGTCATCGGGCCGCAGCACGCCAATCCTTTCGCCGCCGCCCGCCCGGAACGAAAGCAATTTCATGTCTTCAAGATTGTGACGGCCGGTAAGCAAGGCCGCCAATGCCGGCAGCGGCGTGTTTGGTAGCTAGGTGCAAGCCCGCGAGTGCCGGCAGCGGCGGGCGATGCTTGCCGGCGCTACGGGTGCGATGGGTTCGTCGGTGCGTCTGCCAGCTCGAACATGAGGTCGTCCGGGTAGCAGAAGTACCACTCCTCGTCCGGCTCGTAGGAGCGGATTATCGGGTGCTGTGTAGTCCGGTTGTGGCCGGTGGCGTGTTTGCCGGGAGACTGGTCGCAGCAGCCGACGTGGCCGCACTCCTGGCACCAGCGAAGGTGCACCCAGTCGTGCCTGCCGGCGGCGACGCATTCGACGCAACCGGGGCCCGAAGGCCTTACGTCCTTGATCTGGCCGAGGTGCTTGCACGAACTAGCCATCGCACGAGATTGTGAAGCCCGCCGCGCGTCCCGCGCGCGCGTCTCTACTTATATATCAGGAGCGAAGAGCCGGCATCTCTCCCTTCCAGGGAGGGTCGGCGCCGGGTCGCGAGCAGGTGATCGCGGCTGCAAGGCAGGCATAGTCAAGCGCCGACTTGAGGTCGGCCTGCTCGAGGCGCAGGTCCGGTTTCAGGGCGTCGTGCGTGTACAGCCAGGCGAGCAGGGCGGCGCCGAATGCATCACCGGCTCCGATGGTGTCCACCATTTCCACCGGCACCGCGTCGACGCTGATCTGAAAGTCGGGCTGCGCGCCGAATGCGCCGCCCGCGCCGAGGGTGACCACGACCAGGCGGGCGCCGGCGTCGAGCAGCTGCTCCGCCGCGGACTGATAGCTCGCGTCCGGGTACAGCCAGGCCAGGTCCGCCTCGCTGCCCTTGACTATCGTGCTTTGCGCGATCACCTCTCGCAGACGAGCTCGATATTCGTCATCAGGGATCAGGCCGAGCCGGATGTTGGGGTCGAGCATCACGACGCGTCCGTCGTGCTCGCGGTGCACAAGGTCGGTCAGCGTCGAAGCCATCGGCTCGAGCACCATCCCGAGCGTGCCGAGGTGAAGGGCTTTCACGTCGGGGGCCAGCCGGGCTGGAACCATCTCCGGTGTGAGGTGCGGCGCCGATGTGCCTTCGACCAGGAACTGGTACTCCGCCAGGCCTTCGGGGTCCACGTCGGCGACAGCGATCGTGGTCTTCTCATGCCCGATGGTCGCCAGCTCCAGGCTCGCGCCGTCGGAGACCAGCAGCTGTGCCAGCTCGCGCCCGACCTTGTCGTCGGACAGGTGGCCGAGGAAAGCGGTTGGAACTCCGAGTCGAGCCAGCGCCCGGGCTGTGTTGAATGGACCGCCGCCGGGTGTGGCCCGCTGGGTGGCGTCGCCGTTGTGGACGACGTCGATCAGCGCCTCACCGCAGACGACGATCACGCAGATTCGCCCTCCGGCACCGGCTGCCTGGCGCCGGCCGACAGCATCCAGGGAACGGCAGCAAGCGCGAACACGACGCCGGCACCCGCAGCGGCGAGAAACGGAATCGCGACGCCGAGCGCGAAGAGCGCTCCGCCGACGAGCGATCCGACCGCGGTCGCGGTGCTGAGCGCCGTGCCGACGATGCCTTGCGCCTCCGCCCTGCGGTCGGCGACCGCATCCATCAGGAACGAGTTCATGGACGGCGTCGTGAACGCCCACAGCGCGCCCTCGAAGAGGCCTACGAACAGGATCGTGGGGATGCTGGTCAGGTTCGGGTAGATCGGACCCATCAGCGATCCAAGCACGACAGAGCCAACCGCCAGCCAGCGCCGATCCCAGCGATCGGAGCTCCAGCCCGCGAGCGGCGTCGCGACCAGCAGCGGCAGCGCGAAGAGCGTGAACGAGAGGCCGACTACCGGGTCGCTCGCTCCGCGCGTGCGCATGTACAGGCTCCAGATCACGTCGTAGATCCCGATCAGAAGGCCGAGGCCGATCGACAGCGTGGCGACCGCGATCACGGCGGCTCTTGCGCGAGAAGGGCCGCTCATCGTGAATCGCGGGACTGTGTCGGAGTGCGCGCGAGGCGACCTTCGCAGCGTCACGGCGATCACGGCCGCCGCCGCCAGCAGCGCGGCGCCGGTCACTGCGAAGACGGTCCAACGTCCGAATACCGCCAGGAATCCGCCGATGGCCGGCCCGCCGATGAGTCCAGCCTGCTGCGCGCCCGACACCCAGCCGTAAGCGCGGCCGAGCTTGGCGCGTGGGACGACATCGGCCACCGCCGCGAGTTGGGCGGGGATGACTGCGGCGAAGCCGAACCCCTGCACGACACGCAGAACGATCAGCCACTCGATGGGCAGCGGAATGATGAATGTGACCGACGCCACGGCGGCCACCACGAGGCCGCCGATCATCATCGCCTTCGCGCCGACGCGCTCGGCAAGCATCCCCGCCGGCCACTGGCCGATGGCCTGCGCGACCAGCGCCGCTCCGACGATCACCCCTACCAGCCCGTACGATGCGCCGCGCTCACGAAGGTAAAGCGGAAGGATCGGCAGCAGCGATCCGATGCCCGTGCCGGACACGAAGATGCCGGCGACGATTCCAAAAAGGGCTGAACGGCTCTCCGATGAGCGCATTCAGGCAAAGCCTAAGCTTTCGATGGCGGAGCTTTAGCGAACCGACCTCATGGTCGCCGGATGCAAAGGAGGTAGCAAGATGAAGTGGATCACGCGCAAAAACGCCAACGTCGATCGCATCGCATGCCCGTGGCTCATCAAGCGGTTCGTCGACGCAGATGCTGAATTTCTATACGTCCCCGCTGGCGAGGTCATGGCCGTCGCGGCGCGAGATGGTGCCACACCCTACGACGTCAAGAACGTCGAGCTTGGGCACGTCGACGGGCGGTGCAGCTTCGAGTCGATCATGGTCAAGTACGGGCTGGACGATCCCGGCTTGAAGAGGCTGGCGCAGATCGTGCACGGTGCCGACGTGAGCGCGGACCGGGCTTCATGCCCAGAGGCGGCAGGCCTGTACGCGATCGCCAATGGGTTCGCGTTGGTGCACGGTGAGGACGACCACCGGAAGATCGAGCTCGAGACCCCCATGTACGACGCTCTCTACGCGTGGTGTCAGGGCGAGGCTGCATCAGGCCGCCTCGGGTAGCGCCGCCGCCGCGGGAGTCGCGCTCCTCACGCGGATGACGAGCAGCGCAAGCAGAAAACCGGCCAGCGCGATGGGCACGCCGAGCTCGAACGCGGTCGTGAAGCCGGCCGTGAGCGCGCTGTTGACCAGCGTGTGCGTCGGCCGCGCTCCCGCGAGCTGATCGCTGGTCACGTTGGCCGCCACCGTGCCAAGGACCGCCAGACCGATCGATCCGCCCAGCTGCTGGCTCACATTCAGCACGGCGGACGCGAGACCCGACTCGTGCCTGGCCGCGCCGGAGATGGCCACCACGGTGGTTGGGAAGAAGATGAGCCCGAGCCCGACTGACAGGACCACGAGCGGGCCGAGAATGTCCGGCACGTAGCTCACCTGGTCTCCGATTCGCGACAGCCAGAACAGGCCGCCGGCGACGACAAGCGCTCCGGCGGCGATGGGCAGCTTTGGCCCGATGCGTCCCACGAGCCGCGAGGTGACCTGGGCCGTGATTACAACGCCCACGCCGAGCGGCAGGAATGCGAACCCCGCCTGCAGCGGGCTGTAGCCGAGCACGTTCTGGACGATCTGGCCCAGGAAGAAGAGGATGGCGAGCGTGGTGGATCCGGCCACCATGCGCAGCGCGAACGCGCCGCTGCGGTTCCGGTTCGCGAAGATGCCGAGCGGCATCAGAGGCTGGCGGCTGCGCGACTCGATCGGAAGGAACAGCACCAGCAGAGCCCCGCCCAGGCCGAGCGTCGCGATGGTCAGGTTGTCGGTCCAGCTGTGCGCGGCAGCGCGCGACAGGCCGTACACGAGCAGGGTCATGGCGCCGGTGACCGAGATCGCACCGGGCAGATCGAGGCGGCCGGCGCGGGCTTCGGCGGCGGGGAGCACCCTCGGTGCGACGAGCGCGAGCACCATCGCGATGGGGACGTTGACGAACAGGACCCATCGCCACGACAGGTAGTTGACGATGATGCCGCCGAGGATCAGTCCGATCGCGCCGCCGCTGCCTGCCGCGCCGGCGTACACGCCGAGGGCACGGTTGCGCGCGGCGCCGTCCTGGAAAGTGTCCGCGATCAAGGAGAGCGCGGTAGGGGCGACGATCGCGGCGCCCGCGCCCTGGATGATGCGGGCCGCTATGAGCCATGCCGAGGTCGTGGCCAGCCCACCCGCGAAGGAGCCGGCCGCGAATACGAGAACGCCGCTGATGAACATGCGCCGCCGGCCGTACAGGTCGCCGGCGCGCCCGCCCAGCAGGAGCAGTCCGCCGAAGGCGAGCGCGTAGCCGTTCACGACCCACTCGAGGTCGGTCGCGGTGAAGTGCAGCGCGCGCTGCACCGAGGGCAGCGCCACGTTGACGATGGTCGTGTCTAGGACGACCATCAGCTGAGCGAACGCGATCACGATGAGGGCGAGCGTGAGGTTGCGAGACCGAGTCATGGCTTTGTTCTCCTGAAGGATCTCCATGCGCAGGTACTGGGCGATGCCGACGAACCGGAACTGCAGCAGCTCGTAGCGCGGGAAGGCCGGCGCCGCGGTCTCGTAGTCGATGACCTCCGGCCCGGTCAGCGTGTAGTTGCGGCCCATGTAGGTCACCTCGCATGAGCCGGACGCGGTGACGTTCTGATACCACGCGGCGCTGTCACCGAACGTGAGAGGCATGACGAAGCTGTCGCCGATGCGACGCATGCCGAGCGGCGTGGCGTAGATCCGGCCCGTCTTGCGGCCTCGGTGGTGGATCACGCCGACGATCCGCATCCAGCTCCGTCCCGCGACAAGAAGCGTCAGCGGGTTGACAAACCGGGCGACAAAGCGAATGGCGTTCCGGGCTCGTGGTCCGAGGGTCACGTGTTTCATGACCCAACAGAAGCGGAACCGTGTGGCGATTATTCCCTTAAGGGGATAATTCCCTTAAGGGACGATTAGCCCACTAATCCAGCTTCGCCTGGGCGGCCAGGATCATCCGCGTCAACATTTCGGCCAGCGCCTTGCGCTCGGCCGAGGTCAGAGGCCCGAAGAACTCGTCCACCGCCGCGTCGAAGGCCCTGGTTGCGCGTTTCTGGACGGTCCGGCCCTTGACGGTCAGGTGCAGGGCGTACGAACGCCGGTCGGCCGGGTTCCGGCGCCGCTCAACGACCCCCTGCTTCTCGAGGTCGTCGATCAGCTCCACCACCGTCGTGCGATCGATTCCCAGCTGCGCCCCGAGCTCGTGCTGGGACACCGGGCCCTCGGCGAGCAGGTTCATCACGCCGCACATCTGCACGCTCAGGCCGATCGGGTTCAGGCGGCGCTTGGCCAGCGCCTGGGCCGTGCGGGCGGCGATCGGGATCAGTGCGCCGGGACGGTTGATCAGCGAGGGAGGAATCGGCATCTTGCAGCATTATGCCCAGAAACCTGATGGATAGATCCTGACGGTGACGATCAGCTGACAGGCCTAGGCAGGGCGGGGACGTCAGCAGCCGAGCTGTTCGGACAGGTCAGTGAAGCTGGTCGCCTGGATGTCCGAATCCGGGTCCGGAAGCCGGTCCGCCCCGCCGCCAGGTCCCTTCTCGAGCGGGCGCTCGACGAACGCGGTGCGCAAGCCCGCGGCCTGGGCCGCGCGCAGGTCGCCTTTGTGGGCCGCAACCATCATCACGCGGTCGGGGGCGACTCCAAGCGATGATGCAGCGCCAAGGTAGATCTCCGGGTCGGGCTTGTAGTGGTGGAAATCCTCAGCCGACATGAGCCGCGTAAAGGGGAGGCCGGCGTGGCGGACCAGGCCATCCTGCTGGGAGCGATTGCCGTTCGACAGCGTGGACACGACATAGCGTAGCTGGAGCCTTTTCAGGCCCTCGACAGCGTCGGGCCACGGTGGAAGCCGCTCCCAGGCCTGGGTCAGCTCGTCGCGATCCGCGCTGCCGAAGCCATCCAACCCGAGGTCGGAAAGCACCTCGTCGAGGGAAGCGCGGTGCAGCTGGTCGAAGTTGGTCCATGGGAGCTCACCGGTCCGCACCTTGGCCATGTAAGGCAGGTACAGCGCACGCCAGGCGTCGGCGAGGCGCTCCCAGTCGGCTTCCACACCACGCAGGTTGCCCAGCCGGCGGGCTTCGGCGATGACGCCTGTGCGCCAGTCGACCACCGTACCGAAGACGTCGAACGTGAGCGCTCTTACCTCGAAGCCCACCGCTAAGCCGCCGGGCGTGAGGCCTCGAGGAGGCGGCGCACGGTGTC
>WNGN01003024.1_pt1 | contig 11316 bp, 9 predicted proteins | sample 5400561 | NCBI WGS metagenome assembly WNGN01 (sample SAMN13153379, study PRJNA577476) | soil metagenome | isolation source: 115 cm soil or saprolite under Garry oak tree replicate 2 | place: USA:California | collected 2016-06-15 | reverse complement strand
AAGAGCGACCGGCCCCTCTGGTTTACCGAACATGGCGAGTTGGACGCCCTGGGCCCTGAGGGCTGGGACGATCCGCTGCTGTGGGAGATGCTCTCGCGCGAGCAGGTCGAAAGGCAGAAAGGTGCGGCCATTAAAAAAATAACGCCGGAAGTTGTCGCGCGCGCACGCGAGGAATCGAAGCAGATGGGCGACGTGGCCCGAAAATTCATCAAAGCCGGCATGAAACTCGTGTTCGGAAGCGACAACGGAGCGGCCGGACGCGGCTACGGCTGGTACAACCAGATGGAGTTCGAAAGCTGGATCGACATGGGCTTCACGCCGATGGAAGCCATCGTCATGGCCACGCGCGACGCCGCCGAAATCGGGGGCTTCAATACCGGGCTGGTCGGGCCCGGCAAGAGCGGCGACTTCATCGTGCTCGACGCCAATCCGCTCGTGAACATCACCAATTCACGGCGAATCAACAAAGTCTACCTGCGCGGCAAGCAAGTCGACCGTGACACGATGAGAGCCAGGTGGCAGTCCAAGTGGAAGACGGCGGCCGCGAGGAGTTGAGAGACGCAGGGTTTCAAGATTCGCTGCAGCCTGTAACCCTGACCCGGCCCCTCTCTCAAAGGGAGAGGGACCTACCCCCAATTCGTTCAGACCAACAAAACTAGTGTCGATGATGGCGAAAGGCACGTCAGCATGCGTCGAAGCTGCTGCGCTTGAGAATTCCACGGCTTTTCCTCATGAAGTGCCAGAATTTCTCCATTTCAGCTACGCGTTCCAAAGACAACCTGATCGCTTCCGCATCCGTGCGAACCCCGAGAACACGCCTTGCGCGCCGCAGAGTTCGCGGGTCGATGTAGAAGGATTTTCGGGTCAGCACCGTTTCTTTGACCCATTCTTGGCTTCACCGCTAAATCCTAACACGCATACACGAAGGCAATTACAGGCATACATTTCGCAGCCGATCGAACTGCCCGGCGTCCCCCCGACTTGTACTTCAGAAAAGGATCCGCACCGCAAACTGGATCTGGCGCTCGCGCGTGGCAGTATCGGTAATGATGCCGGCGGACGGGCTAATGCTATTTCCAAAAAACACGATCGCATTGGGTGTATTAAAGTTTGCGTGATTGAGAACGTTGAACGCCTCCGCGCGGAATTGGAAATTCCATTTTTCGTTGATGCTGAATTTCTTTAATAACGCGGTGTCGCCATTGAACAGGCTCGGCCCGATGAAGGAGCCGCGCGACAGGTTACCGAAGGTCAGACGTCCTGACGTCGTGGAATTCAGAATGATCCACTGTAGGGGCGGTCTATGAAGATGAGAAAAAATTGGCAATGGGCAACTTGTCAAATGTCGAATGTCTGTTGTGCGATGTGTAGTGTATTTGTCAAAAGCGCCAGATGACCTACTGACCAGAAGACCAAATTCTTAGTGGAAAATGATTTAGTCATTAGGTCATTTCGTCAATGGGTCGTTTTTACAAGTTCATCGGACATCGCACAACAGACATTCGACATTTGATAAGTTTGGCTTCCGTCAATTTGTTCACACCCCCTATGACCCGATGTCTCGGTTCTAGATTGTGGGCGGTCACAGACCGCCCCTACAGAGAATGACACGTCATCCGAGAAGGCTTGCCGACGAGAGCAATCAACCGACACCGTGGCAGCGCTGGCTTCGGCAGCCGCAGAACATCTGGTTACGAAGAGCGCTTTTTCAGGTTCACTTATGGAGTGGCATCGCCATCGGACTCTACATTCTCACGATCAGCGTTACCGGCAGCGTGGTCGTCTATCGGAACGAGCTTTACAGAGCAGCCACTCCAGAACCAATCATCTCGAAGAGTTCGGAACCAGCACTGACTGACGAGCAACTCACAGAGGCCGCCACGCGCCTGTACCCGGGCTATCACGTTATAAATCTCACTCGGGCGCGAAATCCTGATCAGGCGGTAGATATCTGGCTGCAGCGCGGCGATGTGACCAGGTATCGGCTGTTCGACCCTCGGACCGGCAGCGATCTTGGCGAATCGGTGCGAGCCGGCATCTGGCTCGTCTCGAATCTTCTCGATCTGCACGACAATCTGCTCGCCGGACCCACCGGCCGGCAGGTGAACGGCCTTGGTGCACTCGCCGTGCTTGCTCTTGCTGTCACAGGTCTGGTGATCTGGTGGCCGGGCATCAAGACGTGGCGCCGTAGTCTCACATTGCATCGCGGCGTAGGATGGAAGCGCCTGACCTGGCACTTGCACAGCATGATCGGCTTCTGGAGCCTGGGATTCACACTCGTGTTTGCCCTGAGCGGAGCGTATCTCGGCTTTCCAGAAACATTCCAGGACCTCGCCGACCGCCTCGAGCCTGCGACAGCCTCTAATGCCGGGACACGGATGGTCGACGGGATCATCTACTGGCTCGCCTACTTGCATTTCGGCCGCATCAACGGCATAGGCATTCCTTGCAGCGGTCCCGGCCTGTGCGACCAGACGACGAAGGCGATTTGGGCGCTATTCGGGCTCGCACCCGCGGCGATGTTTGTGACCGGCGCGATCATGTGGTGGAACCGCGTGATCCGCCGATTCATTTTTTCGACGCCGAGAACAGCCGGCGAAGTTCGTCGAAGAAATTGAGCCGGAAAACCTTATTACGTTGAGCTTCGATCCAGGGCGCGTTCGAAATCTGCAATGAGATCCTGGGCGTCCTCACAACCGACGCTCAGGCGGATAAATCCTTCCTCAACCACATCACCACCCCAGCGGGCTCGCCGTTCCGCCGTGGTGTGCAGGCTTCCGAAGCTTGTTGCGTCGTAAACGAGTTCGCAATTTGAAAGAAAGCGCTCTGCGTGTTCGCGGCTCCGCAGCGCAAAGCTGACGACTGGCCCGAAATACTTCATTTGTCGCGCGGCGATCGTGTGAGCGGGATCGCTCGGCAGACCGGGGTAGCGCAGGCCGTGAACATCGGAGCGAGAAGCCAGAAACCGCGCAATCGCTGAAGCATTCTGGCATTGGCGTTCCATGCGCAGGTGAAGCGTCGCAAGCGATCGGTGTGCAAGCCAGACTTCCATCGGACCTGCGATCGCGCCCATTTGTTTCCGCCATGTGCGCAATCGTTCGGCGAGTCCTTCGTCATTTACGGATACGTGACCGAGAATTAGGTCGCTGTGGCCCGTCGTGATCTTGGTGTCGGAGGCGAGCGAAAAGTCCGCCCCAAGCGTCAGCGGTTGCTGGCCAAGGCAAGATGGCGTGGTGTTGTCGACGGCCACCAGCGCGCCGGTCTCGTGGGCAATCCCAGCGATGGCGGCAATATCGCATACGTCGAGATTCGGGTTGCTGGGAGTCTCCAGCCATACCAACTTGATGCCGCGTAAGGATCGACCTTGAATTCCGCCCGCGGTTGGCACCTCGCGAGCCGTGACTCCGAATTTGCCAAACACCTCCAGGACCAGAGTTCGTCCGGTATAGTAGCCGTCCGACGGAATCAGGACCGCATCCCCGGATTGGAGCAAAACGCCTAGAGTGGCCGCGATCGCAGCCATTCCCGACGAGAAGACGACGGTCGCTGCCGCCTTTTCAAGTTCCGTAAGGGCCGCTTCATACGCTGTCCACGTCGGATTGTGGTGACGCCCATAACTGTACGGCACGCCTGCCGGATCGCCGATCAGATGAAATGGCGCCGCAAACGTCGGCCCTGGAAGGAAGGGCTCTCCCTTCGACGGCTTCGGTAAACCTGCGCGAACTACACGCGTTGCATCGTTCATAACTGGCTACAATAACCCGAACTGGGGTCATGCGCTACGGGGCAGCGGCAGTTTGGGTCCCGTCTTTTGGTAGACCTTGAAAAGTGCGTCGAAATATTTCGTGTACGCTCGAGCAACGGCGCCGGACTCGATAATCATCATATTCTCGTCGTTCAGTTCAGCATTTTCCGAGAAGTTGTAACTTCCGGTAATGACCACCTTGTCGTCGATGATCATGACCTTGTTGTGCATGAAATTGTTGTTGTCACTCTGGACGAAGGCATGAGAGGGCGCTGCTACGAATCGCTTATCGCTTTCGAACCAGAACAGCTTGGGATCCAACTTGCTCTTGCCTTTGGGCGGTTTCACCACGTTTTGCATCATGTGGGGATCCAAGATACCTTTGATATCGATCTTCTTTAAGGCGAATAGACGGGCGAGAATTCCAGGGTCGCTGATCAACATGGCCATGACGCGAACCTTCTTGGCGCCCGTCAGGTGTTTTTGAACCTCGGTTTCGATGTTCTCCGCTTCCGTGAATTGTGTCGAGAAGAACACAGACAACTTCATATTTCCCAACTTAACTTTACCTGGTCCCCCCGGCGTCCCTTTTGTGTGGCTGACCGAGTGTCCCGGTGCGCGTATGTCACCGAAAGCCTTTGCATATAACGCGGCGACCGCAGGCGAATCGATGACCAAATAGTTGTTGTCCTGCAAACGTAAACCACCGTTGGTGAAGTTACCTGAGCCGGTCCAAACAGAAGCGCCGTCGCGCACGATGAATTTATCGTGCATCAGATGTCTGCCTTTGTCGTGAATCGGCTGAGCGAACTTTTTCAAACCGGCATCGATGATCGCTTTTGCAGTGCCAATCTTCGGATCGATTGTCGTGCTTCCACCGCCAACCTTGCCGCCGGCCCCGCCGTCGTAGAGGATAGTGAGTTGAACTTTGCTGGATATCTTCTTTAGGGCCGTCAAGACTTCCTTGTTCTTCAGGTCATAGATTGCTAGGTCGAGCGTGTGTTTCGCAGCCGAGATGAATTGGACAAGGTGCGAAACGACTTTTCCATCGACTTTTGCCCGATCGGAGTAATAGAAAAAATCGAGGTCTTTCGTGCTGAATGTCGAGATTCCTGCCATGCTGATCCTTAGCGATTCGGCGCAACGTTACTGTCGAGAGGCTTTAAAGAGGATCTGCTTCAGGATCTGAACTTCGCGCGGCAGTTCTTCCTTGCCGGATGGAAATTCGTTGAAGCGAAGAATGTAAGCGACGACGTCAGCATCTTCTTGCCGGGAAAGCGAGCCCGGACGATCCGCCGGCATCGAGATGCGGATTCGATCGAACAGATCACCCACGGTCAATCCATCCCAGTTCGCCATGAACGCACCGCCGGTAAGGGCCGGTGTCATGTCCGCACCTTCTAACGATCGTCCATGACAATTCGAACATGCCTCGAGGAAAACCGCTTCACCGCGCCGGGCCTGAGTGTCGTTGTAGACGCCGTCCCAGACGGTACGTTGAGTGTCTTGCGCATAGATGGGAAGGTAGGCGATATACAACAGGGCGATAAAGGCAGCGCACAATAGCACTAGCTCCCCTCCTAAGTTAGGAGGGGAATTTCTTTTCCCAAACATCCCCACGATCACCAAGTATGTCTTCGCCCGGCGGATTGGTCAATCGACTTGCGACACTTGCCTCGACAAATCCCAGCTCCCGGTCATCTGTCCGCCCTTGAGCTGGCATTTGTGCGGGAACTTCAGATTGCATTCCCGGATCGGCTTACGCAATTGAGGATTCATCAGCTCATGGATATCGAGACGCATGGCTTCCCTGGAATAGGCAGCCACGTCGAGGATTCCTGTGTCCATCCGGATCGCATCCTCCGGACATACTTCAACGCAGTAACCGCAATAAACGCAGACTCCCAAATCGATATCGAAACGCACCGGGTACTTTTCAACGTTCGGATCCGGATGCTCACCCGGCACAATCGTGATGCACTTGGCCGGGCAAACTGTTTCGCAGAGCATGCATCCCACGCAACGCGGAGTGTTATCTTCACGGCGGGTCAGCCTGTGACGGCTGCGAAAACGCGACATGAGCGGCCGAAGCTCTTCGGGAAATTGGTAAGTCGCAGCCGCTGAAAGGTTCTTGAATCGGCCGAACTGATGCGCCGTGTGGAGAAAGAGGTTTCGGAAGAAGTGCGCGAAAGTGATCTTGAGACCGCAGACGATCTGGGGGACATACAGTGTTTCCCAAAAGGGCAGCTCACGTCTGCGGACGACTTTTACGGCTGCAGGCATCAGTGCACTCCGCCCAAATAAGTTACCAGTATAGCTGTTACCACCACATTGGCCACCGAGATCGGGAAAAGCCCTTTCCATCCCAGACTCATAAGCTGGTCGTAGCGGAACCGCGGCAGCGTCCAACGCAGTTGCATGAATAGAAAACAAAACGTGAGGCCCTTGATCGAAAAACTCGCCACGCCCAGAAGAACATAGATCCAATTAGAAACAAGCAACGTTCCCCCCCAGGGGAAGTGAAAGCCATCGGGCATCAGATAAGGCACCTGCCATCCGCCGAAAAATAGAGTGGTCGAAAGGCTCGCGACGACGATGGTTTCGAGAAAGTCCGTCAGATAGAACATTCCGAACTTCATTCCACTGTACTCGACAAAGTATCCAATGATTTCCGATTCGCCTTCCGGCAGGTCAAAGGGAACTCGTTTCGTTTCGGCGAGAGCCGCAGTGACGAAAACGAAGAACGCTATGGGTTGCGTGATGATGCCCCATTTGGGAATCCACCCGCCGATCAACTGTCCTTGAGCGCGGACGATTTCGGCCAGATCGATCGTCCCGTAAACCACGATCACTCCGAGGAGGGATATGCCGAGGGCAATTTCGTAGGAAATCATTTGCGCCGTGGCCCTCAATCCTCCCAGGAGGGCATAGTTGTTGCGTGAGGCAAAGCCCGCGAGAATGACGCCATAGACTCCGAGCGAGAGCATGGCGAAGATATAGAGCAGCGCCGCGTCAATATGGGCGACCTGGAGTTCGATGACCCGGTCACCAATAATGAGGCGGTCTCCGAACGGGATTCCCGCAAAAGTCATCAGCGCGAAGAACACCGAAAAAAAAGGCGCCAGGTTGTGGAGGGCCTTGTCGGCATTGGCTGGAACAATATCCTCCTTCGTGAACATCTTCACCACATCGGCCACGCCATGGAACATTCCGAGCATCCGAAAACCGAAGATGTCCGCACGATTCGCCCCAATGCGGTCCTGAATGAGGGCCGACTGTTTGCGCTCCACCCAGGTGTGAAATCCCGCGAGGTTCAGCGCAGCGAAAAAGACGATTCCCGCCAAGACGAACTTGATGATCACCACTTCGATCATTTTCTTGATTGCTGCGCCCTGTCGGGCTTGCGTTCGCAGCCGCTCACGATTTCGCTACTTCCTGCGCAAAATCCGCTGTCGCCAGCTCAACCCCTCGCGCGCCAATCCTTTCGTAAGTTAATCCTTGAAAAGGTAGGAACTCCTTGGCCAGTGATTGGAAGATGTCCTCCGGCCCGCGCCAATCGATTTGCTGTCCCAGCCTTACGCCCAATTCCAAGAGAATGCGCCAGTCCTCGCGGGAATCCTCGATCGGCGGAAAGGCGCAGCCGATACGCTGAATACGGCCGTGACAATTGACGAACGTCCCGTCCTTCTCCACATAGGCGGCGCCGGGGAGAACCCAATGGGCCAAGGGCACGGTTGCGTTGTGGTTTGTGCCGGAGAAGACAAACAGACCGAGCTTTTTCGAGAGTTCCCGGATCTTCTCTTCACCGAAGAGCGTCACCAGGTCGTGTGCCATAACCCACAAAACGTCGAGATTTCCGGCGAGTGCTCCATCCACAATCTCTGCGGCATCGAGTGCAGCCGGGCCCGCCAAACCCAACAGGGTCGCTCCAAGCGTGTTGGGATTCTTATCGGCTTTAATTAAGAGGCCGTCAGAGGACCCGGGTCTATCGGGAACTCGGGCGCTCACCTTGGCGCCCAGACGGCGCTCGAAGATGTCCCGGATCAGAAAGAGCTCTTCGTTGGTGAGCTGGGGGGAGGCGATCACGCCGATCCTGGCGCCGCTGAGCGCCGCCGCAATCGCAGTGAGGGCCTGGTCCCATGTCGGATTCGCAGTATAGGCTGACGGTCCCTGCACGTTTTTCAGTCTTCCCCGATCGATCCAGCCAAACCCGTAGCGGCCTTCATCGCACAACCACCATTGGTTCACATCCGCGTTGTAACGGGGCTTGAGGCGCACCACACGAGCGCCGTCGTTCAGGTGAGGCCTGTCGAGCACGTAATGCAGGTCCATATTGCACCCTTGACTGCAGCCATTGCACACGGTCGGCGCGCTCGAGAGATACCAAACCCTGGCCTTGAAACGGAAATCCCGCTCGGTCAGTGCGCCCACAGGGCAGATGTCCACCACGTTCGCGGAGTAAGAATTCTCGAGCGTCGTACCTGGAAAAACCCCGACCTCGCCGTGGTCTCCGCGATTGAAAATGCCGAGCTCGCCGGTCTTGGTGATCTCGTCGGTAAAGCGCACGCAGCGGGAGCAGAGAATGCAACGCTCCTGATCCAACATCACATGCGGACCGAGCGGCACGGCCTTATGTTTCTTGACCTTTTGCTCCTTGAATCGCGGATTGTAGAGCCCGAAGTTGAGATAGAAATTCTGCAGGTCGCACTCACCGGACTGATCACAAACCGGACAATCCAACGGATGGTTCGCCAGCAAAAACTCCAGCACGGCCCGCCGGCCTTCCTCAGCCTTGGGATTCTTAGTGTGCACAACCATCCCTTCGGTCACGGGCGTATTGCAAGCGATCTGGAGCTTGGGCGTCTTTTCGATATCCACGAGGCAGATGCGGCAGTTGCCCGCGATAGAGAGCGCAGGATGATAGCAGTACCGTGGAATAAAGATCCCGAGCTTCTCCGCGGCCTGGATTACAGTGGCTCCTTCGGGCACGCTAATTTCGCGGCCGTCGATGGTCAACTTCGGCATACGGCGGCTTCCCTGTCTTTTTCTTTCCTCTCGGCCTTCCGGCCGGCACGGATATATTCTTCGAACTCGTCCCGGAACTTTGTGATGTAGGACTGAATCGGCCATGCAGCTGCATCCGCGAAGACGCAGATGGTTTTTCCTTCCATGTTACCGGCGATGGTGAGGAGATCGTCCAGGTCCTGAATAGTTCCTCGCCCTGTCGTAATGCGTCCCATGATGCGATGAACCCACCCTGTCCCCTCACGGCACGGTGAGCATTGTCCGCAGGACTCGTGAGCGAAGAACTTTACAGCGGAATCGAGGGCCTCAATCATGGAAGTGGTCTCGTCCATCACAATCACGCCACCGGATCCGGCCATCGTTCCGGCAGCCGCCAGAGAATTGAAGTCCATGGCGACATCAATTTCGTCGGCTCTCAAAATCTTTGCCGAAAGGCCACCGGGAACGACTGCCTTGAGTTTTCTTCCGTTGCGCACTCCTCCAGCACGCCGGATGAGGTCGCGCAGGGTCACGCCGACCGGTTCCTCGTAAAGCCCCGGGCGGGCCACATGCCCGCACACGCTGAAGAGCCGCGTCCCGCCCTGGTTGTCCGAACCGATAGCAGCGAAACGTTCCGCTCCATTGCGCAGAATGAATGGGATACAGGCGAGGGTCTCGACATTGTTGACAATAGTAGGACACGCGAAAAGACCCGAAATCGCCGGGAATGGAGGCTTGATCCGGGGAAAACCTTTGCCGCCCTCGAGCGAAGTCAAAAGCGCGGTTTCTTCTCCGCAAATATAAGCGCCGGCCCCGCGATGGATGACGACGTCGAGATCGAAACCGGTTCCTTGAATATTTTTGCCGAGCCAGTTCCGGCGGTAGGCTTCATCGATGGCGCGCTGGAAGCGTTTAGCCGGACGGAAATATTCGCCGCGAATGTAGACATACGCCTTATGACTGCCGATGGCATAAGCCGCAATGATCATTCCTTCGAGAAGAGCGTGCGGGTCCCGTTCCAGGATGTAGCGATCCTTGAAAGTTCCCGGTTCGCCCTCATCTGCGTTGACGACGAGGTATTTTGGTTTTGGGCTCTGTTTGGGAATGAAAGTCCACTTCCTGGCCGTTGGAAATCCAGCGCCGCCTAAACCGCGCAACTTGGCCTTATTGACTTCGTCGGTCACTTGCTCGGGAGTCATGGAGGTGAGAGCTTTTCTGGCTGCCACATATCCGCTGTCGGCGATGTAGTCTTCCAACCACATCCCTTCCGGATTCTTGAATCGCGTGGACAGTACGGGCCCGTAGTAACAGATGAAAGGCTTGGGCTCAGCAGTCGATTCCGGTTTGCCTGGTTCCGTGAGCGCGTCGTTAATGAGCGTGTCGATCGCCTCACCCTCAAGAGGACCGATGAAACGTTCATCCAGCTGTGCCATCGGCGCCATCTCGCAAGCGCAGAGGCACTCGACCTCAGAGAGCGTGACCTGCTTGTCTGGCGTCGTTTCACCCGGGCTGATCTTCAGGCGCTCCTTGATTCGTTCCAGCAGCTCGCCGGCTCCCTGCAAAACGCATGGCAAACTCGTGCACACGCGAAGCTCGCGCCGGCCGACCGGTTTGGTGTGAAACATGTTGTAGAAGGAGACAACTTCGCGCACGTGGGCGATTGAGACGCCGATGAGACGGCCAACCCAGGCCTCTGCTTCCGCCGAGACATACCCCTGCTTCTGCTGGACGAGCCACAACAACGGCAGCATGGCGGCCTTCGGGTATTCGTAGCGCTGGATGATTTCTCCAGCGTGGATTTCAAGGTCGGAAAGGTTTATCGGCATTCTATTCCTGCAGGTTTGAGGGCGAACAAAAGTTCACCGGTCGAGTTCGCCTCCAATCATGTTGACCGACCCGAAGGTTGGAATCATGTCGGCGATCATGTCGCCAGTCAGAATTTTGTGCAAAGCCGACATGATCGCAAAGCAAGGTGGACGGACCCGCACGCGGTACGGATTCGCGGTTCCATCGCTCACGACGTAGAACCCGAGCTCCCCGTTGGCGCCTTCAACCGGAAAGTAGACCTCGCCCTTCGGCGGCCGCACGCCGTGGCCGTACATAACCAGCTTGAATTGCTGCATGAGCCCTTCGATATTCCCGTAGGTATCCTCTTTGGGAGGGAGGACGACGCGCTTTTCGTCCGCAGCGATAGATGCATGCTGCGCTCGGCCTGAACCCTCGAGCGTTGGGCAGGTCACGGCGGAATCACCGGAGATCGCTTCAATGTTGCCGACTTTGGCCAGATCGACCATCTCCGCGGCCGGAATGGCGTGGCCCGTTTCAGGATCGACTTGTACAGGGCCCGGAGGGATTTGCCGGAGCGCTTCCTCCACAATGCGCATGGACTGATGCATCTCTTCCATGCGTACCAGATAGCGATCCATATTGTCGCCCCGTGTCCCGACCGGTACGTCAAAGTTCAGCCGGTCGTAGACAGCATATGGGTTGTCCTTACGCACGTCGTAATCGGCGCCGCTTGCACGTAGAAAGGGACCCGTAATCCCGTAGGCCATGGCGTCCTCGGC
>WNGN01009550.1_pt1 | contig 11319 bp, 8 predicted proteins | sample 5400561 | NCBI WGS metagenome assembly WNGN01 (sample SAMN13153379, study PRJNA577476) | soil metagenome | isolation source: 115 cm soil or saprolite under Garry oak tree replicate 2 | place: USA:California | collected 2016-06-15 | reverse complement strand
ACTCTTTGTTTATCCAGTTCAATAAAGTTGGCATGATTCGGCAAGCATTCACCGAAACCGTAAAAATCAAAATTCCACGGACCGGGAGTCTTCAACTTCTGTTTGAAATCCGCTCCGAAACCAGGCATATCCATGCCGCGTGCCCAAGTCTGTCGCCACCCTCCTCCCTGGAAACCGTATCCGCGAACAAAGGATGGATGTTTTTGCTTTACGTTGCGAAATCGGGGGACATAAATTCCGTTGGGACGATTTCCCAGAGTCGTGCGATCTTCATTGCCAGGAATCCGTCCTCTCGCTCCGCCGCCCATGCAATGATCCATCAGGTTGTATCCTAGCTCTCCACTGGAATTGGCAAGGCCATTGGGAAACTCAGTGGAAGTCGAGTTCAAGAGAATCCGCGCCGATTCGAGCGCGGAAGCGCACAGGAAAACAACGCGTCCCCGGAACTGTGTCGCCTGGTGAGTCTGTCCATCGATCACGCGCACGCCGGAGACTTTTCTACTTTTGGGATCAAAGATGAGGCTGTGTACGACGCTGTAAGGCCGGAGTGTCAACTTCCCAGTCGCTTGCGCAGCCGGCAGAGTGGAATTCAGGCTGCTGAAATAGGACCGTGTGATACAACCACGCGAGCAAGGGCCACAGTAGTGACATGCCGCGCGTCCGCGATGGGCCTGAGTCAAAATCGCGCAGCGCCCGATGGTCATAACGCGCTCGCCGGGAAAATAGTTGGCGACGGCATCCTTTACCACTAATTCCGCGCAGCTCATTTCCATCGGCGGCAAAAACCTGCTGTCCGGTAATTGCGGGAGCCCTTCGGCCTGGCCGCTGATGCCTACGAAATCCTCGACATAGTCGTACCACGGTGCGATATCCTGATAGCGAATGGGCCAGTCAATGCCCACGTTCTCCCGCAGGTTCGCTTCGAAGTCCAAATCACTCCAGCGATAGGTTTGCCGGCCCCATATGATCGACCGACCGCCAACTTGTCGTCCGCGGATCCACAAGAATGGTCTGTCGGGATCCATCGTGTAAGGATTTTCTTTATCATTGACGAAAAATTTGCTGTTCCACTCGTCCATTCCGGTGCACGTCTGCTGGACCGACTGATCGATGCTTACTTGCTTGCGCTCGCTCATGCCGCGAAAACGTCTTTCCCACGCGGGAACATGCTCCACATAATCTTTCTCCGGTGTGATGGGCCTTCCAGCTTCGAGAACCAGCGTTTCCAAACCCTTTTCGCAGAGTTCTTTGGCCGCCCAACCGCCGGTCATACCGGAGCCCACAACTATGGCGTCATATGTTTTCGTTGACATGATTTATTTCGAGGCCTCGGCTGACAAAGGGGCGCATCCAGCGTGGCGAGCAGGAATAATTTCTTCGTGCAATTCCTGCACGAATCCAATCTCTGAGGTGTAATAACCGATCAACGTAAGTTGTTTGATCATGGGGAAAAACAACTGCTTTTCCGCAAGCCGCGTGGTGAGCGCAATGTTCCTTGCGCGGCGTCTCCCTGTCGATGCCAATTTCACTTGTGACTCTTCATCCAGATCGTTGAGAATCTGAATCTGCTGTTTCTCGGAACAGTCTACAAAGTCTTTGCTGAACGAGCTCTGACTGCGCCGATCGACATCCGCCAGGCCCGTCAGGAATGTGGATTTTTGTTCCTGGTCATACCATTCTGCGACAATCAAATCGATGAATTCATTTACCCGCCCAGCCTTGGCCCCTGGGGTGTCGGTTTGCGGAATAATCAATTCACTGATAGTCACCACGGTCGCGTTTTGGTGGGCATCGAGGGCCTTGAGCGCCGCTGTCTGAGGAAGTTGCTGGTGCACTTCCTGGAACAGCGAAAATGCGTCGCGGGAAACAAGCGGCAAAGTGGCAGCGGAAGCAAGCAGTCTCAGGGCTTCACGTCGTTGCATGCTTTATCCTCAATGACATCGGTGGGCAGATTATCCCGTCAACGGACACTGGTCAATATCAGAATTTTTCACGTCAATGCGCTTACCGAGCGCAACGCCAGCTCCCGCGCACCACGAAGACTCGTGACGACATCTCCCGTCGGTTCAAATTCCATGGCCGCGTAGCGGTCATACTTCAGTTCCGCCAGTTTGCGGAAAATGTTCATGTAATTGATCTCGCCCGTCCCAGGCTCATGACGTCCTGGCACATCTGCGATATGCACTAGCCCCACTTCATTGATGTTTGTTTCCAGTTTCTTGATTAAATTTCCTTCGGAAATCTGCTCGTGAAAGAAGTCGTACAAAAACTTCACGTGCGGATTGTCCACTTTTCTAATGATTTCGAACCCTTCGGCCACTGATGTCAGGTAGTATTTCGGATTTTCTTCCTGATCAATATTTTCCAGTAACAACGTGACGTTCTGCTTCGCGGCCAGGTCGGCAGCCCGTTTCAGAGCCTCGATACACGCTTCGTGGTGCGCATCACGGGAAACACCCTCAACCCGATTGCCGGAAAGAACAATCACTGCCGAACACTCCAGCTTGTGGGCGACTGGGAAGAAATTCTGCAAATCTGTCAGGAATGCATCGCGCCCTCCAGGATCAGCAATTCCCTTCCAAACGCCGGCAGTGGCATCGAAAGTGATGCCCAGGGAGCGTTTCTTATTGTTCATCCGCCGGAAATCTTCGTCCGACCATTTTAAGAACTCATTGACCAGTTCCACAGCACCATAGCCTGCTTCCGCGACTTTCTCCAGCCGTTGCTCGAACGGGAGTTGCTTGTTAACCGTCCACAGCATGACAGACAGGTTGAAAGGTAGGGTTGGCTTCACATCCGCGGCGGCATCCAAAACAGAATTCGCTGGAAGTGCCATCGAGAAAGCAGCCCCGGCAGCAGTTTTGGCAAACTCGCGACGGTTCATTAATTCAAGCTCGTGGTGTTCAGACGTCAACTCTGCAGTTTACGGCGACTCAAGCCGTGCCCAGCAATTCGCTGCGCACATTCTTGAGCACGTACATCGCCCGCTCCACGCCTACTTCACCGGGTAGAATCGGGTCTTCGTTCTCGATGCTGAGAATCCCCTGGTAGCCGACCTCCATGTAGGTGCGAACAATCTCTTCCCAGGTATTCGCGCTGTGCCCGTATCCAACCGCACGAAAAGTTTCCGAGGCCTCCGCCAGGCCCTTGGTGTCAAATGCGAAGTTCAGGACACCGTACTTGGCAACGTTGTCCTTGAACGTGACTGTGTCCTTCATGTGCGCGTGGAACAGGGCGTTGTTTTTGGCCAGTAATCGAATGACTTCCAGTGGATCACAGCCCTGCCAGAACAGATGGCTCAGATCACAGTTGGCCCCGAGTTCTTCGCCTACTGCTTCACGGAGCTTGAGCAGCGTCATCGGGTTGTACACCACGAAACCGGGATGCATCTCGAGTGCCAGCTTGTGGACTCCGTGATCGCGCGCGAATTTAGCGGCCTGCTTCCAATACGGAATGACTCTTTCCTTCCACTGCCAATCGAGAATTTGCGCATATTCGGGAGGCCAGCGATAGGTCGCCCAGTTGGGCATGGTGTCTGTTGGATTACCTCCCGGGCATCCCGAAAATCCGACGATGACGTCCACTCCGAGACGTTCCGCCAGTTGGACGGTGCGCCGGAATATCTCTGCATCGCGCTCGGCAATCTTTGGGTCGGGATGAACGGGATTACCGTGACAACTGAGCACAGCCACTTGAATGTTGCAGTCTTCAAACTTCTTTTTCCACGACCGCAGCTTGGCGTTATCGGTGAGTAATTCCTGGACCGGGCAATGAGGAGTGCCGGGGTAGCCCCCAGTGCCCATCTCCACAGCTTCAATTCCCAAGGCGGAGATTTTTTCGATCATCTGATCCAGAGACAGATGGTTAAAGACCGGATCAAAAACGCCGATGGGAATCTTCCGGGCGGCAGCCATGGAATTGGAACTCGAATCACGCTCGGCCGGGCTGAGCAATGCGGATGCGTCTCGCGGCGCCGTCACTGCCGCCGCGAACAATCCCCCCGTGGTGGTCATGAAATTTCTGCGGCTGCGGGAGTATGACCCGGAGTTTTGGTCCATGTATATCCCTCGGCAGATCAGGTGATCTCGAAGATCAAGTGGTCCCGGCGGAGTCTGCCGAAACCGTCTTCTGGTTGCGGCAGCATTATACGCAGGGAAACGTGAACATGGCTGGAAAACCCTTAGTCTGCGGCTGAAGCGGCCTGCCCGACTCCGGCTTTTAGATCGGCCGCCAGCAAGCGATGAAACAAATGCTCTCCAGCCTCACGTCGTACGGAAAGTCGCCCCGCTCGGTAAGCGCGTGATTTCACGCCTTGCTGTACGGCCTCGCAGATACCGAGGTCTTCCTCCTGCACTCGAGCTCCTACGGCTACGCTTTGCTGGTTGTATTCGGCATGAGCCTCGTCGATCTCCGCGAAATAGAAATCGAAAATCACCCGGCAATGATCCACATCCATGGGCAAGACGAGGTTCGTATCCATGTAGCCCTCGTAGTGATTGATCATCAGATTGGGATAATGCCAAAAATACCAAGCGCGATCACCCCTCCGGGTCGTCGCCGTGGCCGCATCTTCCGTTCCCGACACCATCGGACTGGATTGCAGGCAATAGCGGTCTTCGTTCTCAATGGTGTATTGCTTGTAATCCAAGACGCTGTTCAAGCCTTTATGCAGATGAGGAACGTGGTAGCCCCCATCCAAGTAATTGTCGACGAAAACTTTCCAGTTGCAATGAATGTCATACACTCTGCGATCGAAGTAATGCAGCTTGCGCAATCCCAGAGGCGCCACGCGTTTCACCAGTCCGCCTAGAAAATCTTTCAGTGACATGGCTTGAGGATCCAAGTTGACGAACGCGAAACCTTCCCAGATGTCCGCCTTCACCGGCATTAGACCATTCTTCTGGCGGTCGAAATTCTTCACACCCTCAAATTCCGGCATGCCTTTCAGCGCGCCGTCGAGACCGTAGTTCCAGCCGTGATAGGGGCAGTGAAGAATTGAAGCCTGCCCACAAGGTTCGGTCAAAACCGCGGCAGCATGGTGGCGGCAGACATTAAAAAATCCACGAAGAACGTTATCGTCGCCGCGCACAACCACAATCGGCTCGCCAGCGACGCTGGCAGTGACAAATTGGCCGGGCTTTTCGAGCTGGTCCACGCGTCCGACCATTTGCCAGCTCTTGCTAAAAACAGTCTTGGACTCCAGCTCCGCAATCCGCGAATCTACATACCATGGCGCGGGGATAGTGGAGGCTTCCGGGAGTGCCGCCCTCTCGTTGTAGCTCGCGAGGATTTGGTTCAACGACTCCGGCATGATCAAACCTTGTGAGGACAATCAACTATACCCAAAGATGTTGCCGATTTCATGTGTGCTGGTTTTAAAAAAGGGCTGGCAGGGAGCCAGCCCCAAGTGCCACGTGAGAGAGGGGATTATCGACTGGCAGAGCCGCAGAACTACCGCTCCGCCAAAGCTTGAATTCTAGATCGAGATCCCGGGACCGATCATTTCGAACGGGCCAGCAGCGGCTACCCGTTCAGATTGCTAGAAAAATAGGACAGACGGCGAATTCAATTGTCACGTAAATGTCAATTTTTTGTTAAGGAGACGGGGCTCACGGATGAGGGTATGCGGGGCTATCTGGCGCCGGCGGATCATAGTCGCGGCCGTACTTGTTCTTGTGAGACTGCACAACATCGGTTCTAGCCAGACGCAATACCCCCAAGGCTAGATTTTCTTCTGAAACAGTTATCTCTCTGGTCATGGAGTTCAAAGTTTCGGCCAATGCCGCCTCATACCAGACGCGAAGCGTATAACGACCTGCTGGAACATCACGAATTGTGATCTCTCCTCGCGCGTCTGAAGTGGCATAGTAAGGAGTCTGAACAGCGATCACCACCGCGCTCATCTCAGGGTGGATATTGCAAAAAATGTATGACACTCCGGGCTTATCAAAGCGCACATCCCGAGTAGTTCCGGCTTCATACAGACCGAGGTCGAAACGTTTACCCTCGAAAAGCGAGAATACATTGTGGAAGAAAGGGTCGCGGTTGGGAAACTCCACCAGCGAGCCAACCGGTACCACGAGTACGTGAGGCTCGAAACTCTTGTTTTTTTGCACCAAACGTAATCGCGGCGAAGTTTTCGCAGGCAACGAAGCCGGCACACCACCTTCGACCAGAGTCAACCAGAACACAATATTCTCCGTCTCATGTGCGTGAGTTACCTTCCCTGCGCCGTCTTCCCATGCTACCCGGGCGGTCACCGTGGCCGCCTGCGCGCAACAGAAAGCGGTACAGGCGAGCACAGCGCTCAGCCATCGCAGATGTAGATTTGTTTTCGCGGTCAAAATAAAATCCCCATCATCAGATTGACCTGCTCCGCGCTATGGCTGTCACGATCGATCTCAAATGTACGAAGGTGGCGGAATTCGCTGGAGAAAAGTAGATTCGAACGCGGTCGATAGATGAAATTCACCAGCGAACTGCGGTTCTGCACTAGCGTAGGATCGAGATAGCTTTGACTCGCATAAAAGGCGCGTACATCTTCTTCCCCCGCCCAAACCGCCCACCGCCACTCCGCGATAAAACTCTCCCGCGAGACTTACCCGCCTCGCCAATGGAATTTCCCAGTCTGCCATACCGGCCCAGCCATCCACGTGGCGGTTTAACCACCACTCCTGGCGACTGTAGTAGGCGCCTGTTCCAAACCGCAACGGCTGACCGAAGATATTTCGCGACCACGCCACACGAAACGCATAAGCCGGCTGACTCGATCGTTCTCCGGCCTGGGGCACTCGGTCGAAGGACGAAATTGGCGGATCACCTGTGACATTATTGAGAATTCCCCCCTGCAACAATATGTTCTGCCCGTTGGAAAGGTCGAACCGATGTTCGATACGTACCTGCGGGATCCACCCCCACAGATTGCCCGCGTAGCCGAAAGTAGGCACCGCCAGAGAGGCAAATGACGTCGGCGAAAGTGGTGAAAAAAAAGCGTTATCCTGTCCGGCCACGATTGAGGTGTGATCCCAATCCATACGCAGGTTTGCGATACGCAATCGGAACAATCCGAAACTGGAACCATTCAGGGTATTGGGGAATCCTCCGGACAAATCGAACTGCACAGTTCCCGTTGTTTTCGCGCCCATCAACCGTGGGCCGAAGACCTCCAATCCCAGTTGGGACTGTCGCAGGCTTGCGCCAGTCGCTCCCCTGGAATTAAAAGGTGTGGGCTCGGGCACATAGTTGGGAAAATCGAAATTGTCTGTCGTTCCGTGGTTGCTGAACAGGTTCAAGAGCACAATGCCTGAGAGCCGTACACGATACTTTGAAGCGCTTTCGACCTTAGTCTGGTACTGGTCATCGACCTTACCGGACAAAAGCTGAGATGACTCTTCTAGCGAAGAGACTCGCTGTGTCAATGATTCTGCTTGCTTGGCTGAATCGGTCTCACTTTCCTTGGTGGCAACTGGTGTGGAACCCGGTTGCGCCGAGGCCACTGTGGACTGCAATTGATTGCGAGTGGCTTGAAGTTCGCGACGCAATTCTCCCGTTTCGGCACGGTATTGCGCGGCTTCGGAGCGCACTTCGGCTACGGCCGCGCGCAGCTCACGCACTTGTTCCTGGAGCTGGTGAACGGTGGCGGCCATGGCTGCGCTTTGTGATTCTGCGGGAGGGCTCGCGTCTTCGCTCTGCGCATAAATAGTTCCAGCCAGTAAAAGCAGAACAGCACTGCTGGACTTCCGAATCCAATCAGGCAAACCATTCCCATGCTTCACAATTCGCCTCCGGGAAAAAGACTCTGGAAGTAGCCCGCCGATACAGTTCGTGAACCTGCGGGGAAGTCGAAACTGGGCCCACAGCCCCGGCTCCGACGGGGAAATCCTACTCCGATTGAACCTGCTTTGTCCTCGCCATGAGCGGCGGCGCTGGCTTGGCTTCTCGACCAGGGAGAGTGGTAGTTTCGGAAGCTGCGGCCAATGGAAGCAGCACCCTGAAAACCGTCCCGGCCACGGAGGTCTTCTCTACGGTCACGTCACCCCCATGATCCTGAACGATTTTCTGCACCACGGTCAGACCCAGTCCGGTACCGTTTTCTTTGCCATAGCTGACAAACGGCTCGAACAGCTTGCCTTGAACCGGCTCGGGAATGCCACGTCCGTTATCGCAGACTCGAATTTCGACTCCGCCCGAAACTTCGCGTAACTCGACTTCAATCTCACCTGCTTGCGACGCCACCGCTTCACAGGCGTTCAGCAGCAGGTTATAGAGTGCGCGCTCCAGTTTTTTGGGATCAAACCAGCCAGTGCTGTTTCCTTGCTGGGTCATGGCAATCCGAACATGATGAAATTCAGGATGCGAGTGTATGGTTTGCACGGCGTGTTCGACCGTGTCTTTCACGTTGGCATAAGTTAGCCGCAAAGACTCCCGGGTACGAGAAAACTCCAGAAGCGAGTCGATCAGGTCGGTCATCTGATTCACTGCGACGCGAACTTCCTGATAGAGTTCCTCGCGTTGCTCGGTGGACAACCGGCTCTCACAGAGAAACTCGGCATTGGCGACGATCGCGGCCAGAGAATGCCGGAGATCATGAGAAATAGAGCTTGCCATGCGCCCAATGGTGGCCAATCGCTCCGCCTCCAGCAACTCCTGCTGAGTTTTCAGCAGACTGTCGCGCATGCCCTTGAAGGCCCGAGTGACCTCGGCAACCTCGTCGCTTCCCCGAGCGTCCAGCGAATATCGGAAATCGCCAACTTCCAGAGCACGTACCCCGGCAACCAAGCTTCCCAGTGGCCGGGTGAAGGTGTGCGAGATGAAAAACACGAGTGCGCTGCCTCCTAGGACGGCAGCTAATCCCAGGGCCAGCAGGAGCCGATTCAGACTGTCGAGAAACGCGGTTGCCTGGTCGTAGGACTTGAGCACCGTCAAACGGACGGAAGGTGTCTTGCTGGTTGCCAATTCCAATGAAGTGCCCAGAAAACGCTCGTCGCCAAGTTGAACCTCTTGCGGTTCGGAAAGCCCGGACGCGGTGCGAAGAGTGTGCTGACGAGTCAACTCCGCCTCTTGAAAAGGGCTGAGAGTGGTGCGGACGATGCTGTCACCGTAGTAAAACGCGACCTGGCTGGCGGCAATCCGGCTCACCTGAGAGGCAACCCTGTCGTCAATTTCATAGCCGACCACCAGAAAACCAAGCAACCGGTTTTCCGCCGCCGTGCCAAAGTAGATGGGCTTGAGAAATACTTCGTACAGGTGCTGCCCGCCGAACCACCAGTGTTGCGGACCTTCCTGATTCAGTGAAGAACTTAGCGACTGCTGGGCCATATCATGGCTCAGACCAGGCGATGCGGTGTGCAGTGCAACCACCTTTCCGGTGCGGTCCGCCAGAACGAACAGGTCGCTGCCCGCCAGCCGCCACAAGTGATCCGCGGCATCTTGAATCGTAGCCTCATGGCGAGTGGTCATGAGCGCCCGCAAATCGGGCAGATCGGCCATTAATGCAGCGGAATGGGTCAGCGTAAGTTCGCGTTCACGTTGAAAACTCTGGAAGGTGCCGACGGAATTGTGCAGGTCAGAAAAAAGTCCTCTTTTCACCTGCGACTGCACGCTACGGCGTACCAGAAGAAGGCTGGTACAGGTGAGTCCTGCGGAAATCAGCAGCATGGACAGCAGAAACTTTGTGCGCATCCGGAGTTTCACCATCGCTGTCCCTGCCTCACTCGCTAGGGTCGCCCGCTGCTGCTGTTAGCGTACAAATTTGTAGCCCATACCGTGCACTGTCCGGAAATGCACAGGATTTGCGGGATCTTTCTCCAGCTTCTGCCGCAGCTTCAGAATGTGATTGTCCACGGTTCGAGTGGAAGGGTAATTTTGATATCCCCAGACTTCGTTCAGCAATTCATCACGTGTAATCACTCGCTCGGCATTCTGTACCAGGAATTTCAAAGTCTTGAACTCCTGGGCAGTCAGTCCAACAGGTTGGCCGTCGCGTATGACTTCCATTTTGGTGAAGTCTGCCGAGATACCATCGAAGGAGACTACTTCGCTCATGCCCGTCCGCACTGTCCGCCGCAAGGCCGCCCGTACACGAGCCAACAGTTCTCGCGGACTGAACGGCTTGGTCACATAATCGTCAGCGCCCAACTCCAGCAGCAAAACCTTGTCCGAAACATCGGTAGCGGCGCTTAAAACGATGATGGGGAGTGCCGGCGCTTGCTGTTTGATTTCCCGGCAAACGTCTCGCCCCGACATGGCCGGCAGACGCAAATCCAGCACAATGGCAGCAGGTGTCGCGGAACGAAAAGCTTCGAGGGCTGATTTTCCGTCGGCGCTGATCTCAACTGAAAAGCCCTCGGCTTCAAATAGTCGTTTCAGTGCCTTCTGCACCGCGCGATCATCTTCCACAACCAGAATTCGTTCCATGCTGACCGCTTTCGGACCAGGGTGTAGATAATCTCCGCGAGCCGCAACCGGGCCCTGCGGAGGGGTGGACGCCAAGCTGGCTTCTCTGATCATATGTGCTCCCAATTTCCCGGCCCCAGGCAGGAATACTGCTAATCAAGCTTACTACTACTCTTTATGGAGGGCGTATCTTGCCCGATTGTTGACAATCTTTTTACAAGCTGCCGACCCTTGCGGGGATGGATCTGGCTAACTTCTGTCCATTCGGTAGGACCACGCGACCTCTCCCGACCGTTCTTGCTCGGCCTTAGTTTCCAATTGAAGGCTCTCGACTAAATGATGACTTGGCGCCAGCGTACAGACTGGGTCAGTCGCGCTGGCCTCGCCGGTGAGCAGGAAGGCCTGACAGCGGCAACCGCCAAAGTCTAGTGTCCGGCGTTCGCAACTGCGACAGGGCTCTGGCATCCACTGCTCGCACATTATCGAACTGCATGCCAGGAATGACTGCCGCCGCGTGACAAGGTAGAACCTCGCCGGCCGGATTTATAAGCATGAGGCTGCGGCCCCATCCTCCCATGCACGCCTTCGGATAACGCGCGTAATAATCCGGTAGCACGCAATCGATTCGGATGCGTCCCGAAAGCCGCTCCTGAGCCTCTCCCACAATGCGCAAGCAGTTTTCCAGTTGGCGACACGTGGGCATGAGGGTATCCCGATTCTTCAACGCCCAACCGTAATATTGGGCATGCGCAATTTCCATGCGGTCTGGCTGGAGCCCCTCGGCAAACCCAATCATTTCTTCCAGATGATCCAGATTTTGACGATGCACAACCAAATTCACTGTAAACGCGATGCGAAACCGTCGAACAGTTTCGGCGAGAGCAACTTTATGAGCGTGAGCCTTCGCGCCAGCGATCCAATTTG
>WNGN01011615.1_pt2 | contig 11320 bp, 9 predicted proteins | sample 5400561 | NCBI WGS metagenome assembly WNGN01 (sample SAMN13153379, study PRJNA577476) | soil metagenome | isolation source: 115 cm soil or saprolite under Garry oak tree replicate 2 | place: USA:California | collected 2016-06-15 | reverse complement strand
CTCGCATCCGGTCATGGGCCTCGTATGGGGTAGGACAGCGCCATGCTTTGGGCGTGGGGCCTGATCACGGCAATCGCCGTCGGCTTGCCTGTGGCTGCCTGGTGGCTCAGCCGCAACCTGAAGCCCCGCGGTCCGCCGTTCGGCAGCCGGCCACGGCGGTTCGACCGTGTCGGCCGCTGGCTATTCGACCATTACCACCTCGGCGTCCTGGATCGCCAGAAGGTGGCGCAGGCGGTCTTCGTCACGCCGACGGCGCTGAGCGATCCGACATTGAGGAACGCTGCGCACGAGCTAGCCGCCGAGGTGCTGAGCGGGAAGCTCAAGCCTTACGCCCCGCAGCAGGCCTGGGCCGGGACAATGTTTGGACTTGGCCTGGCGTATACCACCCTCGCGATGGTCGAGCCTTTCGTCACACGCGCCGCGGGCGGACTCCCCTTTTGGTGCTTAATGGCGTACGGTCTGCTGTTTGTCGTGGGTGGGCCTGTACTCGCGGTATGGGCTCCACGGCGGGCACTGCGCCGCGTCAAGCGGGCGCTGCGGCTCAACGAGGACGCTGCCCACCGGACATAAGCCGACGGCCGCGGCCGGCTTCACCACCGACCGGCCAGGCGTGGTCCATTTCGATCAGGAGCCGTTCCCCGTCGGCGGGAAGCGGGCGAGGCGCTCGAGGTCGGCGAGGGCCATGTGGCTGCGGATGTAGCGCTGCGACGCGTCGTAGGCGGGGGTGAAGTCCCACGGGGTCTGGGCGCCCGTGCCGAGGGCCTGGCGCACGGCCAGCCGCCGCCGCTGGCTCAGCCGGACGTCCCGGTCAAGCGCCCGCAGGTCCCACCGCGCCGCGATCTCCCGCCGGAAGTCATCGGCGAGGCCGGCCGAGGCCGGGTCGTCGGCCAGGTTGACCCGCTCGTGCGGGTCGGCCACCAGGTCGAACAGCTGGTCGGGGTCGGCCGGGGAGTGTATGAACTTGTGCCGTCCCCGGCGGATCATGACGATCGGAGCGATCGCGCCTTCGGCGAGGTACTCGGCGGCGGCCTCGTCCCGGTCCGGGCTGCCCGACAGGTGCGGGAGCAGGCTGCGGCCGTCGAGCGGGCCGACCAGGCTCGGCGGGCTCTCGTCGCCGGGCGGGCCCGCCAGGCCCGCCAGGTCCGCCAGGCCGGCGATGTCGGCCAGGGTGGGCAGCAGGTCCATGGTCGACACCGCGGCCGGCACCCGGCCGGCCGGGAACAGCCCGGGCGACCAGACGATCAGCGGTACCCGAGCCGCACCCTCGTAGCACGACATCTTGTACCAGGCTCCGCGCTCGCCGAGCATCTCGCCGTGGTCGCTGGTGACCACGACGACCGTGTTGTCCAGCCGGCCGGTGTCGCGCAGCACGGTGAGCAGCCGGGAGATGCGGTCGTCGACGTAGGAGACCGCGCCGTAGTAGGCGCGCCTGGCCGCGCGGACCTGGTCGTCGGTGATCCGCACGCCGTCCATCGCGCAGACGGCGCGGAGCCGGCGCTCGTGCGGGTGCAACCCGGCGCCCGCGGGCCCGGCGTGCGGCATCGGTATGTCCGCGTCCCGGTACAAGTCCCACCAAGCCCGCGGGATGACGAACGGGTCGTGCGGGTGCGTGAACGAGACCACATAGCAGAACGGCCGCTCGTCGCGCGAGCGGACATGGCCGAACAGCGACCGCTCGGCGGCGAACGCGACCTCGTCGTCGTAGTCGAGCTGGTTGGAGCGCAGGCACGGTCCCGCGTCGGTGACCGACGACATGTCGTGATACCAGCTCGGCCGGTCATCCGGGTGGTCCCAGTCCGGGGTCCAGCCGAAGTCCGCCGGATAGATGTCGGTGGTGAGCCGCTCCTCGAACCCGTGCAGCTGGTCGGGCCCGCAGAAGTGCATCTTGCCGGCCAGGACGGTGCGGTAGCCGGCGTTGCGCAGGCAGTGCGCGAAGGTGGGGACATGCGCGGGGAGCTCGGCGGCGTTGTCGTAAACGCCGGTGCGCGACGGCAGCAGGCCGGTCAGCAGCGACGCCCGGGCCGGTGCGCACAGCGGGCTCGCGGTGTACGCGGCGTCGAACACCACGCCGGACCCGGCGAGCGACGACATCGCCGGCGCCCGCGTGACCCGGTTGCCGTGAAACGGCAGCGCCGACGGCGCAAGCTGGTCGGCCATGATGACGAGCAGGTCGGGCCGTCGGCGCGCTGGCACGGTCAGCTTGCGGACGCGGCGTCGGCCGGCGGCTCGCCGAGGCCGACCTCGGCGGTCGCGGTCTCCAGTGACGGGGTGTCGGAGATGAGCTGGCGGGTGTACGGCTGACCGGGGGAGCCCAGCACCTGGCCGACCTCGCCAAGCTCGGTGATGGCACCCTGGTGCAGGACGGCCACGCGCTGCGCGATCGACCGCACCAGCGGCAGGTTGTGCGTGATGAACAGCATCGACAGCCCGAGGTCCCGCTGGAGGTTGCCGAGCAGCTCGACGATCGCCGCCTGGACGCTGACATCCAGCGCCGACGTCACCTCGTCGCAGACCAGCACCGCGGGGTCGCACACCAGCGCCCTGGCGATCGCGACCCGCTGCCGCTCACCGCCGGAGAGCTGGTCGGGGTAGCGGGCGGCATACGAGGCGGTGAGCGAGACCCGCTCCAGCATCTCGGCGACCCGCATGCTGGCCTCGCGGCCCGTGGCCGTGCCGAAGACCCGCAGCGGCTGCTCGATGATGTCACCGACGCTGCGGCGCGGGTTAAGCGACCCGTAGGGGTTCTGGAAGATGTACTGGATCCGGCGGCGGGTGTCGACGTCGCGGCGCCGGGCGGAGGTCCGCAGCGGGAGATCGCCCAGCGCGATTGTGCCGGTCCAGTTGCGGTGCAGCCCGGCGATCGCGCGGGCGATCGTGGTCTTGCCCGAGCCGGACTCGCCGACCAGCGCGAGGCACTCGTGCGCGGCCAGGCTGAGGCTCACCGAGTGAACCACCTCGTGCCGGCCGTACGACGCGACGACGTCCTCCAGGCGCAGCGCCGCCAACTCGGCGGCGGCAGGCATCTCGATCGGGTCGCCGACCCTGCGCTGTTCCTGGGTGAGCACCTCTTCGGCCCTGATGCAGCGCACCCGGTGGTCGGGACCGACCGGCCGCAGCTCAGGGATTGCCTCGTCGCACTGCTCGATCCGCAAGCTGCAGCGCGGCGCGAACGCGCAGCCAGGCGGCTGATGGCCGGGCGAGGCGGCATGGCCGGGGATGCCGACGAGCGAGCGGCCGCCGGTCAGCCGGGGAATGGCGCCGATCAGCCGCCTGGTGTACGGGTGCCCGGCGGACGTGAACAGCTCCTCCGCGGTCCCGACCTCGACCAGGCGCCCGGCGTACATCACCGCGACCCGGCGGGCCAGCGCGGCGACGACGGCGAGGTCGTGGCTGACGTACAGGGCCGCGACGTCGTGCAGCTTGGCCAGCTCGCGGACGGTGGCCAGAACGTGCGCCTGGGTCGTGACGTCCAGGCCGGTGGTCGGCTCGTCGAGGACGATCAGGCGGGGCCGGTTCGCGAAGGCCATCGCCAGGCCGATCCGCTGCTGCTGGCCGCCGGACAGCTCGTGCGGGTAACGCCGCAGGAACCCGCGGTCGTCGGGCAGGGCGACCTCGCGCATAATCTCCGCGATGCGCGCGGAGTGGCCCCTGTCGCGGCTGGCACCGTCCTGGTCACCGGTGTGCGCCTCGAGTACCTCCCTGAGCTGGAGGCCGACCCGCAGCGCCGGGTTCAGCGACGAGGCCGGGTCCTGCGGGACGTACGACACCGCCGAGCCGCGCAGCCTGCGCAGATCGGCGTCGCCCAGGGTGAGGATGTCGCGGCCGCCCAGGAGCACCGACCCGCCGGCGATCCGCAGGCCGCGCCTGGCATGACCGAGCAGCGCCAGGCCGACCGTGGTCTTGCCCGACCCTGACTCGCCCACCACCCCGAGGATCTCGCCGCGGGCGATATCGAAGGACACGTCGCTGACGACCGGCGTGCCGGTAGCCGCTACCGCGATGTCCAGGCCGGCGACGGCGACCGCGGGCCGGACCGGCTCGGACGAGCGTCCGGCGGGCTCGGGCATGTTCACTCGTCACCCCTGGCCCGGTCGATGCCTGCCGCGGTCCGCGCTATGCCGTCCCCGATCAGGCCCGTTCCCATCGTCAGCAGCGCGATCGCGATGATCGGCGCGAGCGCCCCCCACGGCTGCACCGCCAGCACGATCCTGTTCTCCTGGATCATCGTGCCCCAGTTCGCAGCGTTGGGGTCGGTCGACAGCCCGAGCAAGGCCAGCGCGGCGATGACCCCGATCGAGTAGGTCATCCGGAGGCTGGCCTCCACCATGAGCGGCCCGAGCGTGTTCGGCAGCAGGTCGACGAACAGGATCCGCCACCTCGGCACCCCCATCGCCTCGGCGCAGGCGATGAAGTCACGCTCGACGACGGGCAGCGCGGCACCGCGGGCCACCCTCGCGATCCGCGGCACGGTCGTGAGCGCGATCGCGACCACAATCACCCAGGCGTGCGGCCCGATCACGGCGACGGCCACCAGCGCGAGCATGATCTGCGGGAACGCCAGGATCACGTCCATGATGCGCATGAGGACGTCGTCGAGGGCGTTCCGCGCGTAGGCCGCCACCAGCCCGATCACCACGCCGACGATCAGCCCGGCGGCGGTCGCGATGAGGGCCGTCGCCAGGATGCTCCGGCCGCCGTACAAGAGCCTGCTCAGCACGTCCTGGCCGAGATAGTCCGTCCCGAGCACGGCGGCCCCGCTCGGAAGCGAGTTGGGCGCCTGGCCTGGGACCGGGGCGCTCGGGCCGTACGGGGCGACGAACGGCCCGACGATCGCCAGCAGCACCAGCGCGCCGACCAGGATCAACCCGATCCGCGTCCGCCAGAGCCGCACCGAGCGTCGCAGCAGCGACGACGCGCGGACCGACGTCGGCGAGCAGGTTGAGCGCCACGTACACCGCGGCGATCAGCATCGCGAGCGCCTGCACGACGGGAAGGTCGTGGTTGACGACCGAGTCCTGCAGCGCGCTGCCGATGCCGGTGTAGGCGAACACGTACTCCACCACGACGATGCCGCCGGCCAGGTACGCGAGGTTCAGCGCGATCACCTGGAAGACCGGCCCGAGCGCGTTCGGCAGCGCGTGCCTGACCAGCACCGTCCGCTCCGGCAGGCCCTTGAGCCTGGCCATCTCCACGTAGTCGCTTTCCAGCACCTCGACCATCGAGGCGCGCATGATCCTGGAAACGTAGGGCGCGACGGCGATCACCAGCGTGAGCACCGGCAGGACCAGCGCCTTGGGGTTGTCCCACGGCCGCGACCCGGGCGGGACGTTGCTGATCGCCGGCAGGACGTTGGGAAAGACCGTGGTGGCGAGGAGGATGACCAGTACGACCGCGACCACGAACTCCGGCAGCGCCGCCAGCACCAGCAGCAGGTTCGAGCTCAGCGTGTCAAAGACCTTCTCGCGCTTGAGCGCCGCCCACGAGCCGATCGCGACCGACAGCGGAATCGAGACCACCGCGGAGATCGCGACCAGCACGGCCGAGTTGACCAGCTTCGGCGCGAGCAGGGTACTCACCGGTTCCTGTGCCGCCAGCGATGTCCCGAGGTTGCCGTGCAGCAACCCGGAGATCCAGGTCAGGTACTGCTCGATGACCGGCCGGTCGAGGTGGAGGCGAGCCCGCAGCGCCGCCAGGCTCTGCGGGGTCGCCGACCTGCCGAGGATGGCGCGGGCCGGGTCACCGGGCAGCGCCTGGGTCGCCGCGAACACCACGAGCGAGACCATCACAAGGACGATGAGTCCGAGCAGCACGCGCCGGACCACGAAGCCCGGGACGCCGCCCGATCGGAACATGTTCACGGCCGAGCCGGCCTAGCCGAACCAGATCGTGCGGAACCCGTGGCCGAAGTAGTCCAGGTTCAGCGTGCCCTTGCTCGACCGCAGCCCCTTGACCTGGCCCGAGTAGCCGTCGATCAGGTCACCGAAGAACGGGATGATGTACCCGCCGATGTCGTACTCGAGCTTCTGCATCTCATGCTCGATCTCGATCCGCTTGCCCGCGTCCGTCGCGGCCAGCGCCTGGTTGTACAGCGAGATGAAGTTCGACCCGGTTCCTGACTTGGGCGGCCAGTGCGTTTCGTTATAGGGAGAGGTCGGCAGTGACCCCTGCTGCACCTGGTTGAGGTAACTCCTTGTGCCCCAGAAGTCGACCGAGAAGGCCAGCTTGAGGTACTGGTCGCCGTAGTAGTTGGGGTCGTTGCGGACGTTGATCTTGATCCCGGCCGCGTCGGCCTGGCTCTTGAAGACGGTCGCGAGCTCGACCATGCCGGCCGCCCCGTTCGTGGTGTGCAGGTCGAAGCTGAGGTTCTGCTGGCCGGCCGCCTTGAGCAGCTTCTTGGCCTCGGCGATGTCCTGGTGCCTTTGCGGCACGCTGGGCGGCCCTAGGTATCCGGGGTCGAACGGCGCGTACAGGTCGTTGCCGAGGGAGCCGTAGCCGGACAGGACCTGCTCGATCATCGTGGGCCGGTCCACGAGCAGTCGCATCGCCTGCCTGACCCTGACGTCGTCGAAGGGCGGCATGTCGATCGCCATGCAGATCGGGAGCCAGCCGCCCGTATGGGAGACCAGCGCGTGCATCTGGCGTGACTCAATGACCTTCACCTGTGAGGCAGGCAGGTCCGTCATCGCGTCGATCTGCCCGCCGAGCAGACCGTTCACCTGGGCGGTCGAGTCGCTGAAGTCGATGATCGTGACCGTGTCGAAGTACGGCTCGCCGCTGCGCCAGTAGTTCGGGTTGCGCTCGCTGACGCTCTGCTGGCCGGGAGTGAACAACTTGAGCTTGTACGCGCCGGTGCCGACCTGCGGGGCCGGGTAGGCCTTGTACCCGGCCGGCACGATACCGAACGTGTAGCTGGCCAGGGTCTGCGGGACCGTCGAGTCCGGCGACTTCAGCGGGAGCCGCACCGTGTACTTGTCGAGCTTCTTGATGCCGGCCACGTCCATCGTCGCGGTGGCGGCATAGCCGGTCAGGCCGTTGCCCTTCGTCCCGATCCGCTGCAGCGAGTAGATGACGTCGTCGGCCGTCAGCGTCTTGCCGTTCTGGAACTCGATGCCCTTGCGCAGCCTGATCGTGTACTGCGTCGGGGTGTCCGCGGTGTAGCTCTCCGCGAGGCCGTCGGTGGTGAGCTGGTAGTTGTCGTCGAACAGCAGCAGCGTCTCGAAGGCGCTGACCAGCCTGGCCTGGTCGGGCTTGGTGATGATGTTCTGCCCGTCCATGATGTCCTTGGACCCGCCGCCGGTGACTCCCAGCTTGAAGTCCCCGCCCCGCTTAGGGGTCCCGCCGCCGCTCCCGCCGGGGCCCTGGCTGGTCCCGCCGGACGAGCCGCCGCAGGCGGCGGCGAGGCCGCCGACCGCTACGATTCCGGCCGTACCGCCGATGAGCTGCCGTCGTGAGATGTCTGCCATGTCTTGACCCTTCTGTCGCCCGGCCGGTGCCGAGCCCGCGGACGTGGCCGCGGTGAGATGACGAGCTGCGGATGATGAGCAAGCTGCGTCCGCCGCGGCGCCGCACGCTGCGCGCGGCCGTGACGCGGGCGGTCATGACGCGTGCGGCCCTTACCGGCGGGAAAGAGGCCGAGCACGGCTCAGCTCCTCGGCCTGAAGATCGGCTCGCACGCTCTCGTCTGCTTCGTGCCACCCCTGCGGCTAACACCATGTCTCGCTCCCGACTGGCGCCAGCGGAGCCGATACGGACGTCAGATGTAACTCATCCGGCCAATTCGGTTCACGATATGAACGATGCGTGCATTATGCGGTTTGGTGGAGTGTAGGGACGCCGTGCGGGCACTGTCAATAGATCACGGCGCCTCGTTGCGGTTCTGGTACGACGGCGAACCGGTCCACCAGCGCGAGCAGCTCGGCGAGGAACTCGTCACGCCACCGCTCAAGCTCGGGGACGGAGCGGCCGCCCGCCTGGCGCAGGCAGCCCTCCACCATCCGCTCACGCAGGTCAGGCGTCAGCGGCGGCGCCTGCAGCCTGGTCCACGGCTCGAGCAGGGCGGCGCCGAAATGATCAAGCATGTACGCCATTCCCGCGCTGCCGCCGGCGAGGTGGAAGGTGAGGCAGGGTCCCATCAGCGCCCAGCGCAGCCCGGGTCCGTGCGCGACCGCCTCGTCGATCTCCTCGACCGTCGCCTCGCCGGCCGCGACCATGTGCAGCGCCTCCCGCCACATCGCCTCCTGCAGCCGGTTGCCGACGAAACCGGGGAGCTCGCGGCTCAGCCGCAGCGGCCGCTTGCCGACAGCGGCGTAGAACGCGGCCAGCCAGTCCACGGCGGCCGGATCCGTCAGCTCGCCGCCTACCACCTCGACCAGCGGGATGAGATAGGGCGGGTTGAAGGGATGGCCCACCACGCACCGCTCCGGGCTGGGGCAGTCGGCCTGCAGCATGGTCATGGCGAACCCCGACGTGCTGGAGGCGATGATCGCGTCCGGCCGGGCGGCGCGGCCGATCTCGGCGATGACGCGGCGCTTTGCCTGGCCGTCCTCTGGAGTGTTCTCCTGCACCACGTCGGCGTCGGCAACCGCGGCGGCGAGAGCGGCGTGGAAGGTGATCCGCTCCTGGCTCGCCCCTGGACGCAGTCCCATCCGCTCCAGCAGCGGCCAGTTTTCCTCCAGCGCGGCGAGGAGTTCGCGGCGGGCCCCCGGTCCCGGGTCGTAGACGTCGACGTCGAGGCCCATCCGCAGGTAGTGCAGCGCCCAGCCGCCGCCGATCACCCCCGCGCCGACGATCCCCACCCTGCGCACCCGGTCAGCCGCAACTGCGCTCACGTGCCCCTCCTCAGACGTCCGCCGCGGTCAGCCAGCCCGTTATCAGCTCCCGCAGTTGCTCGCGATGCCAGGAAAAGGAGTGGTTGGCCCCCTCGATCCCGACGTAGCGCCGCGGCTCGCCTGCCCGCTCGTACAGCGCCCAGCCGTGCGCCGCGGGCACCCATTCGTCGTCCGACCCGTGCACGACGAGCAGCGGCCTGGGCGAGATGGACCCGGCCACGTCGAGCGGCTGCGGCCGCGCGGCGACCTCGTCGCGCTGGCGCTCGAACTCCTCGGGTTCGGCGGCGACGAAGCGGGTTATCTCCCGCCGGACATCAGCGGCGCCGAGTTCCATCGCGGCGAGGCTGGTCACGGCGCCGCAGACGGCCGCGGCCCGCCGCTGCCCCAGCATCCCCGGTAGTGAAACACCAGCGCGTTCCAGCCGCGGTCGCGCAGCGCGGCGGCGAGGTCGCGGTTCTGCTCCAGGCCGGGACAGCCGTGCAGCAGCAGCGCGGTGGGCTTCGGCGCGCCGCCGCGGGCGAGATAGAGCACTCCGACCAGAGTCTGCCCGTCGCTGCCGAAGGTGACGCCGGTGATGCCCGCGTGCTCGCCCTGCCGCATCAGCTCTCCCGGGTCCGCGGGCCGCGTGGCCGACTCTGGCGCCAGTCAGTAGCCGACGTTGTCCAGGCCCTTGAGGCCCAGCGCCGTGCGCGCCTGCTCGGGAGTGGCGATCTCGAGCGAGAGGGCCTCCAGGATGCCGCGGATCTTGCGTACCTGGTCGGCATTGGACTCGGCCAGCTCGCCCTTGCCGAGGTACAGGCTGTCCTCCAGGCCGACCCGGACGTGCGACCCCATGATGGCGGCGGCGGTGACAATGCCCATCTGATAGCGGCCCGCCCCGAGGGTGGACCATTGGTACGCATCGCCGAGCAGCCGGTCGGCGGTTCGCTTCATGTGCACGATGTGGTCCACATCGGGGCCGATTCCGCCCATCGTGCCGAAGATCGTCTGGATGAAGATCGGCGGCTGCACCAGGCCCTTGTCGAGGTAGTAGGCCAGCGTGTACAGGTGCGACACGTCATACGCCTCGGCCTCGAAGCGGGTGCCAGTCTCCGGGCCGACGACCTTGAGCATGTACTCGATATCGGAGTACGTGCTGACGAACGGCTCGGCCCTGGTGCTCTCCAGGTACGGTTCCTCCCAGCCGAACCGGAACGTTCCCGCGTACCGGTCGATCATCGGGAAGCTGCCGTAGTTCATCGTCCCGAGGTTGAGCGTGCACAGCTCGGGCTTGAGCGCAAGCACGCCCTGCAGGCGTTCCCGCACGGTCATCCCGGTGCCGCCGCCGGTGGAGATGCTGACGACGACGTCACTGCCCTGCCTGATGCCCCTGGCGTACTCGGCGAACACGCCGGGATCGGCGGTCGGGCTGCCGTCCTTGGGGTTACGGGCGTGCAGATGCAAGACCGCGGCGCCGGCCTCCGCGGCTGCCACGCCCTGTTCGACGACCTGCTCGATGGTGTAGGGCAGGTGCGGCGACATCGACGGGGTGTGCCCGGAGCCGGTGAGCGCGCACGTAATGATGACCTTCTGGGGGCCCGCCATCGTTGCGGCCCTCCTCCTGTCGCCGTTCACTATGTGAACTATTTGTTACTATCGCGCAGATTACCAGCGCGTTTCGCGGCCGGTCAAGACACCGATCGTTCCCCGGCGCGGACCAGTATGCGATCAGTCAAGCAGCGCGCGAATCTCGCCAGCGATCTGCGCCGCTTGGATGCCGATCTCGCGCAGCTTCCTCGCCGGGTTGCGTGGCGCCGGGCCCCACGCGTTGATCACGGCCATCGGGTACCGCATGGTGGTCAGCACGACCGCCGACGCGCCAGCGGAGAATTCCTCGTACTCCCGGTTGCAGAGCGCGTAGCCGACCCGGCGGACCTCGGCGAGCTCCCGCTCGAGCAGGTCCCGGTCGGTGATCGTGCGGGCGGTGTATCGTGGCAGCTCGGCCGGCAGGATGGCATCGCGCTCGTCGGGGCGCAGCCAGGCCAGGAACGCCTTGCCCCCCGACGTGGCGTGCAGCGGAAGCGGCTTGCCGAGCCAGCTGGGGACCACGGCCCGCGGCGGGTCGACCTGGTCGACGTAGACGAGGTTGAACCGCCTGGCCACGGCGAGCGTGACCGACTCCCCTGTGGCGTCGGCCAGCTTCGCGAGCAGCGGCCGGACGCGGCGGACCAGCGCATCGTCGGTGACGACGGCGGCCACCGACACCGCGCCGTAGCCGACCGTGTACCGCTGGGTGATCGGATCGCGGTCGACGAACCCATGGTGCTCGAGTGTCCGCAGCAGCCGCCAGGCGGTACTCCGGTTGATCCCGCACTCCCTGGCGAGCTCGAGCACGGTCGGGGGCGTCGCGCTGGCGGCGACGGATTTCAGGAGCGCGACGGCCCGGTCGACGGCCTGGATGCGCTGGGCGCCGGCGCTCGCGTCGGCCGGCTGCGCGTCCTGGTCCGCACGTT
>WNGN01010295.1_pt1 | contig 11321 bp, 9 predicted proteins | sample 5400561 | NCBI WGS metagenome assembly WNGN01 (sample SAMN13153379, study PRJNA577476) | soil metagenome | isolation source: 115 cm soil or saprolite under Garry oak tree replicate 2 | place: USA:California | collected 2016-06-15 | reverse complement strand
TCCACGCCGACGAGCCGCACCAGGGGGAGTACTACGCTCTCATGCTCTTGGCGGTCGTCGGGATGATGTTCACCGCGGCCGCGACGGACCTGTTCGTCCTCTTCCTCGCCTTCGAGACGTCGAGCCTGAGCACGTTCGCCCTGGTCGCGTTCCGTAAGAAGGACAAGCAGGCGACCGAGGCGGCGGTGAAGTTCTTCATCATCGGGGCGGTGAGCTCCGGAATCATCCTCTTCGGCATCTCGCTGATCTACGGGATCGCCGGCACGACATCGATCGGGACGACGACCACGGATCTCTTGGTCCTGCGGAACGGCTTGACGCTCGCGGGCCATCCGGAGATCGAGCCGCCCCTGATCATCGCCCTCGTGCTCCTGATCGCGGGCTTCGGATTCAAAGTCGCGGTCGTGCCGTTCCACATGTGGGCCCCGGACGTATACCAGGGCTCCCCGACCACGATCAGCGTCCTCCTGACCTCCGCCTCGAAGAACGTCGGCATTGTGGCGCTGTTCCGCGTCTTCCTGATCGGCCTGCTGAGCGTCCAGGTCGACTGGGTCGCGACCTTGGCGATCCTCGCGATCGTGACGCAGACGGTCGGGAACGTCGTCGCGATCCCGCAGCGGTCGATCAAGCGCATGCTCGCGTACTCGAGCATCGCGCAGGCGGGGTACATCCTGATCGCCCTCGCGGTCGGTGCGATCGCCCTTCAGTCGACGACGCCAGGCCACACGGACAACGCGGCGTACGTGGCCGCGTTCGGACTCGTGGGCGGCATGCTCCACGTGTTCGTGTACGGAGCGATGAAGGCGGGATCGTTCCTCGTCGTCGCGGGCACGGAGTCGCGCGGGATCCCGGACGACATCGAGGCGTACAAGGGCCTCAGCCGACGCATGCCGTTCATGGCCTTTTCCATGCTCGTCTTCCTCCTGAGCCTGGCGGGCATTCCTCCGCTCGGCGGTTTCTTCTCGAAGTTCGTCCTGTTCTCGAGCGCGGTGAACGCGTCCGCATTCAACCCGTGGTACCTGGCGCTCGCGGTGTCCGGCGTCCTGAACAGCGCCCTGTCCCTCTACTATTACGCGCGCGTGATCTGGTACATGTACATCCTCGAACCGGAGGCGGGTACGGCCAAGGAGCCCGTCTCCCGGTCGATCAGCGCGGCGGTGTTCATCGCCCTGGCGATCGTCATGCTGACGGCCATCATCGCGGTGTTCTTCTTCGGCTACCTGACGGACGCGGCGCGCTCGTTCTTCGGATTCTGAGCGCCGCCACCCTGGGTTCGCGCCCGACCCCCCTCCGAAGACTTTTATCCCCCACGCCGACCATGAGGAGGCGCATGGCCTCTCCATCGCCCGGTTCGCGGGTCATCCTCCATGTCGACATGGACGCGTTCTACGCGTCCGTCGAGGTCCGCGAGAATCCGACCCTCGAGGGGAAACCGGTCGTCGTCGGAGCGGACCCACGAGAGCATCCGCGCGGCGTCGTCTTGACCGCGAGCTACGAGGCCCGGCAGTACGGCGTGCGTTCGGCCATGTCCTGCGTCGAGGCGTCGCGGCGGTGTCCGCAGGCCGTGTTCGTGCCACCGCACTTCGAGCTGTACGGTCGGGTCAGCGGCGAGATCATGGACACCCTCCGGACCTTCGCCGACCGGCTGCAGCCGAGCGGGATCGAAGAGGGGTTCCTCGACGTCACGATCCGCAGCGGCGGCAGTTTCTCGCGCGCGCACGATCTCGCGCGGGAGATCAAAGTCGCGACCCGCGACCGACATCGCCTCACCTGTTCGATCGGGATCGCCCCGACGAAAGCGACCGCGAAGATCGCCTCGGATCTCCAGAAGCCGGACGGGCTCACGGTCGTCGCACCCGACGAGGTCGTCGCCTTCCTCGCGCCGATCTCCGTCCGGAAGATCCTCGGTGTGGGGCCGAAGACCGCCGAGCGGCTGAAAGAGATTGGCCTCGAGTCGATCGCGGACGTCCAAGGATACAACCGCCAGGATCTCATCGAGCTCCTCGGGGCGTTCGGCGAGTACCTGCACGACGTGTCGATGGGCCGCGATGCCGAAGAGGTCGTCGAGCCGACGGGCCCCCCGGAATCGATCAGCACGGAGATGACGTTCGAGAAGGACCTCGACACGTACGCGGACGTGTGGCCGGAAGTCGAGGACATGGCGAAGTCCCTCCATGAACAGCTCGTCCACGAGAAGTATGCGTACCGGACGGTGACCCTCAAAGCGAAGTACTCGAACTTCGAGATCCACACGCGCTCGAAGAGCCTGAAGATCCACTCGACGGATTTGGAGCCCATCTTGATCCTCAGTCAGACGATGCTCAAGGAGGTCCTGGCCTCCGGCCGCAAGATCCGTCTCGTGGGCGTGCGCCTGTCGAATCTCCTCGAGCGGGCGGCGCCCCAGACCACGCTGTCGAAGTGGACGCCGATCCGGGAGCCGCTCACCGACTCGTGAACGATCCGGAAACGATGATCTCCACCGGGATCTCTTCGAGGGTCCGCGGAACCGCCGCGAGGATCTTCGGGTTGTCGTCCGTCACGTAGACGCAAATGCAGTCCCGGCCTTCCTTTCGACCGATGCCGACGCCGACGACCCCGGGGAGGCTCATCAGACGCTCCTCGTGCTTCCGCTTGACCGCCTTGACCGTGGCCATCGTCTCCGCCTCCAATGCGTCCGCGGGATATAGCCGTCGCGAACCGAGGATCCCCAACCCGTCGAACGAATCCCGCTGCTTCGGATACGCGATCTCATGGAGGGGGCGGCCGGATGAACCCTTCCTGCATGAGGAACTTCGTCTCCTCGCGGGCCCGCCGAATCATCTCGAGCGCTCCCTGGTACAACGTGTCGCGTGTCTTCGTCTCCCGAGCGATTCCCTGTTGCATCGCCTTAAGGGCGACCGCGGTCGCCTCCCGCGCGAACACATCGATCTCGTCCATCGTCGGCACGATGTGCGTCTCGTCGAGGCCCTTCTCCTCCGCGACTTTCGCGAGTTCCTCCGCGGCCGCGATGCACATCTCGTCCGTGATCGTACGCGCGCGGACGTCCAGAGTGCCGCGGAAAATCCCGGGGAACCCGAGACTGTTGTTGACCTGGTTCGGGAAGTCGGACCGTCCGGTCGCGATCACACGGGCCCCCGCCTCGGCGGCCTCCCACGGCCAGATCTCCGGCACCGGGTTCGCGATGACGAACAGGATGGAATCGTCGGCCATCGACGCGACCCAGTCCTTCTGGATGACCCCCGGGCCGGGTCTCGACGCCGCGATCGCGACGTCCGCGTCCCGCATCGCATCCGCGATTCCTCCCTCGCGATCGCCGCCGTTCGTGATGAGGGCGAGTTCCCATTTCTCCGCGTATTCGTTCGCCGCCACTTCGACATCTTCCCGGTGGCGGCAGACGATCCCCTTCGAGTCGACGAGGATCAGGTGTTCCGGTTTCGCGCCGGCTTCGATCAGGAGCTTCGCGGTCCGGATGTTCGACGCGCCGGCGCCGATGAGGGTGATCGTGGCGTCGGCCATCTTCTTGCCGACGACCTTCAGCGCGTTGATCAGCCCGGCGACGTTGATTGTCGCGGTGCCTTGCTGGTCGTCATGCCATACCGCGATCTCGCATTCCTTCCGGAGCCGCTGCAGGATGGAAAAACACTTCGGCTGCGCGATGTCTTCGAGGTTGACGCCACCGAACGAGGGCGTGATCAGCTTGACCGTCTCGATGATCTTCTCCGGGTCCTTCGTCGCGAGCGGAATCGGGAATGCGTCGACGCCGCCGAGATACTTGAAGAGGAGGGCCTTGCCCTCCATGACGGGCAATCCGGCCTCGGGCCCGATGTCGCCGAGGCCCAGGACGCGCGTCCCGTCCGTCACGACGGCGACTTGATTCCACTTGTTCGTCAGCGTCCACACCTTGTTCGGGTCCGCGGCGATGTCGAGGCAGGGCTGCGCGACCCCGGGGGTGTACCAGATCGCGAAATCGTTGAAGCTGCGGACGGGTACCCGCGGGACGATCTCGATCTTCCCTTGATAGTACGGATGGTACTTCGCGGACTGCTCCTTCGGGAGGTTCGCGCGCTTCAGGTTCTCCTCGACTTCCCTGGGCGTCGGCGCCTTCACGACTTTCTCGCCCACGCGTTTCTTCGTGGCCACCATGGAAGCACCAAGAGAGGACGCGAAGAGAGTTCAGGGCTCGCTTAAACCTTTGGACCGAGTCACGACGCCATGGGGCAACAGACCCCGATTCACCTGGGTCATGGCCGATTTTCACTTTCGGTCATCTCTCCCGCACGAAGGCAGATGGACCCGGGGTTCGTTCGGACATCTGTCCGAAAAGGCGAGGATCATGGTCCGGAGATCCACGATCAAATGGGTGCGCGAGGGCAAGGCCAAGGGACGCGAATCGGGGTTCATCGTGACCTGGGATGTGAACAGCACCGACCGGGCCGTGGCCCATCGACTCCAGCGGTTCGTGTACGGCGACACCGCTCGATCCAACGGGAGAGAGTACCGGTATCCGGGATTCATCGAGAAGACGGGGGTTCGTTATCTTGGTCAGTCCGTGATCTTCGTGCGCCCGAATCTGCTGGGCGAGCTCATCGACTTCTTGTCGAGGACTCGAATCGAGCACGAGGTGACCGCCGCCGCAGTTGGATAGTTTCGGATATCTGTCCGAAACGCGCTGCCGGCATGATGGACGCCACTCTGGTCCTTTTCGGGCTTTTGTCCGAAACGTCCCTCGCGCCCGGAGAGTGAGCCCTTCCAAACCTCTCCCGGGCCGGGAATTTCGGGCACATGTCCGAAGACCCGCAAAGGTTTTTCCGGATCCCTCGCGTGGCCCGGCCGTGCTTACAGCGGTCGTGGATCGTTCGGGTCGGGGTGGCACTCGGGAGGTGAAGGCCGCCTTCGAGGAAGTGGCCGCGAGATATGCGGAGCACGGCCTTCGCGTCTCATGGCCGGTGTCCGCCGAGATCGTATCGATGGCGATCATGGGGGCAACGAAATCGAAGGATTCCTCGCACACGCTGTTCGTTTCCGTCCGCGCCGTCGATTCCGGCGTCCTCGACGGCCTCATCGCGCATGAGATGGGTCACATGCTCCGGACCGAATCGGGGCACGCGTCCCACAACGCCGAGGTCTTCCGAGCGTTGACGCGCGAAGTCCGGATCCCGCGGGCTGCCGAAGGCGCCTTCTCGGACGCTTTCAACCACATCCAAGACATCTACGCCGACGATCTCGCGTTCCTCGTTTTCTCGACGGACGGTGACGACCGGGCGTACGAATTCTTCTCCGGATGGATCGAGGGCAACGCCTCGATGCGGGGCCGGAATCGATGGAAGAATGTCGGCCTCGCGGCGACGAACGGGTTTGCGCTCGGGAATCTCCTTCGGCACGGTCGGCTGTCGAAGGACGATTCGCTCTGGGAACGCGCGCGCGCCTTCGACCATGAAGCCGGTTTGGATGCCGTCGCGACCTTCGCGGACTTCTATGCGAAGCTGCCGGAGGACCCGTCGCCGGCAGCGTTCGTGACCCAAGTCACCACCCTCGCCACGCTGATGACTCGGGCCGCGTCGTCGTAGGTCCCGCAACGTTTAATACTCGCCCACTCCTGCTTCGAACTCTCCCGAGGTATCATCGTGGCCGAAGAACTCGAGACCGCCCAGATTCCCCCGCACATCATGGCGGCGATGCGCGAGCGCATGAAGATGGCACAGCGCATGTCTCGGATCAAACACAAGATTGTCGTGATGTCAGGAAAAGGTGGCGTGGGGAAAAGCTCCGTCGCCGCGAATCTTGCCGTCGTGCTCGCCGAAGACGGTGCGGCGGGCATCGTCGATGCCGACGTCACGGGGCCCGACATCCCAATGCTCATGGGCGTCCAGGATGCGCAGGTGAAGGCGACAGACACCGGGATGGAACCGACGGTCGGCCCCGCCGGCGTCAAGGTCATTTCGATGGCGCAGCTGATCGATCGCGATACCGCGATCGTCTGGCGTGGTCCCCTGAAGATCAAGGCGCTGAAGCAGATGCTCTCCGACGTCGAGTGGGGGGACCTCGACTACCTGGTCATCGATCTTCCCCCGGGGACGAGCGATGAACCGCTCAGCGTGGCCCAAGAGATCCCCGACGCGGACGGCGCGGTCGTCGTGACGACGCCGCAGCAGGTCTCCCTCCTGGACGTCCGCAAGTCGATCGCCTTCGCAAAAAGGAGCTCGGGCTCCCGTTCCTGGGTCGCATCCCCTTGGATCCCCGGATCGTCATCGGCGGCGATGCGGGCAAGCCGTTCGTCCTCGAGCATCCGGACTCCGAGGCCGCGAAAGCCTTCCGGGCGATCGTGAAGAATCTGAAGCCGCACCTGAAGGAATCAAAGCCACGGCCCACCGGGCCGTTGGTCAAGTGAGGCTACGACCACCGCGCGACGACTGCCTCGATCTGGGGTCGGGCAACCGCGCCGACGATGCCGTCGACCAATGTCCCATCTTTGAACAGGAGCATGGTCGGGATTGACGTGACGCGGAACCGTTCCGCGGTGCGCGGATTCTCGTCGACGTTCAACTTCCCGAGACGCAGCGCCGCCGCATGGGCTCTCGCGACCTCCTCGAGGATTGGAGCGACCCGATGGCATGGGCCACACCACTCCGCCCAAAAGTCGACCAGAAGGAGACCCGCTCGGCCGACCTCTCCATCGAATGTGGCGTCGGTGAGCAGAATCGGTCCGGTCCAAGCCGCGACAGGCTTCGGTCCCGAAGTGGCCATCAGCTCCCGCAGCTTCCGGGCACGGATAGCGGCGAGTTCCGGGTCATCCACAGGGCGAGGACCTCGGCAGCCCGATAAAAGGATTTGTTGCGGCCTATCGCGAGAGCTTGGCCACCGGCCCGAATTCCTCTGCCATAGAGCCGAGGAGGCGTACCTCGCGCCGGACGAGGGCGATCTCACGTTCGTTGAAGGCGGTCGGGTCGAACGGGACGAGTAGGATCGCCTCCCGCATCGCGACGGACTCGTTCAGGTCGTGCAGGAGCGCGAGGACCGATCCGAAATCGTTGTGGGAGACCAGGTACTCGAGGCCATCGAGCAAGACGACGCAGTGCTCGCTGACTTCGATGAAATGCTCCACGGCGAGGGCGACCTTCTCCGGAGGACTCGGCCGGACCGCGTTCTTCTCGGTCGCCACGCGGCTCAGCCAGAGGATCGGCGTCCGCTCGAGCCCGTATTCCGTCATCACGGCCTTCGGCGCGCGACGGGTAATGCACAATCCCTGCGTGCCGTGGGTGACGAAGTCCTTGAAGATCTCGAACGCCTCGCTCGCATCCCTCTCGAGGACCACGTAGGTGTACCCGCGATCCAAGGAGTACGTCGGCTTCGTGAGCAGGTGGGCCTCTGCCTCCGGGACGATCAGCTCCTGCAAGAACGACTTCTCTCGGACGGCAAAGGCGATCAGCCCGACGAGGGCCATCTCGACGATGAACCCCGGGGCCCGCAGGTCCACCCCGATGTTCGGCAGGAGGATCTCGAACAGCAGCTCGCCGACGGCGAAGCCGGAAATCCCGAAGATGACGAGGAACGTGTCCCGGCGGACCTCTTCGCCCGGGTTCGTCCGCCGCATGTGGACGATGAACCGGTACGGCGCGTACAAGATCAAGGTCGCGACCGCGAAACCGTTGACGAATAGGAAATATGGCTCGAAGGAGATGATCGTTGGGTTCGCCGATAGCACCTGGACGGGGGAGACCCAGATGGCGACGATCGTGACGACCATGATGAATACGTAGAACACGTACGAGTTCGGGAATTCGTCCGTCATGAAGCGCCAGAAGTCCTTCCGGGTCGAGATCCCGGGCGTCGTCGCGATTACGATGAACGCGCCGATCGTGATCGCGAAGAGGTAGTCGAACGTCGCCTGGACCCGTTTCGAGAGCTTGATCCCCTCGGTGATCGAACCTTGCAGCCCTTGCCCCGGTTCCGTGATGTAGATGCTGATGAGGACATTCGCGATGACGGCGCAGACAAGGAGGGAAATCGCGAACAGGAGGACGTGCTTCTGAAAGGCCCGATGCGTCTTCTGGCGGGCGACCGCGACGATGATCAGGCCCGACAGGAAGAGCGCACTCGCTGCGCTCAAGTACGTGACGACACTCGATGTATCCGCCAGGCACGCTCACCCGCAGGGAATGTGCGATACGTCCCCCGGACTCTATTTAAGCCGTCTTCGCTCGTTATCGGAACCGATTTCGCAAACCAAACTCCCGGTTGTTCCGGGAAATAAGAATCACGTCGGAGAACCGACGAGCCCTCTTCATATGGCCCTCCGACCACAACTTCTTCGACCGACATGCCGATTCAACCGTCCATTCCCCTCGGGATCAACCCCGACGACCTCGATCTGCTCTCCAGGACCGTCGTGCGTCTGGGCGGGTACGCGGAGGGCCTGTTCGACTTCCATGACTTTGGCTTCGACAAAAACTCCTTGCGGGACCATATCACGAGCGTCCACGCGACGCTGAAGCGTCTCAAGGACGCTTCGCCGCCGGGAGGCTTGCCGCTCCGGCCCCCGAACATCCCGCCGGGGGCGTTCTGGGAGGATCAAGGCGAGGTCTGGAACTACCTCCAGAGCTTGCGTTTCGCGGCGGGCGCGACGATGGTCACGGAGCAGTACAGCCCGTACATGACACCGGAGAATGTGCAGCGTAGCATGACCGCGAAGATCTTCCGGGAATGCGTCATTGGAATCTTGGACGACCTGATCGACAAGGGGAACTACTCGTATCTGGAAGCAAAAGAGCTCCACCACATGGTCCTCAGCTCCATGCTCGACCCGGACTTCGAGCCGACCAGCTTCACGAAGCGACTCGTCACGATGTTGCGCCAGGAACACATCCCCTTGTTCGACCTGATCAGCAGCACCGTTCGCGGATTCAACATCCTCTGGAACCTGTCGCCCCACGGCCACGACTACTTCTACCAGATGGAGATTATGGACGAGCGGGTGGCCTTGGGCCAAGCCCTCTCGATGTTCGAAAAAGAGCCGAACTTTTCGCTGGTTCGGATGGAGAGGATCGGGGAGAACTTCTATGCGCCGGACGACTCGATGAAATGGTGGGAGCGGCTGGCAAGCCACATTTCCGCAGCGAGTCGGCACAACATCATCGACATGGCATTCACGGATCGAGTGTACGATCTACCCCGGATGAAGAACTTCCTCGCGGGGTGGTACTACTACGACTCGGCGATCACCCTGCTGGACCACATCGTGAGCATCCACCACGACCTCCGGAATGGAATCGCGAATCTCTCCCTCATCGCGATGCGGGAGAACGAGCTCCGCGGGCTGACCTCGATTCGGAACTATAACCCGCACCTCACCATCGAGGACTACGATGGCCAGCTTCAGCGCATCGCGGACCTGACGTCGAAGGCGATTCGCCTTGCGACATCGGACATTCAGGACGAGACGCTCGTCTACCCGTTCATGACGATCATGATGCCCGTCGTGATGATGGCGGATTGGATCGGCAACCGCGACGACATGATCCACACGTTCCTCGAAGCGATCGCACCGACGATCAAGCGCGTCGCCAGCAACGGGACCGTGCCCACCCGGGCGATCATCGAGGTCGCAGGCGAAGCGGCCCGCGGTCAGTAGTTGCCGACCGAGTCCATCGCGGTTTCTCCCGAGCCGGCGGCCGTCCGCGGGCGGGCGGCATCATACGCCGGAAATGGTTATATAAGCCGGGGCGATAGCACGAATTGGGAGAGCCTTGACGACCCCTTCCCTGGATTTTGGCGTGGCCCCGGAGATGGCCCTCGTCGAGGCGAAGATCCGACAGAGCATCGTTTCCGAGGAACCCCTCCTCCATGATATCGCCCGGTACGTCATCGAGGCGGGGGGCAAGCGCATCCGGCCGATGGTCACCCTCCTCGCCTTTCGGGCCCTCGGTGGCACGGACGCCGCGCAGGCGATCGACCTCGCCGCGGCCCTCGAGCTCATCCACTCCGCGACCCTGATCCACGACGATATCAACGACGGCGGGGAGATGCGCCGTGGGCGCCTGACGGCGTACAAGAAGTTCGGATTGCAGAACGCCCTGATCACGGGCGACTTCCTGTTCGTCAAGGCGTTCGGGATCGGCGGCAAGTTCGACGCGGAGATCGTCGAGCTGACCGCCGACGCGTGCGCCGCCCTCGCGGAAGGCGAGATCCGCCAGAAACGCCACGCCTTCGACGTCGCCGTGACGCACCAGGAGTACCTCGACATCATCACCCGCAAGACGGCCTTGCCGATCATGGCGGGCGCGAAGATCATCGGCCTCATCGCCGGCGCACGCCTCGAGGACATCGACGCCGTCGGCGAGTACGGCCTGAACCTCGGGATCGCCTTCCAGATCGTGGACGACATCCTCGACGTCGTCGGAGACGGCGAACGCCTCGGGAAGCGCACCGGCACGGACCTCCGGGAAGGCAACGTGACCCTCGTCGCGATCCACGCCCTCAATGACGGCAGCTCGATTGACGTCCGCTCGCTGGAGCGCTTGATCGCAAAGCGTCGCAAGCGGGAGGAGGATGTCAAGCGCGGCCTCGCACTCCTCCGGGACTCCGGGGCGATCGAGAAGGCCCGCGCCGAAGCGTTCGGGTTCGGGCAACTCGCGAAGAAGGCCCTCGACCCGCTTCCGGAGAGCGACGCGAAGGCGAACATGGTCCAGCTCGTCGACTACGTCCTCTCCCGCGACCGGTGAGGAGGCGGCGCGATGCCCTCGCCCTACGACGTCATCGTCGTCGGCTCGGGACCCGCGGGAGCCACGGCGGCCCGGTACGCGGCCCGGCGGGGCCTGAAGGTCCTCCTGGTCGACAAGCGCAAGGAGATCGGCGTCCCGGTCCAGTGCGGCGAATACGTCGCCCACAACGAGGAAGTCCGCGCGATCTTCCCGACCGTCACGGAGCTCGAGGACCTCATGGAGGTCCCGTACCGCGTTCGCGAGATCGACACCCCGGTCATCCGGATCTGGTCCCCGAACGGCCGACGGTACGACATCCCGTTCAAGGGGTTCACGGTCCGACGGGACCGGATGGACCAAGGGATCGCGGCGCAGGCCGTGCACGAGGGCGCGGAGCTGATGACGGAGACGACGGTCCACCGCGTCCACGGGGAGGACGTCGAAACGAACCACGGGACGTTCCACGCGAAGGTCGTGATCGGATCCGATGGCCCGCGATCGACCGTCGCGAAGTCGGTCGGCCTCGAGTGGCCGGTGTCGGCGCCCGCCATGAGTGCGACCGCGGACGGCGAGTTCAGCGACGCGACGGACATGTTCTTCGGCAACCTCGCACCCGGCGGGTAC
>WNGN01003022.1_pt1 | contig 11324 bp, 10 predicted proteins | sample 5400561 | NCBI WGS metagenome assembly WNGN01 (sample SAMN13153379, study PRJNA577476) | soil metagenome | isolation source: 115 cm soil or saprolite under Garry oak tree replicate 2 | place: USA:California | collected 2016-06-15 | reverse complement strand
TCTGTCCCGTGATCTTGCGCATATGGCGGACGGCCTCGACCACGTCGCCGGTGCCGGCCTCGCCCTTCGTACGGATCATCGCCGCGCCCTCGCTGATCCGGCGCAGCGCCTCGCCGAGGTCCCGGGCTCCGCACACGAACGGCACCGTGAAGTCCCACTTGTTGACGTGATGCTCCTCGTCGGCCGGCGTGAGGACCTCGCTCTCGTCGATGTAGTCGACCCCGAGGGCCTGGAGGATCTGCGCTTCGACGAAGTGTCCGATCCGGCACTTCGCCATGACTGGGATGGAGACGGTTTCCATGATCTCAGTGATCTTGGAAGGGTCGGCCATCCTGGCCACCCCGCCCTCCCTGCGAATGTCGGCGGGAACGCGCTCGAGGGCCATGACCGCGCATGCGCCGGCATCCTCGGCGATCTTCGCCTGATCGGCGGTGGTGACGTCCATGATCACCCCGCCCTTCAGCATCTCGGCCAACCCCGTCTTGACCCGGAGCGTGCCGGTCTCGTCGTCCATCGAGTCCTCCTCGAAGCGCCGTCGGCGCCCTGATCGCGCCCAGAACCCAGTGTACTCGGGGCGGCGTCAGTGGTGGCGTGCGCTAATCTCAGCGGACGATGCGCATATTCTCGGGCATCCAGCCGACTGGCCGCAAGCACCTGGGCAACTACATCGGCGCCATCCGCGGCTATGTCGAAGGCCAGGAGCGGGGCGAGGCAATCTACTGCATCGTGGACCTGCACGCGCTCACCGTCGGCCCCGATCCGACGGAGCTTCGGCGAAGCTTGTACGACACTACGGCGATCCTTCTGGCGGCTGGGCTGGATCCCAGTCGGTGCATCCTGTTCCGCCAATCCGACGTGAGGGAGCACACCGAACTGTGCTGGCTCCTGGCCACCGTGGCTTCGTACGGTGAGCTCTTGCGGATGACCCAGTTCAAGGAGAAGTCGGCACAGCACCGGCAGTTCGTCTCATCGGGGCTGTTCTTCTATCCGGTGCTGCAAGCAGCAGACATCCTGTCCTACGACACCGATGAGGTACCCATCGGGGAGGACCAGAAGCAGCACGTCGAGCTGACCCGGGAGATCGCCCAGCGGTTCAACTCGCGGTTCGGCGAAACACTGGTCGTTCCCACGCATCGCATCCCTCCGGTGGGCGCCCGCATCCAGGACCTCCAGGCGCCGGACAAGCGGATGTCCACCACCGCCAGCACGGAGCAAGGAGCCGTGTACATCCTTGACGATCCGGATGCCATCGAGCGCAAGTTCCGTTCTGCAGTCACCGACTCGGGGACGGAGATCGTCCGCGACCGGGACAAGCCGGGAGTCTCGAACCTGATCGAGATCCTGTCGGTGGCCCGCGGCATCGCTCCCCAGGCGATCGAGAAGGAGTTCGCCGCAAGCGGCTACGCCGCCTTCAAGCAGGCCGTCGCCGACGCGGTCATCCAGTACCTGGCGCCGGTGCGCGAACGCTACGAACGGATCCGGCCCGGCGAGGATGGACTGGAGACCACGCTGGCCGAGGGCGCGGAGAAGGCTCATGCCATCGCGTCGAAGACGCTCGAGCGGGTCCGGCAGGCAATGGGCGTCGGCCCTCCCGCGTGAGGAATGTCCTCCGTTACGGATACGTGACGGGGATCGTGACCGGGAGCAGCTCGACCCACGTGTTGCCGGGGGCGAGTGGGATCACGTTGCCACTCGCATCCAGGAACTTCGTGACATCGGCAAGCGTTGGACGGGACCACGTCCCCACGATGACCTTTCCGTTCCGGAACACGTAGGCCTTGCCCGTTCCTGTTGCGATCACCTCGGGAGAGGGCATGCCGTTCGCGTCGGTGATGTCGGTGAGGACGGTCTTCACCACCTGCACCACGACGTTCTTCGCCGAGACCTGCGTACCGTCCGAGAGCTGGTGGGCCACGCTGCCGTGGAACCGGAGCCACACTTTCTTCGACGGACTCCATTTCCAGTAGACATCGGAGGAGCCCGAGAACGGAAGATGGATGTTGCGTGCCACGACGGCTCCGGCAGGCGGCCGCGTGGTGTAGGTGAACACGGGGGCCGGCGGCGAGCCGTGGGTATGGGCAGCCGCGTACAGCGCCTGGGTGCTGGAGTACAGATTGTGAGGAGCGCCCCGGCCAGGGTCCCGGTGGTAGGCGCCGGCCGCGACCTCGTAGTTGACGTCGATCAGGCCCCGCTTCTTGACCTTCGACTCCACCTGCGCCACACCGCCGGCGTATCCGAAGATGGGGCTGCCCAGCTGGTCAAGGATGTCCGGATCGGTCAGTCGCGCGCTCCGGATGGGCTCGATCCTGGCCGCGCCGCTGCACTGATAGACGACGATGAACCGGGTGATCCCGCCTTCCACCGGCTCCTCGTAGATGAGGTCCGCGGTCCCCAGCCCCGCCTGTGGCCGCGCTTCGGGGAGGTTCTCGACCTTGACGGCAAGGGCCGGACGGTCGGGGACCGATCCACTCTTGGGCGCCACCCCGGTGAGCGGACAGATCGGAGGCGGCGTCGGCGATGGGCTGGACCCCGGCGACCCGTCGCCGGGTCCGCTCGTCCGGGTCGTCTTCGCGTGCCCCGCCAGCGTGGAGAACCCGAACACGATCCCGCCCACCACCACGACGATCGTGGTGACCGTCACCGCGAAGCGGCCGCGTTTCGTCAAAGCCATGAGTGGGTTCTTCCTCCATCGCGGGGGCGTTACGAGTCGGGCCTGGATGCTACCCGTCGAGCGTGGACCCTACAACGATCCTCGGATTCTCTTCACATCTCCTCAAGAACCCGGATGCGGTCCTGGATCGGAGGGTGGGTCGAGAAGAGCTTCTCCCACCAATGGTTTCCCTCGCCTGGCACCCGGGACGGCTGGTTCAACCACAGGTGGGCGGTCGCATTGTTCGCCACGCGCATCGGCGTCGTGTCTGCGCTGATCTTCTGCAGGGCGTTGATGAGCCCGGGTGGATACCGGGTGAGCAGGACCCCTTCGGCATCGGCTTGATACTCGCGCCGCCGCGACATGGCCAGGCGGATCAGCTGGGCGAATAGCGGCGCCAGGATCGCCAGGGCGACCCCGAGCACGACCAGGATGAGCTGGCCCTCGTTCCCGCCCTCCCGATCGCGCCCCCGGCCGCCCATCATGCCGCCCCAGAAGAACCAGCGGAGCATGAACTCGGAGATGAGGACGACCGAGCCCACCAGCGTGGCCACCACCGTCCCCAGCAGGATGTCCCGGTCTCGGATGTGCGACATCTCGTGCCCGATCACGCCCTCCAGCTCGACGCGGTCCATCGTGTCGAGCAGTCCCCGGGTCACCGCGATCGAGGAATGCTGCGGGTCGGGGCCCGTCGCGAAGGCGTTCGGAGCCTGTTCGGGCACCACATACACGGCCGGCTTCGGGATGCCGCCGGCGATGGCCAGTCCCTCCACGATGTTGTGCAGCCGCGGCTCTTGCTCGTGGGTGACGGGCTGGGCCCGAGCGACCCGCAAGACGATCCGGTCTCCGAACCGGTACGAGTAGATGGCGTAGGGGATGTAGATCGCAAGCGCGATGATGAGCCCGACGAACCCATTGCGAACGATCAGGTAGCTGAACAGAAAGCCCAGTCCGGCGAAGAAGGCCACGGCGACCACGACCATCAGCGCGGTCTTCCTCCGGTTCCGCGAGATCTGCTCGTACAAGGGCTTTTAGAGCTGGACGGCCACCGGGCCGCGAGAGGGCTCTTCGGTCTGGAAGAACTCCCGAGCGGTGAAGTGACCGAAGCCGGCGATGATGCGAGAGGGGAAGCTCTGGATCAACGTGTTCAACGACTGGACCGTGTCGTTGTAGAACTGACGGGCAAAAGCAATCCTCGACTCGGTGCCGGTCAACTCCTCTTGAAGGGCCAGGAAGTTCTGGCTGGCCTTGAGATCCGGGTAGTTCTCCGCCACCGCGATGAGCCGGTTTAGCGAGCGGGTCAGCTCCGTTTCGGCCTGGGCCTGTGCCTGGACCCCCGAGGCCCCCTGGGCCTGCGATCGAGCTCGCGTCACGTCCTCGAACAGCTCCCGCTCGTGCGCGGCGTATCCCTTCACCGCCTCGACCAGGTTCGGGATCAGGTCGTGCCGGCGGCGAAGCTGGACGTCGATCTGTGACCAGGCGTTCTCGGTACGAACTCGGAGCCGGACCAGACGGTTATAGATGAATACGCCGTAGAGCACGACCAGAGCGACGAGGCCGACCAGGACCCAGACGACGACCATGAGGCCATCTTACAGGGCGTCCCGATAGGCGGCCTCGATCTGCTCGGTCACGACCGGCCACGCGTAGCGCTCGGCGCGGACCCTGCCTCCCTCGCCCAGCCGCCGGGCCAGGGCGGGGTCTCGAAGCAGCCGGCCGATTGCCCGGCCGAGGGCCACGGGGTCGCGCGGCGGGACCAGCAGGCCTTCAATCTCGTGCCGAACGACCTCCCGGTATCCGGGGATGTCCGAGGCGATCACGGGAAGGCCGGCCGCCATCGCCTCGACCAGGACGACGCCGAAACTCTCCCCACCGATCGCCGGGGCTACGAACAGATCGACCGCGGCGTGGTAGGGCGCCAACGCCGCATGAGGAACCCGTCCCAGCATGAGGACCCGTGCGCGGAGATCGGGAGGCAAGCCTCCGACGGTCCGGCTCTGCGCCCCCTCCCCCACCACCACAAGCCTGAGGTCCGGGAACTCCGACCCGAGGAGCTCGAAGGCCTGTACGGCCACGCTGAACCCCTTCCGGGGCTCGAGACGATTCACGAACAGGACGCGGCGACCCGAAGGAAGGGTGGCGGGCGCCGCTGCCCGAAACACCTCCACCTCAACGCCGTTCGGGACGACGCGCATCAGTCCCGCGAAGTGTCGGCGAGCGAATTCGGACGCGGCGTTCGACACGGCGATCCGCACCGCCAGCCGGTCCCAGACCCGGCGCAGGAAAGGCGCAGCCGCTTGAAGCACCAGGGATCGATCCGCGTACGAGTGGAACGTGCCCACAACCGGGGCGTCCCGGAGCAGCGACGCGTACATGCCGGTGCTCGGGGAGAACGGTTCGTGCACGTGGATCACATCGGGCCGGAATCGAGTCGCGGCTCTCCGGATCGCGCCGCGACTCCTTGGATCAGGGCAGATGGCCGCAACCGAGCCGTTGAACCGAAGACGGATGGGCCGCCCGACCACCACGATGTCCGACCGCTCCGGGCGGCTCCAGCCCGGCGCGACGACGAGCGTCTCGTGCCCGCTCCGGCGAAGGTGCTCGGCAAGCTGGAGCACGTGTCCCTGGACGCCGCCCGGTACATCCACCGCATAGGGGCAGGCCAGCAGGATCCTCACGGAGCGGCGCCGGCTCCCATCGCGACCGGCTCATCCCACGCGGGCTGGAACATGTGCCAGTCGGTGGGAGCCTCCGAGATGTATCGCTCGAACCAGGCCCCGATGGTACGGGTGAGGGCCGTCACGTCCATTCGCAGGTCGCCGGTCCGGTCGATCTGCACCGGCGCGCCGATCTTGCAGTGCCAACCCTCGTCGGTCGTGAACACGGCGCAGACCGAGAGGGGCGCGCCGGTCGAAAGCGCCAGCCGGGCCGGGCCGGCGGGCAGCAACCGTGGAGCACCGAACATGTCGACCATCACGCCGCGCGCGGTCAGGTCACGGTCGGCAACCAGCGCGATGACCTGGTTCTCGGACAGGAGCCGCACGAGCGTCTCGGCCACCTTGCGTCCCGCCGAGAGCGGGACGATGCCCATCCCAAGAGCTCGGCGATGCCGGAGGAACAGCTCGAACGCGGCCCGGGGCTTCAGCTCTTCCGCCACGGCGGTCATCCCGTAACCGTGCAGCGCGAGCCAGTGCCCGGCGGCATCCCAGTTCCCCATGTGCGGCAGGGCAAGGACGATGCCGCCTCCCGCCTCGAGCGCCCGCTCGACGTGCTCGATGCCCTCCAGGGAAAAGCGTCGGTCGACTTCTTCCGGTGGCATCGTCCGAAGGGCGAACGTCTCGTACCAGTACCGGCCGTACAAGCGGAAGCATTCGCGGGTGGCGCTTCGGACAAGCGCCGAGTCCACCGGGTGGCCGAGGACTCGTGAGAGGTTCGCGGCGACGGTCTCACGCACCCCGTCCGACCGAGACAGATACAGACGATGGTAGAGCTCGGCCCCCCAGAGCCCGGCGGATCGAGGGGCATGCATCCCGAGCCATTCAGCCGACCGGAGGGTCAGATAGGATCGGCGTTCCTCCCGGGTCACGCGAGCCCCTCCGAGGCGGGGTGGGCACGACGCTCCTGCAGTACCACATTCCACGCCCGGACCATACCGGCCGCCGCGGTGAGCACGTAGAACCCCACCAGAGCGACGGTCAGCAACCCGGTCAGCAGGCCAAGGGACAGAAGAGCGACCCGGGCCACCCGGTAGCCGAGCGTTTCCCTCCCCCGGTAGCCCAGCGACTGTCCCCGGGCCCGTTCGTAGGATGCCACGTAGGAAGCGGCGAGCCCGATCAGGGCGAGCCCCGCCAGATGAGGTGAGCTCACGCGCCACACCCAAGCCAGGGGCGCGAGAACGGCAGTGTCGTACAGCCGGTCGGCGACCAGCTCGGCGAACCGGTCGCGTCCGTCTCGTGTCCGCCTCGCAGCGGCCGTTCCAGCGAGCAGCGCGCCCGCCGCGACCACTGAAACGATCCCGCCCAGCCTCGGGTGCCGCAGGAGGATGAGCCAAGCAGCCAGGGAGTCGAAGGCGGCGGAGCCGGCCAGGATCGTGAACGGCGACGCGGAGCGCGACCGAGGTCTCGTGTCTCGCACGCGATCGCCCATGGCTCCCGGGCAGCGTATCACCGGCCTCTGTCAGAGCCCGGCGGGCTCTGACCTCGCGTTTCATATAATCGCCGCTCCGAGAGGGCGTCGCGCTGACCTTCGGCATCGGCCGAACCGAGGAAGGGACCCATGAACGTCTACGAGGCGCGGAAGATCCGAAACGTGGTTCTGGTCGGGCACAGCGGAGCCGGCAAGACCACGCTCACAGAAGCGCTGCTCCTCGCCTCGGGTGCCATCACGCGGATGGGCAAGGTCGACGACGGCAACACGGTCTCGGACCATGACCAGGAAGAGATCCGGCGCGGGATCAGCGTGTCGCTCTCGCTCGCCCCGATCGAATGGGGCGACGTGAAGATCAACGTCCTCGACGCGCCCGGCTACGCCGACTTCGTCGGTGACGTGAAAGGAGCCCTTCGGGCCGCCGACGCCTGCTTGTTCGTCGTGTCGGCCGTCGATGGGGTCGAGGTGCAGACCGAGATGATCTGGGAGTTCGCCGCAGAGGCGGGCCTTCCCCGAGCCATCCTCGTCAACAAGCTCGACCGCGAGCGAGCGTCCTTCGATCGCACCCTGGACGGTCTCGTGCGGACCTTCGGCACCCAGGTGGCCCCCGTTCAACTCCCGATCGGCGAGGAACACGAACTGGCCGGCATCATCGATCTCCTCTCTCGGAAGGCTTACCGGTATGCCGCGGGTCCAATCGGCTCCGAAGAAGCCTGGCCCGACGACATCGTGGCCAAGGCCGAACCCTACCGGGAACGCCTCGCCGAAGCGGTCGCCGAGGCCGACGACGAGCTGCTGGAGAAATATCTGGAGCAGGGCGAGCTGACGGGCGAGGAGATCGTCCGAGGTGTGAAAGAGGGCCTGGCCGAGGCGAAGTTCGCTCCCGTGCTCGTTTCGGCGGCCGACCGTCCCCTTGGCGTCGACCGCCTGGCGAACTTCATCGCGGACGCCTTTCCTTCCCCCGAGGATCGCCCCCCGGTGACCGTCCGGACCAAGGGCGGCGACGAGAAGGGACTCGCGTGCGACCCCGGCGGGCCCCTGACCGCCCTCGTCTTCAAGACCGTGGCCGATCCCTACGTCGGTCGCATCAACCTGTTTCGCGTTTTCAGCGGCAAGGTCCGGCCGGATTCGACGCTGTTCAACGCGACGAAGAGCATCGAGGAGCGGGTCGGCCAGGTGTTCACCATGCGCGGCAAGGATCACGAGCCGGTTGCGGAAGTCTCGGCCGGTGACATCGGGGCCGTCGCGAAGCTCGCCCACACCACGACGGGCGACACCTTCTCGGTCAAGACGGACCCGGCGACCTTGACCGCGATCGAGCTTCCCGAGCCCCTCCTGGCCGTGGCTATCGCCCCGAAGACCAAAGGCGACGAGGACAAGCTCTCGACGGCGCTCTCCCGGATCCAGGAGGACGACCCGACGCTTCGCGTCGAGCGCTCGCCGGAGACCCACGAGACCGTCATGTACGGGATGCGCGAGGCGCACATCGACACCATGGTCGAGCGCATGAAGCGGAAGTTCGGCGTCGACGTGGTGACCTCGCCGGCACGGGTTCCGTACAAGGAGACGATCAAGACCAAGGTCCAGGCCATGGGGCGCCACGTCAAGCAATCGGGCGGGCACGGCCAATATGCCATCGCCCATGTGGAGGTGGAGCCGCTTCCCCGGGGCACCGGGTTCGAGTACGTCGACAAGATCTTCGGCGGGGCCATCCCCAACCAGTTCATCACGTCGGTCGAAAAGGGCGTGGTGAAGACAATGCACGATGGCGTGGTCACCTCGAACCCCATGGTGGACGTGCGCGTCACGCTGTACGACGGCAAGTTCCACCCCGTCGACTCAAGCGACATGGCATTCCAGATCGCCGGGGCACTGGCCATCAAGGAGGCCGCGGCGAAGGTGGGGGTATCCCTGCTCGAACCGATCGTGAAGGTGGAGGTATCCACCCCGGAGGCCTACACCGGCGAGATCATCGGCGACATGAACGCAAAGCGGGGGCGGATCCTGGGGATGGAGTCGACCGGGACCGGGCGGCAACGGATCCGGGCCCTGGTCCCCCAGAGCGAGATGACTCGCTACGCGATCGACCTCCGATCCATGACCCAGGGCAGGGCCACCTTTACGATGAGCTTCGACCACTACGAGGAGGTCCCGACCCACCTGGCCGAGAGGATCATCGCCGAAGAGAAGAAGTCGAAGGAAGAGAGCTAGCCGCGGCCGAGGGCAAGCGAGCAGAGGCTCGAAGCGACACCGCCAGGCTGGAGGCGTTCGCCGACGGGTCATTGCCGTCGCCATCACGTTGCTCGTGCTGGACATGCGCGTCCCCCAGCATGCCGAGGGCCGGCTCGGCCAGGCGTTGATCAACCAGTGGCCCGCATACGTCGCCTACGTCACAAGCTTCCTCACCATCGGCGTGATCTGGGTCAACCATCACCGAATGTTCAAACTGATCGCGAGGACCACCCATTCGTTCCTCATGTTGAATGTGCTGTTCCTCATGGTGGTCGTGGCCGTACCCTTCGTCACCGCGCTGGTGGCCGACTACATCCGGAGCGCGAGCTCGGTCCGGATCGCCACGCTGGCCTATGGAATCACCATGACCCTCATGGCCATCATGTTCAATGCGGTCTGGCTGTACGCCGCGAAGGGCCACCGGCTGCTCGTCGAAGGGCTCGACCCGGAGACCATCCGAGCCGGCACGCGCAGTTACCGGTTGGGCCCCATCGTCTACACGGTCGTTACGCTGCTCGCCTTCATCGATCCCTACATCAGCCTGACCCTCTATGTAGTTCTAGCCGCCTACTGGCTCCTCCCGGGGTCCGGTCCCGGGTAGCCAGAACCGGGCCTTCCGAACAACGGAATGAGCTTCGCGTACGTGGCGGCCAGCGCCTCGGGGAGCACCCGGACCTCACTCAGCACCGTCATGAAGTTCGTGTCCCCGTTCCACCGGGGGACGACGTGCCAGTGCAGGTGCCCAGGGATGCCTGCACCCGCCACCCGCCCGAGGTTCGCTCCGACGTTGAAGCCATCCGGCTCCATCGATTCCTTGAGCGCACGTATCGACCGCTGCAACAGCCGCCCGGCATCGGCGAACTCCTCGGCATCCAACGCCTCCAGGTCGCCCACGTGTCGGAACGGAGCCACCATCAGGTGGCCGGGGTTGTACGGGAAGGCGTTCAAGATCACAAAGGCCCAGTCGCTCCGAGCCAGGATGTAGCTCACGTGGTCGTCTCCGGCCAGGGGCTTGTCGCAGAAGATGCAACCGTCCTCCGGCTGATGCGCCGACTCGATGTACTCCATCCGCCAGGGCCTCCAGATGCGCTCCACAGTGCCTAGTCGGCCTGGGCGCGATGCGCTTCCCAGTCAGTTCCTTCGAGAACTCTGCTGGCCGCCTCGGCGGCGACCGCCTCGGCGAAGGACTCGAACGAGACGCCTCGGACCTCATGGCCGCCCCGGTCCCGGACCGCCACCGTTCCAGCCTCGATTTCCTTGTCTCCTACCACCAGGGTGTAGGGGATCTTCATGAGCTGCGCCGAGCGGACCTTCTTCGGGACGGTCTCCCTGCCGTCGTCGACGTCGGCCCGGAGGCCTCGCGCCCGCAGTTGCTCCGCCAGTCCGCGGGCGACGGAGGCATGACGGTCGGCCACCGGAAGGATCCGGATCTGCTCGGGAGCGAGCCACAGCGGGAACGCGCCGGCGTAATGCTCGATCAGCACTCCACTAAATCGCTCGATCGTTCCAAGGATGGCCCGGTGGATCATGACCGGCCGGTGGCGTTCGTTGTCGTCGCCCACGTACTCCATGTCGAAGCGCTCCGGGAGAGCGAAGTCGCACTGGACGGTGGTGAGCTGCCACAGCCGCCCGATGGCATCGCGGAGATCAAAGTCCACCTTGGGCCCATAGAAGGCCCCCTCCCCCTCGGCCACGGAGTACTCCAGACCGCTCCTGTCCAGCGCCGTCCGCAACGCCTCCGTGGCCCGGGCCCACATCTCCTCGTTGCCGATGGCCACGCCCGGCTTCGTCGACAGTCGGACGTTCGGTTCCGCGAAGCCGAACGCGCCGTAGATCTCCAGGACGAGGTCGAACACCTCCAGGATCTCGTCGACCAGCTGATCCTCACGACAGATGATGTGTGAGTCGTCTTGTGTGCCTCCTCGAATGCGCATGAGGCCGTGCAGCGTCCCGATCAACTCATGTCGGTAGATCGTCCCGAGCTCGAAGAGGCGCATGGGCAGTTCGCGGTAGGACCGAGTCCGGGATTTGTAGATGAGCACGTGGAACGGGCAATTCATCGGCTTGAGGAAGTACTCCGTGTTCTCATCCTTCATGGCCGGGTACATGTTGTCCCGGTACTTGGCGAGGTGTCCGCTGGTCTCCCACAGGACCGACTTCGCGATGTGGGGAGTGAACACGGGCATGTAGCCATGCCGAAGGTGGACCTCGCGGACATAGTCCTCGATCTGCTTGCGGAAGATGCCCCCGCGCGGGTGCCACACGAGCAGTCCGGCCCCCAGCTCGTTCGGGAACG
>WNGN01003843.1_pt1 | contig 11326 bp, 8 predicted proteins | sample 5400561 | NCBI WGS metagenome assembly WNGN01 (sample SAMN13153379, study PRJNA577476) | soil metagenome | isolation source: 115 cm soil or saprolite under Garry oak tree replicate 2 | place: USA:California | collected 2016-06-15 | reverse complement strand
TTGCCTCTGCCGTGGTCAAGAGATACATGTACGCCGAGGCGATCGGATCCACCGCTGGCAACGAGCCGCCCGCGGAAAGAACCGTCGCATCATCCGCTGTGGTTAAGTCGGCGGAGACCGCGCCTCGAAGCGCAGTATAACTGGACACGGACACCAACGAGGTGTTGCTGCTGCCGAGCGTCATCCTTCCCGACACGGCCGTCACCTTGATGTTGACGTTGACGCTGTCGGTAAAATTGTCGGTAAATTGCGAAGCTGCATAAGAGGCCGCCGCTTTCATGTTGGCGATGTCTGCTACGCTCAAACCGGCAGCGGTGAAAGTTGAGTCTGGATCGTATGTCAGATTGATCGTCAATGCGACGGCTGGTCCGCTCACCGCGATAGCCAGTGCAACGATCACAGACCGCATTGTTCGCGCTCGACCTCTATCTGCGAAAATCAATTCTGACATCAGGCGGCGGAGTTTTTTCATTATCTACTGCGGCTTGATTTGAGACGTGACCGAAAGCTTTGCCGGCGCAATCGACTTCACGTCGCCGCGCGATGCGAGGGCTTCGAGCTGCGACAGCGGAACCATGGCGCGGAATGTCGTGGCTGTTGGCGAGCCGTTAACTACTAATCCTCCCAAAAGTGCGACTCGATCCAACAATCCTTTCGACACCGACGCGTCTATATCGACGAGAACACGATCGCCATCTTTAATCGGAATGTCCGGCTCAAGCGACGTCGGCTTGTCGAACGGGGGTTGTCCCCGACTTTTCTTTAAAGCCAGTACGATTTGACCGTCGAGCTTCCCCGCGGCGGCCACCGGTATGAATTGATCGCCTGTTGTCCAAAGCAGGACAAGATCGTTGCCGTTGCCGCCGTGGTAATTGGCGACGAAATAGTGAGTCAGCCCTCCGTAAGTCAACGCAATTGTTTGCCCCTGGGCCAGATTGCTGAAGGTTCCTCGAATGATCCCAGGTCCCGTGTTTTGCACGACCATCAGCTGCGTGCCCGGTGCCGGCGCAAAGTTCAGCGTGATGTTCACCTTTTTTCCCATCGCGGTGAAGCCGTTGGAGCTCACGGGCACTTCCGCGACCGCGGCGACGACGCGACCAAGGAGTTGAAAGTGTGGAAAGGTCTTAAGCTTTGGCTTCATAGCTTTATGTTCGTGTGTCTTGGGTTCGCTCTCCACCAATTCGTGGTTCGCCTTCCGTGCGCCTGCAATGCGCGAGCGTGGGATTAAGAGCAGCACGAAGCCTGCCGAAAATTCAGGTTAGAAAGAGATCATCGAATGGCTTACGCGTAGGGTCAAATTCTTAGACGATGATCGTTACAGGATTTTCGGCCATAAGCGATTGACATCACGGCAACGAGAATCGCGAAGGTCGCTGCTTGCCGATCAGTAGCCCGCAGTTATTCTAAACGCGCCTTTTTTTATGGCGCGTTCGTCTAGTGGTTAGGACACGGCCCTCTCAAGGCCGGTGCACGGGTTCGACTCCCGTACGCGCTGCCATTACACGTGGACCCTTGAACGCGGTTTGTCACAACGGCAAAATCTGTGTTTGCCGCCAAAGGCTTACCAAGCGCATTTGCAGCATGGTGACACGCCTCTTGGCTACACGTGGACGACGGAAGGTAATCAGGGTCCCTGTCCGTAATTAGCCGGCGATCTTTCGCGCGGGCTCGTTTGCACTTATCAGTTAAATGTGCGCCGCGCCTGTTTGTTTTCTTTTGTCTTGCTGTTAGGCGGTCTCCTGACCGGCTGCTGGGAAGGAATCAGCCGGCAAGTTCTTGCGACTGTTCTCTCTCTCCACGGCGAGGTCGTCTATCTTTCAAAGGGATCAACCAACTTCCGCCCCGCAAATTCGCAGGCGAAATTGAGCGCTGGCGCTGTTTTGAAAACTTCGAGTGGAGCACGGGCAAGTCTCGTTCTGATCCCAGGCGCGCTCGCGCAGGTTTCCGGCGATTCGGAACTGAAGATCAACGAGCTCAAACTTAGGAAAGATGGCAACGAAACGGGGGACGCCATGCGTGAGCGGATCGCGCGGATCGAACTGCGACGCGGTGGAATGGTTGTCCTGTTCGAAGGCGTCTCGCGATTTACTATCGAGACGCGCGAAGCGACGATTGGCGTTCTCCCAAGCTGTCTGCTTCGACTCGATGTCGATGAAAGCGGAACGCGCGCAACGTGTGTGCGCGGCAAGTTCTATGCGACGCCGAAAAATGGCCAGGTCGTCGAAGTCGGTGCCGGCTATTTTCGTGAATGGCCCTCAGAGCGTGGCGCCGTATCCGCTACTGAAGATCGACGAGGCCAAACGGACACGACGGCCACCCTTGAAGCAGCCCGTGAGCTGCAAGAGCTCGCCGTCGCCCAGCGCGATCGGTTGCCATTTTAGTCGACTCTTGCCGTAAACGGCTCGGGATTTGCTTTTTAGGCGTCTCGCCGCTCAAGGAACCGAGGGTGGGCGGCCAAACTGCCTATGTTCTCCGGTCCAAAAAGCGGATGGTGTGGCGCTTTTCTAGCGCTCACAGCCGTACTCTCGCTTACCGGGAATGCTGCGGAGCAGTCGGCACCAGCGGAAGAGCCAATTGCTGCTCCGATTACGGTCCGGGCATCGAATAGTGTCGCGCAGATCGCGACCGATGAATTTCTCACCGGATTCATTACCATGGCGGTTCGATCCGTAGGGCCAAAGTTCACTTCGTGCGTAGCAACAGCGGTCAAGCTGCGTCCGGATCTCGCCGCCAACATTGTCGTGTCCGCGCTGAATATTTCCCGGCTAAATGTACGACCCGCGGAGAGCCGGCTTTCATGCGCCATCGTCTATCAGATCGTCAAAGCCGCTGTCAGTGCTGCGCCGAAAGCAGCGCCCGTCATCGCAAAAGCTGCGATCAAGTCGGAGCCGCATTTGCGGGAATGTATTATTAGTGCAGCGATCGGAGGTGCGCCTAAAGAGGAATCCGCAATTCGTGCGGCTGTCAGTGAAACGGCGCCGATGTCGATCTTGCCAACGGCAGGCAGATTCAATCCCGCGGACAACTTGGTATTCGGCAACGTCAATTCTCCGGAGCAACCTCCGGCCGGACCGTGAATGCGCCCGTCTTGCTAATCGGCTTCGCGTTGTGACAAGACAATTCGTGGCGCCCTCACAACCGTACATGAGCCTTAATCGCGTCCTCCATTACCGATTCCGCCTTGCCTGTTGCTGTGCCGGAGCCATAGCTGTTTTTTTTTTGCTTGCTGCGAATGTTTTGGCGCAGGAAGTAATTGGCGCCACCGATCCTGCGGCTACTTCGGCTCCGAGCCCACAGTCAGGTGTCGAAATGGCTTCAAGTTCGCCAACGCTCAATCCAGCGGTCGATTCCAATTTGAATCCGACAACCGACTTGAGGAACGAGGTTACGGCCGAGCCGCGCCGTTTTCAGTATGGAGTCAAAGTCACTATGCGCGGCGTTTACGATGACAATATCAACCTCAGCCAGACCGCGCGCGTGTCCGATTATTACTTTACGATTGAGCCGGTGTTGACGCTGGGATTGGGGGACATCCTCGGGCACGAAGATAATTACATTCGACTCGATTACGCCCCGAGCTTGTTTTTATTTGCCGACCATTCGGAAAATGACGCGGTTCAGCACCTCATTCACCTGGAAGGACAACACAGGTTTGCGCGCCTGACGCTGACGCTGGGGGAAGAGATCGCAATATTGGATGGCACCGATCTGCAAACGCTAAGCGACGCCAACTCGCCTGGCAGTCATCCTAATCTGGACGTAAGCGGACGCACACGGTTCCAGACTTATAACACGCGAATTGGAGCGAGCTACGATCTCACCGGCAAGACCTTCTTGAGCAGCGGAGTTGATTCGCTGGTGACGGAGTACAACTCGGCAAATCTCTTTAGCTCTCAAATGTTCTCGGGAAATCTCTTTGTTAATTATCGCTACAGCGAAAAGATCGTGATCGGCGTCGGCGGCACGGGCGGAGTCGATTTTGTAGATAATCCGAACCCGGACCAAACTTTCGAGCAAGCAAACGTGCGCGCCAGTTATCAGGCGACGGGCAAGATCGCCTTTAATTTTTCCGGCGGTGTCGAGTTTCGACAGTTTGAAAACAATTCGCGCAGCGAATACATTTCACCGGTCTTTGAACTGAGCGCGACCTATCAACCCTTTGATGGCACCAGTGTTACCCTTGCCGGCAGCCGGCGCACATTTAATTCCGGCGTTCTGGCCGGCCAGGATTTTGCCGGAACCACCATCACGGCCAGTTTACGACAGCGGCTATTGCAAAGATTTTATGTCGGCGTATCTGGCGGATACCAAAACTCCGACTACTTCAGCACCGTGAGTGGCGTCGCCGCGAACCGGCAGGACAATTATTATTTCATCGAGCCGACGCTCGATTTTTCGATCACTAGATTTTGGACCGTCGGTGGCTATTATCTGCACCGGCGAAATGACAGCTCATTCCAGTCCTTTAGTTTCGATGATAACCAGGTTGGTATTCGGACCGGGCTCACCTTTTGAGCGAATTCGTTGGCAATAAGTGAGAACTTTGAGGCTGATCGTCCTGACTTTGTTTCTGTTTCCGGCGGCGATGTTCGCCCAAAGCGCAACACCGGCCGATGTTGCTCGTCCGATCATCGCGCCTATAGCCTCGAACGCTCCCATTGCGTCGACTCCCAGCAATGCTCTCAGCGCGCCGACTGGGTACGTCCTGCGATCAAACGATCAGGTGGCCGTGGAAGTTTTTGGCGAAGACGATCTGCGGACGAACACCCGGCTCAATGGCGAGGGCAACCTGAGCCTGCCACTCCTTGGATCGGTTCACCTCGCGGGCCTAACGCTTGCGCAGGCCGCGTCCAAGATCACTGAACTTTACGGACGCGATTATCTCGTTAGTCCCAGGGTGAATGTAAGTTTGGTTGGTTACGCCAAACGTCGCTTCACCATTCTCGGTCAGGTGAATCGTCCCGGAAGTTATGAGATGCCTGAAGGTAGTCCCGATGGTGTCGATCTTTTGGAAGCGATCGCCATGGCCGGGGGCTACACCCGTATCGCCGCGCCGGAGCGAATTAGTGTTCGGCGCCGGTCGACCACTGGCGATGATGAAATCTTAAGAGTGGATGCCAAACGCCTGGCGCGTCGGGGTGGCGAAAGTTTTCGAGTTGTACCCGGCGACACAGTGACCGTAGCGGAAAGTCTTTTTTAATGCCGGCTCGCCGCTTGCTTTTTGAACTCCGACTTTGAATGTAGGATTCTGCAGCCCTGCGCAGCGCCGTGACTAATCCGCCTCTCCATTCTGTTTCGCCTTTGGCTCCGGCCAGTCCGGTTTCGCTTACTCCCGTCAGCAGCAACGTCGATTTGCTCGAACAAAAGCGAGGCTTGGACTTTTTGCGCCTTTGGCATGCCGTAGTCGAACGAATTTGGATCGTCGTCCTCTGTGTTGTGGCCGGCCTTTTCCTCGCGCTCGGTTATTTAGCGCGCACCCCAAAACTTTACCAGGGCCACACTGTCCTCGAAGTCGAATTTCAAGAGCCAAGCTTGGTTGGGTCTGAAGAACCAGCGTCGCGCATACGTTCGATGTTCCTGGCCAGTCAGGAAGCGCTTCGCACAATCGAGCAAAATCTTGTCAACCGGACGCTGCTTGCACGAGTGGTGCGTGCCGAAGGATTGGCGGACGACGGCGGCCGCGCGCTTCTGGGTCGGAGCGTCACCACCAATGATTCAAGCAAGACAACATCCCGTCCCGCTCCTTCACCGACGGAGAAATCCGATGAAACGATGAATGCGCCCAGCTTCACTCCGCTCGAAGAAGCACTTGGCGGCGCGATGACCGGAATGGTTAAGCCGGTAATCCGCCGCGGCACTCGCTTGATCGATCTTAACGTGACAAATCGCGATCCGGTAATAGCGCAGCGGTTGGCTGAAGCCGTCGGTCGCGAATTCATCCGCTATTCGATCGCGCAACGGGCCGCATTTAGCCAGAACGCCCTGCGCTACCTTCTGGAAGAAGAGGAACGTTTGAAAGCGAACTTGCAACGCAGTGAAGCGGCTGTCGCTGAGTATAAGGAAAAAACCCCGGACGCGTTGCAACTCGGCGGAGGCGCGGCCGCTACTGGAAGTCAAAGTGGAGCCGGCAGCTCGGGTGGTCGCAGCGGCCTGGTTGAAGACAAACTTCAGGAATTGACCAGCAAACTGACCGCAACAAAAGCCGATCGGATCCGGATTGAAAACGAGCTCAAACAAATCGAGGGCATCGGCGATAATGTGGATGCTCTTCTCGCCATCCCGAGTATCGCCGCCGCGCAAACAGTCAACGATCGCAGGCGCGATGTGTCGCAGCTCGAAGGGAGCGTTGCGACGCTGGCGCAACGCTACAAGGACAAGCATCCCAAAATGATCGCTGCGCGCGCGGCGCTAAGAGAAGCGAGAGATAGTTTGCGGCGCGCCGTCCTCGATCAACCAAACGTTTTGCAAAACATGCTCGAGCAGGCGAAAGCGACCGAGAGCAGTCTGCAAACTGCGGTTCAGGAGCAGGAAAAGGCAGCGCTCGCGCTAAACAAGGCGGCGATTGGGTATCAACAACTGGCGCGGCAAGCCGAAACCGATCGCGCCCTTTACGAAAGCGTCCTCCGCCAAATTAAACAAACGGACGTAACAAAAGACGTGAAGATGACCGCGATAAGTGTAGTGGAGCATTCGCCTTTGCCCCGCGCGCCGGTTAGCCCAAGCACCGGCAAGACGCTCATCCTGGGATTGCTCGGAGGCTTGGCGGCCGGACTCGCCTTCATCTTCGGCGCGGACGCGATCGATCGCTCGGTCAAGACGGTCGATCAAGCCGAGGCGACATTTGGTTTGCCGGTCCTCGCTGCCGTACCGGAGACGAAGGAGGAAAACAAATCGCCGCGCCTTGGACGGAACCGCGAGAGCCCTTCGACCTATCGTGTCATTTCCGACATGCCCGAAGGTCCGGCCGCGGAAGCATTCCGTAATTTGAGGGCGGCCCTTTCCCTTTTGGGACCGGAAAGCGAGCGGAAAATTTCACTCTTTACCAGCGCGTTGCCGAACGAAGGCAAGAGTTTCACGAGCACGAATTACGCTGTCGCTCTGGCCCAGCAAGGTTACCGCGTGTTGTTGCTCGACGGCGATCTTCGCCGCCCAAGTTTACATAAAATTTTCGGCTTTAGCGGCAAATGGAAGGCCAATTCGAATTACGTGGAGCCTCCCGGATTTGTCGATTGTCTGATCGGCGGCGCGAAACTTGAATCGGCTGCCCGGCCGATATCATCGGAAGAGATCGACGTTGCCGGGGACGCAATCGCGGTGCGTAGTAAAGTTCATACCGCCACCGGTGGACAATTGTTTGTTCTTGCGGGCGGACATCGGGCACCGAATCCCGCCGAGATCCTCAGTGGACCTTCGTTTGCGAAATTGATTGCCGAAGCTGGAAAGCTTTTCGATCGGGTGGTCCTCGACAGCGCACCAGTGCTCGCGGTCAGTGATACGCTTTTGATGGCGCCGCACATTCAAACAATTTGCGTCATCATTCGCGCGCGCAAGACACCGCGACCTGCCATTCAGCGTGCACTCTCCCTAATCACGGGCGCAGCCACGCGTCCCGCCGGGCTGGTTCTTAATCGCTTGCCGCGCACTCACGGCGCCGGCTACTACTACTATTATGCTTCGCCCGGTTACGGCAAAGGCGAAGGCTCCTACTCCAGCAGCTACGCTGAAACCACAACTCAGCAAAGCTAGCTCGGTTATTAGTTAATCGGTCCTGGTTGGCGGGTTCCACTAACCAATAACTATTAACTATTAACCGGCCCCCATCGCGCGCTTCCCCAGCACAGTCCAAGATAAGTAGCGACGTATAATTGGATCGACACGATTTGGAGCGGAAAATCCACCAGCGCATGCACCGCCACGCCCGCGAGCGCGATCACGGCTAAGGGCAAGATCAATCGCCGCCGCCAGCTCCACTCTTGGGTAAATTCTGAAACCCTGCGAAGCGCGGTTTGCCGTCGCAAGCACCAAACCGCGTTCGCCAGTCCGCCAAAGAACATGACTGCCCACAACAGGCTACCGAGCCACCCCCACTCCATCGCCGTTTGCAGGTAATCCTCATGCAGAAAACGCCATTGGCCGGCAACCGGTGGATCCGCTGCCTTGCTGTACGCTGGAAAAATCGCGCGAAAGGTTCCCGGTCCGAATCCAAAGAAGCCAGCGGATGGCAAAGTATTCAGCGCTATTCGCGAAGCCGACCAGCGCGCATCCTGCGAAACCTGCTCTCCCAATTGCTCCCACCTGCGAACCGGGCGGTCCAAATGAGTGGCCTGACCAATCGCATAAATCGCCAATAGAATTGCGGCGCCGCCGGCGAAAACGGTATTTCTTTCCGACCGGGACAATCCTCGAAACACGCGCGGCCCAAGTTGCGCAAGCAACGCCAATAAAATGAGGACCGCGATTAGTTGCGCCATCCGCGAAGTGTTTGCGGCCACCGCCGCCAGGTTTAGCAGAAATACGGTCAACCAGATCGATCGCACCCCCGGGCTCGCCGGAAGGCCGAATGCGCGAACAGCGAGTCCGGCGGTCAGCGGTAAGACGAGATTCAAAAACGCGCCGGCGTTTGCATGATAGTAATAGGTCGCGAAGAAATTGCTTCCGTAACTACCAATCGGTGTTTGCCAGAAAATTGCTTGAGCGCCGGTCGCCTTTTGCAGTAACCCAAGCAGCGAAGTCGATCCCGCGGCTATCGCGAGAACCACCCAGAGTTGAATCAGGCATTTATCGTCCTGCGAAAGATCGACAACGAACAAAACCGCTCCAATCAAGAGCGCCGCCCGAATCATCCAGGCAACACTGATCGCGTAATCGACAGAGCCCGGCGCGTGCGGTGCAAAGTTGTTGATCGCCGCAAACGTTCCAAACTCCGCGTCGTAGATGGAACGCGCATTGATGGTCATCCAAACTCCAATCACCACTAAGGTCGTCAGCAAAACGAGCAACAGCTTTGGAAACGTCGGCAGCCGTCGATTAACAATTAACTCAAGAACCCATAACAGGAGCGCAGCTCCGAGCAGCCAGTCAATTACGACGATGCTGGTTGCCGTCGTCCCGCCATACATCCACGGCGCGACGATGAGAGCAGCCAAAAAAGTCCACCGAGCACCGGCACGTAGAGTAAGCAGTGACATTTTTCGGTTATCAGTTCTCAGTTATTGGTTATTCGTTCAACAACGAAACTCCGAAAAACTGAAACCTGAACTTTCAGCGTTTCAGCATGTCATCTTTGCAGGCTTTCTCTGCCCAATAACTATTAACCATTAACAAACAACTCGCTGAGCGCCGCTCAGCGCCCTTTTCCAAAAAGCATCGTATGCACTGTCTTCAACACGATCATGGCATCGAGCTTCAAGGAGTAATGCCGAATGTAATAGAGATCGTACTGAAGTTTGTTGAGCGCGTCTTCTTCGCTGTCGCCGTATGGATAGTTTACCTGCGCCCAGCCGGTGATTCCGGGCTTCACCAAATGGCGAAAATGATAGAACGGGATCTTCTTTTCGTAGCGCTCGACACATTTTTCCCACTCTGCGCGCGGGCCGATCAAACTTATGTCGCCTTTAAGCACGTTCCACAGCTGCGGCAGCTCATCGATCCGCAATTTGCGGAGCCATCTGCCGGTTCGCGTAACGCGCGCGTCGTTTTCGCGCGTGTAAATGTCGCCCTCGTCGGCATCGTTCGACGCAGTCATTGTGCGAAATTTGTAGGCGGTAAACCGATGACCTTCGCGACCCACCCGTATTTGTCCGAAGATCGCCGGGCCTTTACTCGTCAGGCGAATCAGACACCCGCTAATGACGATTAACGGGGAACTGATGACCAATAACAGCGCGGAGGCGACAACATCGAACAAGCGCTTCAAGTAATGATAAGGCGAAATCCGCGCCAGTTGAAAACCCATCTGCAACGGCCAGAACGGATCGATCGTGTGCATCGGGACGTGACGCCAGTGCGCTTCGTAAAATGATTCCAACGTGTACACGCGCGTCCGTTGAAATTGCGTGCGGACCAATCGTTCGATTAAATCCTGTCCAAGCCGATCGACGCTTTGCGCCAGGATCACGCCGCTGTAACGCCGATCGAGGTCCGTCAGTTTCGCCGCGATGCCGCCTTGGATGGTCGGCGAACCATCGCCGGCAATTGTCGATCCAACGCGCGCGATATCGTTATCGACAAACTCCAATTGCTGCTGATTGGGCGACTGTTTGTAAGTCTGGTAGAATTGCGTCGCCAACTCGCCGCTGCCAATAACCAGGAATGCGCGTTGCGCCACCGAAGCCACGACCGTTCGTCGAAAAAGACGGCGATAAAGGAGCGATACCGGGACGAATAAAACAAAACTGATCAAAAGGACGCCGCGGCTCGGTTTCATGTCGCCTTGGTACGCCGCCGCCGAGTAAATCAGCAGCGAACTAACTACGGCCGCTGCTGTGATCGCAAGAATATGCTCGGCAGTATAAGTCAGACCGCGCGCTTCTGTGTCTCGATTGTAACCCCCGACAATGTAAAGCGCCTGTATGATCACGATCAGCGTGATGCAATCGACCAAAACAAATTCGAACGCGCTGACAAAGAATGCATCCCGGCGCACGTAACCGACAAAGCCGTAGAGCAACACCCAGCAAACGATGTCGCAAAATAGATAGAGCAACCCGACCGTCCAATCATGGTCTCGAATGCGGGCAATGATACGATTTGCTTCGGTGCGCTTGCTGGCGGGTCGGCTGCGGCCACTCCACACCGCCATTTCGCTCGATTCCTCAGCAAAAACGTCCCGGTGCCGTTTGGTTGATTCCTTAGCGAACATGAAACGCTTTTGCTGGTTAGTCGTGCGAGAGACCGTACATCAATTAATGCAAGATTGTCAGCAGGAATCAGCGCTCCATCCACTCTCGCCCGGTCCTCAACCGGCGCTAATTGGCAACCGACTAACCGCTCGCACTGACGGGCGTCTCGATCCGGTTTCGGGTGACAAAATCTTCAAGGGCGAACAGACACCAGCACCGGTACCAGCTCTTTAGCGCAATCGGACTTTGCATTTTGATGCGCTGGAAAATTTCCTGCCATTCGCCGGTAAGCCATTCCTTGAATGGAAAAACAAAGCCTTGTTTCGGTCGCTCGCGCACCCATTGGGGAATTTCCGGGACCGCCGACAGCAGCATCCGCTTTTTGGGCGCGAGACGGAACCGCGCCGGAATTCTCTGGAGTGCCCCGATTAACTTCACGTCAACAAACGGGACCCGCAGCTCTAAACTCCACGCCATGCTCATTA
>WNGN01019000.1_pt1 | contig 11331 bp, 7 predicted proteins | sample 5400561 | NCBI WGS metagenome assembly WNGN01 (sample SAMN13153379, study PRJNA577476) | soil metagenome | isolation source: 115 cm soil or saprolite under Garry oak tree replicate 2 | place: USA:California | collected 2016-06-15 | reverse complement strand
GACCTGTCGGGTGACCAGGGTCCCTGGAACGGCATGACCCTGTTCGCCGTCATGCAGGGGTTTGTCTCCTCGCCCCTCTCGCTGGTGACGGGCATCGTCCTCCTGTTCTACCTGCTCGACTGCCTCTACGCCGAGCGCAAGGACCGCAGCATCCTCTTCTTCAAGTCGCTGCCGGTGTCCGACGGGCTCACCGTCCTGTCGAAGCTCCTGGTCGCGCTCGTCATCGCGCCGCTCGGCGTGTATGCGCTCGGGCTGCTGGCGTCGCTCGCGTTGACCGGCATCTGGCAGGTGAACGCGGTGCTCGGACGGCTGCCCGCGATCCCGGGGTGGGACCTGGGAGGGTGGCTCCAGGCCGAGCTGGCGCTGCTCCTGTGCCTCGTGGTCGCGGCGCTCTGGTATGCGCCGTTCGCCGCGTACCTGCTGGTGGTGTCGGCCTGGGCGCGGCGCAACCCCTTCCTCTGGCTGCTCCTCCCGCCCGTGGTGGCGCAGATCCTCGAGCGCGTGGCCTTCGGCACGCACTACATCGCGAGCTTCATCGCCTATCGCCTGTTTGGAGTCTGGCCGATACTCTTCTCGCACGTGCGCCTCGGCCATGGGCGCGCGTTCGCGCTCGGCTCAGGGCTCGCTCAACTCGACCTCAAGGCCGTCCTCGCCGACGTCGACCTGTGGCTCGGGCTCGCGGCCGCCGCGGGCCTCGTGTTCGCCGCCATACGCCTCCGCCGCTACCGCGACGACACCTGAGACCATCCGGCTGCGCATCGCCCGGTCAGTATCGCCTGCCTGATAGATCGCGCTTATCATCGCGATCCGGACAGGCGATTGGCCTGCCGGTGCTTCGCGGTGCTCAAATGCGCTCATGCCACGGAGCTTGAGGAGAAGCCCATGTTCGACACGAGGAACGACCTGCCGGCCAACGTCCGGACCCAGGTGATCGAGCTGCTGAACGCACGCCTGGCGGATGCCATCGATCTCGGCACCCAGACCAAACACGCGCACTGGAACGTCAAGGGCCCGAACTTCATCGCGCTGCACGAGCTGTTCGACCAGGTGGCCGAGCGCCTCGAGGATCACATCGACACGATCGCCGAGCGCGTCACGGCCCTCGGCGGCACGGCGCGCGGCACGCTCGCGGCGGTCGCGCGCGCTACGACGCTCCGGCCCTATCCGGAGGACATCAGCGATGGTACCGCCCACGTCGATGCGCTGTCCGCGGCGCTGGCCGCGTTCGGGGCCAAGGTGCGGGCGGGGATCGACGAGGCCACGCGGCTCGCAGACGCCGACAGCGCCGACCTCTTCACCGGCATCTCGCGCGAGACCGACAAGGACCTCTGGTTCCTCGAGGCGCACCTGCACGCCAAGCGCTGACGCGCCGCGCCCGGTGGCCCCGTACCAAGCATGAGCGTCGAGGTTCGGCGCACCGGCGAGGACCTGGAGCTCGAGCTGACGGGCGAGTGGGTGGCCGAGCGCTTCGCGGCGCTCGAGACCGGGCTCGCCTCGGTCGATCTTACGGCGGCGCAGCAGCTGTCGATCGGGACGCGGAGGCTCACGGCGCTCGACCTTTCGGGCGCCTGGGTGCTGCGCCGGTTCGTGCGCCGCGCGCGCGCGGCCGGCGCCGCCGTGCGCTTCCTCGGCACTCAGCCGGATCAGCTGCGGCTCCTCGACGAGACGCTGAAGGAGGAGGGCCAAGGGGGGGGCGGACGATCGCCTGCGCCGGCCGGCCCGCAGCCGCTCGCGGCGATCGGCCGCATCGCGGTCAGTGCGGGCCGGGATCTCTACCGGGCACTCGCCTTCGGCGGGCGCGTGAGCGCGACGCTCGTGGCGAGCCTGCCGCAGCCGAGGAGGCTGCGCCCGATCTCGATCGCCCGCCACGTGTACGACACCGGCATCACCGCCATGCCGATCGTGGCGCTCATCGCCTTCCTGATCAGCGTGATCATCGCCTACATGAGCGCGCGGCAGCTCGCCAACCTCGGCGCGGACATCTACGTGGTCGACCTGGTCACCATCGGAGTGCTGCGCGAGCTCGGGGTGCTGCTCACCGCGATCATCGTCGCCGGCCGCTCCGGCAGCGCCTTCGCCGCCGAGCTCGGCTCGATGCGGCTCAACGAGGAGGTGGACGCCCTCACCGCGACCGCCGTCGACCCCTTCGAGGTGCTGGTGGTGCCGAGGGTGCTCGGGCTCGTCATCGCGCTGCCGCTGCTCACCATCATCGCCGATCTCGTCGGGCTCACGGGCGGGGCGCTGCTGTGCCGCTATCTCCTCGACATGCCGCTCACCCAGTACGCCACCCGCGTCGAGGAGGCGATCGCCCCCACCACCTTCTGGGTGGGCGTGATCAAGGCGCCGGTGTTCGCGCTGCTCATCGGGCTCGCCGGCTGCTATCGGGGCCTCGAGGTGCGGGGCTCCGCCCGCGAGCTCGGGCGCCTCACCACGGTCGCTGTGGTGCAGGCGATCTTCATGGTGATCCTCGCGGACGCGCTGTTCGCGGTGCTGTTCATGGAGCTGGACATTTGATTTATCCGGCGCTGGAAGTGGAGGGGCTCGTGAACCGCTTCGGCAGGCAGGTGGTGCACGACGGCCTCAGCATGCAGGTGCGCGCCGACGAGGTGTTCGGCATCGTCGGCGGATCCGGCGCCGGGAAATCGGTGCTGCTGCGGACCATCCTGGGATTGCAGCGCCCGGTCGCCGGCGTGGTGCGCATCGCCGGCGCCGACATCACCCGCATGACCGAGGCGCAGCTGCGCCACATCAAGGCGCGCTACGGCGTCACGTTCCAGCCGGGCGCGCTCTACAGCGGTCTCACCGTGCTGCAGAACGTGCAGCTGCCGATGCTCGAGCACCTCGAGCTCGAGCCGGCGGCGCTGGAAGAGCTCGCGATGCTGCGCTTGCGCCTCGTGGGCCTGCCGGCCGATTCCGCCTGGAAGTACCCGGCCGAGCTCTCCGGCGGCATGGTGAAGCGCGCGGCGCTCGCGCGCGCCCTGGCGCTCGATCCGGGACTCCTGTTCCTCGACGAGCCCACCTCGGGACTCGATCCGGTGAGCGCCGCCGCCTTCGATGAGCTGGTGCTCTACCTGCAGAAGCAGCTGCGCCTCACCATCGTCATGATCACGCACGATCTGGACACGATCTTCCGTACCTGCAATCGTGTCGGGGTGATCGTGGACGGACGCATGGAATCCGACACCCTGGAGCGCATCGTCGAGCATCCCCACCCGTGGATCCAGGCCTACTTCCACGGCGAGCGCTCGCGCGCGAGGCTCGGAGCCGCGCATGGAGCGTGAGGCGAACTACGCGGCGGTCGGGGCCTTCGTGCTGCTCGTGGGCCTGCTCGGCGTGCTGTTCGTCTACTGGTATTCCGACACCCGCGAGCACCGCGACTACAATCGCTACGAGATCTACTTCACCGGCAGCGTGAGCGGCCTCGATCGGGGCGCCGCGGTGCGCTACCTCGGGGTCGGCGTCGGCCGTGTCGTCGACATGCGCATCGATCCGCGCGATTCGAGCCGCGTCGAGGTGATCGTCGACATCGACTCCACCACCCCGATATCCGAGCACACGGTCGCGGAGCTGGGCTTGCAGGGCGTGACAGGGCTGCTCTACATCGATCTGCTCGAGGACCGCAGCAACAAGCGCACCCCGCCCCCCGTGACGGGCCTCAAGTACCCGGTGATCCGCTCGGGGCCCTCGCGCTTCGATGTGTTCCTGGCGAGCCTCCCGGAGCTGGTGGCCGCGGTCGGCGACCTCGTGCAGCGGGCCCACCTGTTGCTGTCCGATCCGAACCTCGAGGCGGTGACCGCAACGCTCGGTAATCTCGCCGCCTCGACCGGCCGGCTCCCGCAGCTGACGCACGACCTCAGTGCGCTGGTTACCGAGCTGCGTGGGGCCAGCGGCGATCTGGCGGCGACCATGAAGGGTACGCGGGAGCTGATCGATGCCGCCGGACCGGACGTCGCGGGCGCCGCCGGGCGGCTGCGCTCCATCTCGGAGCATCTCGCGAGCGCCACCGAGCGCCTCGACCGGGTCATCGCCGAGAACCGCGCGGACCTACGCTCCTTCGCGCGCGACGGACTGCCGGAGATCGAGCGTTTCGCCCGCGAGGGGCGGGAGGCGGCCGAGGATATCCGCGCGCTCTCCAATAGTCTCCGCGAGAACCCGGCGCAGCTCCTCTATCAGCCGCAGGCGCGCGGCGTGGAGATCCCTCGGTGAGCCGCGGCCGGCTCGCGGCGTGCGGCGTGGGAGTGCTGTGCGCGGCGCTCACGGGCGGCTGCGGGGGCGTGTTGCGCAGCACCGCGCGGCCCGAGCAGGTCTACTATCTGCGCGCCCCTTCCGCCGACAGCGCCCAGCCGTCGGTGAGCGCCCCGGGGGACGGCGGCGAGGCCGCGGCCGCCTTAGGGCTACACGAAGGAGGCGCCAGAGGCGCCGCGGACGGCTCGCCCCGACCGCTGGGCGCATCGCTCCGCGTCGGTCACCCGCTCACCGGTCCCGGGCTCGACTCCTCGCACATCATGCTGATCCAGGCCGATCACCGCATGAACTTCTTCGCCGGCAGCCGCTGGCCCGCGCCGGTCGCCGACGTCATCGAGGCGCTCGCCGTCGAGACGCTGCGCGGTTCGGGAGACTGGAGCTCGGTGGAGGATTCCACGAGCCCCTTTCCGTCGGACTACCTGCTGCAGGTCGCGGTGCGCCGCTTCGAGGCCGACTACACCACCCCCGGGGGGGCCCCGGAAGTGCACGTGATGCGAGCAGGCAGCCGACTCGGCGCTCACGGCGCTCTCGCAGCAGGCCGCGCAGGCGGCGCGCGCCGCCCGCACCGCCGCCCGGGCGGCAAACTAGCCCTCAGGCCGTGCGAATGGCCGCGCCCTCGGCGCGGTGCAGCAGGTGTCCAAAGGGCGCGCTGCCTTCGGCCTGACGGGCGAGGAGCCCGAGCAGGTCCTCGGCGGTGCAGGGCTCGCCGAACAGCCGCCCCTGTCCGAAGTGGCACGCGCTGCCGCGCAGGAACTCGAGCTGCCGCTGCGACTCGACGCCCTCGGCGATCACCTCCATGCCGAGACTGCGGCCCATCTCGATGATGGTGCGCACGATGGTCGCGTCCCCGGCATCGTCGGTCGCGTCGCGGACGAAGGACTGATCGATCTTGAGCGTGCCGATCGGGAACTGCTGCAGGGCAGAGAGCGAGGAATAGCCGGTGCCGAAGTCGTCGATCGAGAGGTGCAGGCCCATCGCGTACAGCTCATCGAGCAGGCGCACGGTGCGCTGCGGATCGGCCATGAGCGTGGTCTCGGTGATTTCCAGCTCGAAGGCGGTCGGGGACACGTTGTGGCGGCGGAACACAGAGCGGCAGCGCAGGATGAAGCTCGCCTGGCGCAGCTGCTTCAGCGAGAGGTTGAGCGAGATGCGTCCCGGATCGCCTCCCTTGCTCTGCATCTGGCGGTAATCGAGGCACACGCGATTCAGCACCCACTCGCCGATGTCGAGGATGAGGTTGGTCTCCTCCGCCAGCGGGATGAAGTGCGAGGGTGGAATGTCGCCGTGTCCGGGCAGGCGCCAGCGCAGCAGCGCCTCGGCGCCGATGATCTTGCCGTTGCGCAGGTCGACCTTGGGCTGGTAGCGGATCTCGAGCTCGTCGCGCTCGAGCGCGCGGCGCAGCTTGCTCTTGAGCATCAGCCGCTCGACCGCCGCGGCGTTCATCTCCGGGGAGTAGAAGGCGAAGGTGTTGCCGCCGTTCTGCTTCGAGTAGTACATCGCCGCGTCGGCGTTGCGGATGAGATCGATGACGTTCTCGGCATCGCGCGGGCAGAAGGCGATGCCGACGCTCGCGGTGAGGAACACTTCCTGCTGGTTCAGCTGGAACGGGCGGCAGATCTCGGTCAGGAGCGACTTGGCGAGCTGCGCGATCGGTCCGCGGTTGTCGGCGTCGGCCGAGAGCCCGTCCACGAAGAGCGCGAACTCGTCCCCGGCGAGCCGTCCGACCACCGTCTCCTTCGGCAGCGAGCGGGTCAGGCGCTCGGCCAGCACCTCGAGCGTGCGGTCGCCCGCGCCGTGGCCAAAGGTGTCGTTCACCTCCTTGAAGCGGTCCATGTCCAGGTACAGCACCGCCACCACCTGGCCCGCGCGCAGCGCCCGCGCGATGGTCTGCTGCAGCAGGTGGTGGAACTGCATGCGGTTCGGGATCTTGGTGAGCGCGTCGTAGCGCGCCAGGTAGCGGATGCGCCGCTCGGCGCGCTTGCGGTCGGTGATGTTGCGCGCCACGAAGATGTTGCCCTGGAACTGCGGGTCGACGCTGTCGATGCGCGAGCCGGTGAAGGACACCGGGATCGTCTGTCCGCTTCTCGTGCGCACCACGGTCTCGCGGGTTTCCTGAGCCGCCTGCAGCAGATCGAAGCCGGCGCGCTCGCGCTCCTCGAGCACCGCGATGATGCTGCGCCCGAGCAGCTCCTCTTCGCCGTATCCGAGCAGCTTGCAGGCGGCGAGGTTCGCCACCTTGATGACCCCGTCGGGCGAGGTGACGAACACGCCGTCGGTCATGCTGTTGAGGACACTGTGGAGGTAGTTCTTGTTGATGGTCGACTGCCGCAGCCGCCCGCGCATGCGCTCGAGGGCCTGCTGCAGCTCCGCGAGCGCATCGTGCGCCCGCACCTCGACCGGGCGCGTGTAGTCGCCCTGGCCGATGCGCTCGGCACTCTTTATCAGCGAGTCGACCGGCCGCTGCAGCCGCTGGGTCACGTGCCAGGCGAGGGCGGCGGCGAGGAGCGCGGCGGAGCCGGCGAGCGCAACCATCAGCAGCCACGTGAGGCGCGTGCGCCCGGCGCTCTCCACCTGCAGCCGTCCGGCGAGACTCACCTCGGACACGGGCGCGGCCTGCTCGAGCGACACGGTGACGGTACCGAGCGTCTGCGGGATGCCGTCGATGACGGCGCGGACGGGCGCCGTCACCTCGGCGCTGAGTGCGCCCGGCGCTGGGGCGGCGCTGCGCTGCCAGGCGAAGAGGCGCCGCCCGGAGCTGCCCGTCACGGAGATCTCCGACAGCGTCGCATCGTCCAGGAAGGGCTGCAGCCGGCGCGCCACGCCGTTGACGTCTGCGGCACGAAGGGCGCCGATGATCGAGTCCGCCGCGTGCGCGGCGATGCTCTGTGCGCGGGCCTGGAGCTCCGGATCCAGCCGCTCGCGCGTGGTGCGCTCGGCGAGCTGGCTCAGAGTGCGCGTGTCGGCGGCGTGCCGGAGCGCGAGCACGCCGCTCACCGCCGCCGCGGCGAGCACCACGACCAGGAAAGCGCCCCCCGCGTATCTGAACTTGAAGTTGGCGGTAGTCACGTGCGTCGCATGCGCCTGGTGCGCGGGACGCACTCGTCCCACGGCCGCGTGATCCCCCTTAGCTTTTGGAGATTCATATTAACCGCCGCGTGGGATAGGACGCCACCCTCGGATCGGGTCGCCAAGGGCAGATTCGAGGTTTTTTTCAGGCTCAGCGGCCCCGCGGCCGGGCGCGGCTCAGTTTCCCGACCAGACTCTCTTTATATGCCCGAGCACGAGGCCGCGCATCGTCGACATGGGGTCGGCCGTGGCAGCGAAGATGGGCGGCCGGCGCCGAAGGAGCTGCCAGCTCTCGCTTCTCAGCACTTGTCGTAGATACTCGACATTGCGCTCGATGGCCTCGAGGTAGGGATTTTGCCCATCGAATAGCAATTCCAAGTAGCGGTAGGCTCCACGGAAGTCCCCATCCAGCGATAACAGCGGTCGGCCATCTGCGCGATCATGTCCGCGGTGCCGAGCATGTGTCCGACCGTGATGTCCCGCGGGTCGGAGACGCGCTCCTCGATGCGCGCGAACGGCTGCTCGTAACCGGTGAAGTGAATGATCTCGGTCGCGACAGGCGCCCAGGAGCCGAAGCCGAGCACCGGCAGGTACTCCTCGAGAAAGCGCGCGCCGCGCGAGACGTGGGTGCGGGTGAATTCGGCGCCGTTGCGCGAGTCGCGATCGTCCGTGCGGCGCAGATACCCGACGTCGTGAAAGAGCCCCGTGATCAGGCCCACCACGGCGCGCGCGCCTCCGAGGCGCCCGGACTCGTCCTGCTGACGCTCGTAGCCAACCAGCAGCCGCGCGAGCGCGAGCGTGATGTCGAGCGTGTGCTGGCGATCGTGATAGACGGTATCGACGCCGTGATAACCGGGGACGAGGCCCGCAAACAGCCGCTCGAAGTGCTCGAAGGCGCGCGCGAGCGGCTCCATCGACAGGCCCGGCCAGGTCGGCCGGTAGAGCACCTCGACGGCGCGGAGCACGGCACGGGGCGAGCTCACCTGCACGCTGTTGGTGACGTCGAAATCGCTGCGCCGGACACTGGTCATTGTGTTGCGGAATACCGCCCCTTAAGCGGCACGACGCCCAGGCCGCAGTCCCCCCGAACCGCCCGACCGGCGCTCAAAGGCCAGTCTAGGCAGGTCGGCCTGTGGCGCACTGAGACACGGCGCACAGTTTGGATGGGCCGTCTGCCTTGGTGCAGCGGCGCATCAGGATGGCAGCCCATTGCCTAAGGGGGCTTTTGGGGAGTCGGTGTACGGCCTTCAACCCAACTCTACAGACGGTCGAAAAGCCGCTACACGGCTGTCATGTCGCCGCACCTGAAGTCCGCGATGACGGGCGCATGATCGCAGGGGCGCTCGGCGCGGTGCGGCTCACGGTCGATCAGGCATGCCGTGCAGGCGCGTGCGGGGGGAGCCACTCGATGAGCTGCGGCAGCCGCACGCGGAGCGAGTTGACGTTCCAGGTGGCGATGCGCACGAGGGGCTCTGTCAATAAATCCGCAGTCCGCCGTACTTGCGCCGGATGTGCCGGTCGAGCACGAGCGCGCCGAGTGCAAAGCCGACGATCAGCGCCACCAGCGCCGAGCCGAGCGCCCACGGCCACACGCGTCGCCCGCGCTCATCGGGTCCCTTGCCGAAGAGTCCACCGCGGGGCGCCCTCACGGCCTCCTCAGGAGGCTCGGCAGCGACAGCGGCGTTGGCCGCGGTCCGCGGGGGTTGCGCGCCGGGCGCGGGGCTCGCACGGGTGCGCGCCGCCTCGAGCTGCGCTGCGAGCCGGCCCAGGTCCTCTTTCAGCCGCGCCACTTCCGCGGTGCACTCCGCGAGCCGCGCCCGCAGCGGCTCCTCGGCCGTCAGGTAGCTCGCGCGGACCCAGCCCTCCCGGCCGCTCGCCGTGCGCACGTGGGCCTGGTCGCCTACGCGCTCGATCACCTCCACCGGGTCGCCGCTCTTGAGCGAGCCGATGCGCTCGCCCGTGGCATCGGGCGCGTTGTTGAGACTGACCACCAGCTGCTCGATGACGTAGAGCTCTTCCGCGCGCGAGCGCTGCGGCGCGAGCGCGCACAGCAGCAGCAGCGCCGCGGCGAGGGCTGCCAGGCTCCTCCTCACGCGCGTTCGAGCGCGTCGCGGCTGCCGCCGCGGCTCAAGATCGCATCGAGAAATCGCCGCGCGGTCGGCCGGTCGAACACCCCGCGCTCCTCGAAGGCGGCAAAAGCATCCGCCGCGAGCACCTCCGCCCACTTGTAGCTGTAGTAGCCGGCGGCGTAGCCGCCCGCGAAGATGTGGCCGAAGCTGTTGGGGAAGCGGTTCCATTCCGGCACCGGCACGACCGCGACCTCGCGCCGCACCTCGTCCAGGATCTCGAGCACTCGGGCGCCGCGGCCGGGGGAGTATTCCGTGTGGATGCGGAAATCGAACAGCGAGAACTCGAGCTGCCGCATCATCGAGAGCCCCGCGTGGAAGCTGCGGGTGGCGATCAGGCGCTCCTGCGTGTTCGCCGGCAGCGGCACGCCGCTCTCGAAGTGCCCGGAAATGCGCTGCAGAACCTGCGGGTTCCAGGCGTAGTTCTCGAGGAACTGGCTCGGCAGCTCGACCGCGTCCCACGCCACCCCGTTGATGCCGGCGAGGCTCGGGTAGTCGACGCTCGTGAGCAGGTGATGCAGGCCGTGGCCGAACTCGTGGAAGAGCGTGAGCACGTCGTCGTGCGTGAGCAGCGCCGGCCGACCCTCCCCGGGCGGCAGGAAATTGCACACGAGGTAGGCGACCGGCCGGGCCGCCCCGCTCGGGAGCCGCTTGCGGCCGACGCACTCGTCCATCCACGCGCCGCTGCGCTTGTTGGGGCGCGCGTAGGCGTCCAGATAGAAGCTGCCGACCACATCGCCCGAGGCGCCCACGATGTCGAAAAAACGCACGTCCGGATCCCACACCGGTGCCCCGTTGCGCTCGCGCACCGCCACGCCGAAGAGCCGCTCGGCGACTTCGAACAGCCCGCCGAGCACCCGCGGCAGCGGGAAGTAGGGCCGCAGCTCCTCCTGCGACACGGAGAAGCGCTCGCGCTGCAGCCGCTCGGCGTGGAAGCCGACGTCCCAAGCGGCGAGCCGGTGGCCGACGAACGACTCGAGCGCGGCGAATTCCTCGAGCGCCGCGGCCCGCGCCGCGGTGGCGAGCTCGCGCAGGAACTCGAGCACCTCGGCGACGCTGTGCGCCATGCGGGTCGCGAGCGCGTACTCGGCGTAGTTCGCGAAGTCGAGCAGCCGCGCCGCCTCGTGCCTGCGCTTGAGGATCTCCTCGATCACGGCCGAGTTGTCCCAGCGGCCGGCGGAGGGTCCCCGGTCCGAGGCGCGCGTCATCCAGGCCTCGTAGAAGTCGCGCCGCAGGCCTTCCGACTCCGCATCCGTCACCACCGCGACATAGGTCGGCTGGTCGAGATTCAGGATCCAGCCCGCAACGCCCCGCTCGTGTGCGCGGCGCGCGGCGAGCTCGATGAGCATGTCGTTCAGCCCGCGCAGCTCGGACGGCTCCGTGACGCGCCGGCTCCAGCCGTTGGTGGCGTCCAACACGTTCTCCTCGAACTTCGACTGCAGCTGGGTGAGCTCGAGCATCGCGGTCTTGAAGCGCTCCTTGCGCTCGGCCGGGAGCCCGACTCCGGCGAGGCGGAAGTCCCGCATCGCATGCTCGATCACCTGGCGCTGCACCGGGGCGAGCGCCGCGCCTTCCTGCTCGGCGATGGTGCGATAGGCGTGGAACAGCGGCTCGCTCTGCGCGAGGTCGGTCTGGTAGGCGGACAAGAGCGGCAGGCAGGCGTTGTAGCCGCTGCGGAGCGCGTCGGAGTTCAGCACCGCGTTCAGGTGACTCACCGGCGACCAGGTGCGCGCCACGCGATGCTGCAGCTCCTCGAGCGGCTCGATGAGCGTCGCGAAGGTCGGGAGGGTGAGCGCGGCGAGCTCCTCGATGCGCGCGCGGTTCTCGGTGAGTACCTCGCGCACCGCCGGCTCGACGTGCTCGGGGCGGATCTCGAGAAACGGCGGCAGGGGTT
>WNGN01005794.1_pt1 | contig 11331 bp, 6 predicted proteins | sample 5400561 | NCBI WGS metagenome assembly WNGN01 (sample SAMN13153379, study PRJNA577476) | soil metagenome | isolation source: 115 cm soil or saprolite under Garry oak tree replicate 2 | place: USA:California | collected 2016-06-15 | reverse complement strand
CAAGGACTTCACGCTGGATTCCGGTGGCACGAACGACTCGCCGGACGATTTCCCCGGCGCTGAGTCTCCGGGCACCACGGTCACCCTGGACGCCGGCAGCTACAACGTCGCCGAGTCCGGACCCGCAGGCTACGCGGCCTCGTTCTCGACCGACTGCTTCGGCACGATCGCCGTCGGCCAGACCAAGACCTGCACGGTCACCAACGACGACATCGCGCCGGCGCTTCACCTGCGCAAGGTCGTCGTCAACGACAACGGTGGTACCAAGACCGTGGCGGACTTCACCCTGACGGCCAACGGGGCCGGCACCAACGATCTGTCGGGCACCAGCCCGGTGGACTCGGGCGCCGGGCTCAAGGCTGACACCTGGGCGCTGTCCGAGACCAACGTGTACGGCTACTCGGCCAGCGCGTGGGTCTGCGTGGGTGGCTCCCAGAGTGGCAGCAGTATCTCGCTGGCTGTCGGCCAATCAGCTACCTGCACGATCACGAACGACGACCAGCCCGGCACGATCGTTATCAAGAAGATCACCAAGCCGGCGAACACCGGGAGCTTCGGCTTCACGACCACCGGCACGGGCTACAACGGATTCACCCTGCCCGGCGGGGGCCAGAACAGCCAGACCCTGAATGCCGGCACCTACACGGTGAAGGAAGGCACGCAACTCGGGTGGATTCTCACCGGCATCGGTCAGGACCCAGCCGACCCGAACGCGCCCTACAGCTGCGCGGTCACCGGCAGCGGTGGCAGCACGGGCGTCGGCGACCTGAACACGCAGACCGCCACCATCACGCTGAAGATCGGCGACACGGTGACCTGCACGTTCGAGAACACCGGCCAAGGGGTGACCCGCACGCAGGGCTTCTGGGCGACGCACACCCCGCTCGCGAACATCGCCTGGTTCGGCGGCACCGCCTTCGGGCACACCTTCCCCGGCGTCGCGGGCACGGCGGGCATCGGTGACAGGACGATCTGCGGTCGGCCGATCGACACGCTCGGCAAGCTCATGGGTGGCTTCTGGAGTGATGTCTCGAAGACGTCCACCGGTGCCAAACGGTCGGCGCTCGACCAAGCGAGGATGCAGCTCTTGCAGCAACTGCTCTCGGCGGAGCTGAACGCCTCGGCCTTCGGAAGCGTGCCGAGCGGAGGATCCGGCGTGTTCGCAACATGGGAGGCCGCGTACTGCGGCACGAACCAGACCGCGATCAAGAACGCCTTGCAGGCGGCGGCATCCTTCAACACCCAGGGTGACAGCAGCACGTTCACCCCCGGTACGTCGGCCGACAGCAAGAACGCTCGAGCCATCGCGACCGTGACGTTCTGGGATGTCCTTCCGTAGCGAGACCAAGCAACTCACGGATCGGGTAAGGGGGCCGGCACTCGCCGGCCCCCTTACCCACGTCCCGGCCGATGCTCGCACAGCAATGCCGCGACGTTCACCGCCAATCGGCCGCGCCCCGGCGAAGCTCGTCGGGCGCGTCCTGCGGCTTGCCGGCCGTCACTTGACGCCGGCCACGTCCATGCCGCGCAATTCCTTTTTCAGTTCGCTGATCTCGTCGCGCAGCCGGGCGGCCACCTCGAACTGCAGCTCGCGCGCAGCCCCGAGCATCTGGTCGTTGAGCTGCTGGATGAGGTCGGCTAGTTCCGCGCGCGGCATGGTGGCGATGTCGAGCTTGCCGTCGGCGTGCGCGCCCACGCCGACGACGCCGGCCGAACCGCGACCGCCACGGCCTGGCACGGCCGACTTGCCGCGCGACTGCGAACGTCCGGACCCGCCGACAGGCACGGCACCCTCACCGAGCAAGGCCTCGGTGTCGGCTGCCTCGCGGGCAAGCCGGTCGGTGATGTCGGCGATCCGCTTGCGCAGGGGCTGCGGGTCGAGGCCGCGCTCGGTGTTGTAGGCGATCTGCTTGGCCCGCCGGCGATTGGTCTCGTCGATCGCGTTCTTCATCGACGGCGTGATCGTGTCGGCGTACATGTGCACCTGCCCCGACACGTTTCGCGCGGCGCGCCCGATCGTCTGGATCAGCGAGGTGCCGGACCGCAGGAAGCCCTCCTTGTCGGCGTCGAGGATCGAGACCAGCGACACCTCGGGCAGGTCGAGGCCCTCGCGCAACAGGTTGATGCCGACGAGCACGTCGTACTCACCCATGCGCAGCTCGCGCAGCAGCTCGACCCGTCGCAGCGTGTCGACCTCGGAATGCAGGTACCGCACGCGAATGCCGAGCTCGAGCAGGTAGTCGGTGAGATCCTCGGACATCTTCTTCGTCAGCGTGGTGACCAGGACGCGTTCGTCACGCTCGGCGCGCTCGCGGATCTCGTGCACCAGGTCGTCGATCTGCCCCTTGGTGGGTTTGACGATGACCTCGGGATCGATGAGCCCGGTCGGCCGGATCACCTGCTCGACGAACTCGCCCTTCGTGCGACCCAACTCGTACGGACCCGGCGTCGCGGACAGGTAGATCGTCTGCCCGATGCGGTCGACGAATTCCTCGAACTTCAGCGGACGGTTGTCCATGGCCGAAGGCAGCCGGAACCCGTGTTCGACCAGCGTGCGCTTGCGGGACATGTCGCCCTCGTACATGCCGCCGGTCTGCGGGACGGTGACATGGGACTCGTCGATGACGAGCAGGAAGTCTTCGGGGAAGTAGTCGATCAGACAGTTGGGTGCACTGCCCCGCTCGCGGCCGTCAATGTGCAGCGAGTAGTTCTCGATGCCGGAGCAGAAGCCGACCTGGCGCATCATCTCGACGTCGTAGCTGGTGCGCATGCGCAACCGCTGTGCTTCCAGCAGCTTGTTCTGCTTCTCCAACTCGGCAAGACGTTCCTCGAGCTCCTTCTCGATGCCGCGGATCGCGCGTTCCATCCGCTCCGGGCCGGCTGCGTAGTGCGTGGCCGGGAAGACGAACACCTCGTCGACCTCGCGCACGACCTCGCCGGTCAGCGGGTGGAGGTAGTACAACCGCTCGATCTCGTCGCCGAACATCTCGGCACGGATCGCGAGCTCCTCGTACACCGGGAAGATCTCGACCGTGTCGCCGCGCACCCGGAACGTGCCCCGAGTGAAGGACAGGTCGTTGCGCGCGTACTGCACCTCGACGAGGCGGCGCAGGATCTTCTCCCGCTCGACCTGCTGACCGACCCGCAGCCGAACGGCACGGTCGACGTACTCCTGCGGCGTGCCCAGGCCGTAGATGCACGAGACAGTGGCCACCACGACGACGTCGCGCCGAGTCAGCAGCGACATCGTCGCCGAGTGCCGCAGGCGTTCGACCTCGTCGTTGACCGACGAGTCCTTCTCGATGTAGGTGTCGGTCTGCGGGACGTATGCCTCGGGCTGGTAGTAGTCGTAATAGCTGACGAAATACTCGACCGCGTTGTCGGGAAGCATCTCGCGCAGTTCGTTGGCCAGCTGTGCCGCGAGCGTCTTGTTCGGCGCCATGACAAGGGTCGGCCGCTGCACCCGCTCGATCAGCCATGCCGCGGTCGCCGACTTGCCGGTGCCCGTCGCGCCCAGGAGCACGATGTCGCGCTCGCCCGCTTTCACCCGGCGTTCGAGATCTTCGATGGCCGCCGGTTGGTCGCCGGACGGCTCGAAGTCGGCGACGACCTTGAAGACGCCGCTGCTCGGGACGATGTCACTGGCGATTCTCACGCCCACCACCGTACGAGAGAACTCCGACAATGCGGCGGCCTGCTTATGCACTGGGTAGGAGCCTGCGCGGTCACAGAGCGTTCTCGATTCCCGCGCTTATCGTGGACGGAACCCGGGAGAGCAAACCATGACCACACCAGAACAGCCAGAATCCAGCGGGCAAGCGGCCCATCCGCCGACACCGGCCGAGCCGGCAGCCGAGCAGCCCACGGTCGAGCAGCCCGCGGCGTCACCCCCGCCACCGGCCGCGGCGCCTCAGCAGGCCGTGGCCCAGCCACCACCAGTACCCCAGTACGCCCAGCCGGGCGATCCGTTCGCCCCGATCCCCCGCCCGCCGAAGTCGCCGTGGATCGCGCCGCAGCGTAAGGGAGCCGTGATCGGCATCTCCGTTGCCGCCGGCCTCGCGCTGCTGCTAGCCGGAGGCGTCATCGACCGCGTCGCGTTCGACAACGACCACCCCGGCCGCCCGGTCCAGTTCGGCGGCCCCGGCTATAGGTATCTGCCCGGCCCGCAGATGATGCCGCGAATGCCGCAGCTGCCGCCGGGCAACGGCAAGCGAAACCATCCGTGGCCGAACCCGTCGAGCATCCCGACGCCGTCGGAGACCAGGTGACGCTCAGCTGACCTCGCTTCGCTGCCTTCGGGCGTCGTGGCCGGACTTGACCAGGCTGGCCACCGTCGTCACCGCCAAGATGCCGACGATCGAGGTCAGCGAAACCCAGATCGGCAGGTCCGGCGCGCCGGTGACGCCATCGCCGCCATTGACGAACGGCAGCGTGTTCTCGTGTAGGGCATGCAAGATCAACTTGACGCCGATGAAGCCGAGCAGCACGGACAGCCCGATGTTGAGGTAGACCAGGCGCTGGAGCATCCCGCCGAGCAGGAAGTACAGCTGCCGTAGTCCCATCAGGGCGAACAGGTTCGCCGTCAGCACGAGATACGGCTCTTCGGTGAGGCCGTAGATCGCCGGGATCGAGTCCAGGGCGAACAGCAGGTCGGTCGTGCCGAGCGCGACGATGACGACCATCATCGGCGTCGCCACCCGCCGGCCGGCGCTGCGCACGATCACGTGCGCGCCGTGCCATTCGTCCGTTGACGGGACGCGCCGGCGCAAGAATCGCACCATGCGACTGTCGGTGTACTCCGACGGATCGGCCTCGTCGTCGCGCGCCAGCCTGGCCGCGGTGTAGACGAGGAACGCGCCGAACACGTAGAAGACCCAGCTGAACGCGTTGATCGCGGCCGCGCCGGCGGCGATGAACGCGCCGCGCAGGACGAGCGCGAGCACGATGCCGACCAGCAGCGCCGACTGCTGCAGATGGCGTGGAACCTTCAGCTTCGTCAGGATGATCAGAAAGACGAACAGGTTGTCGACGGACAGCGAGTACTCCGTCAGCCAGCCGCCGGCGAACTGGCCGGCGTACTCGGGTCCGCTCACCACCAGTATCCCGAGGGCAAACAGCACGGCGCCGGCGACGAAGAATGCGAGGTGCCGGGCGGACTCGCCGAGGCTCGGCTCGTGCGGTCTGCGGCCGATGTAGAACACGTCGATCACCAGGAAGACCACGGCAAGCACGAGCGTCAGCGCCCAGACCCATGGTTCGACGTGCATTGTCACCTCCGGCGCCACCGGCGTACCCCGAGGTCGGACGTACGCGTTCGTGCTGCCGGAGGTCTCACCCACCCGAGGCCGGGCCGGCACCCCGGGGCCGCAAAGAGCGACCCGTGATGACGGGGACACCGCGAAGGACGGGGTTACTCCCCTCCAGTTCAGCCCAGCCTAGCGGAGGCGCGCGACGGACAACGGCTGGTACAACGTGATACGTGGGCGATGCGGACCTCGAGATGTACGAGCTGGCTGCTGATCGGCCCGAGGGCGAGCCGCTGCCCGACAGCGCGCGGCGCCGGTGGTACCGCGTCGAGTGGGCGACCCCGGTGACCGTCGCCCTCTGGGGGCTTGCAGCGGCCGGCGCGATCGCCGCCCCGTTCACGTCACTCGTCGGCTTCCGCGAGACGTTCCGCCCGGACGGCACGATCAGCACCGACACGTTCACGCATCGCATCGACGGCTGGGGCCGCGTACGTGACTTCGCCCCGAACGGCACCGTGTCGGCGCAGCTAGGGCACGAGGCTCGCTACGGGATCGCGACGTGCGCCTGTGGCGCGCTGCTGCTCGTGGCGATCGCGAGCCGCATCCTCGGCCGGACGCGTCGCTCGGCGCGCGTCGCACGCGACGTCGCCCTCGTCGCCGCGAGCCTGCTGGCCGGTGTCGTGGCCGCCGAGTACCTGCACGTCGAGTCGGCACGCTCGCAGATCGCCGCGGCCAGCGAGTCCTCGCGCGGCTCGCTGTCGTTCGACCTGCAGATCGGACCGGCGTTGTGCGTCGGACTCGCCGCAGTCGGGTGCGGGGCGGCAGGCGTGGTCGCGGCACTGCGCGCCAAGAGCGTGGATACGGACTAGGTCAACACGCAGGCTGGCAGCGACGCTGCACGACGGCGTCCAGGAAGACGCTTCGCACGTCGGTCGGGTCCTTGACCGAGTACGCCTTGCCGCCGGTCGCCTTGGAGATCTGGCCCAGTGCGTTCATGTCCGCCTGCGGCCCGATCCCGATCGTGAACACGGGCACCGGGAGGAGCTCCGCCTGGGTCGTCTTCAGCCCGGCGAGCAGCTGGGCGAGCGTCATGCCGCCGGGGTTCTCGTTCTGGCCGTCGGTCATCAGGACGACCGTATTGACCTTGGACGGGTCGTAGTTCTTCCGGACGTCCTGCACGGCCTTGAGCGTCGTGTCGTACAGAGCGGTGTTGCCGTGGACGCGGCCCGGAAGACCGTTGGACGCGTCGATCAGCGCCTTGCGACGACTCGCCCCGCCGGCGACCTGCTGGCTCATCTCGCCGATCGGCACGAGCTCCGCATACGGCGCAGTGCCGTTCTGGTTGGTGGAGAACACCCACATGCCCACGTTGGACGAGTCCGGATAGAAGCCCACGGCGCCCGCCGCGGCCGCCGCGGTCAGCTGGATCTTGCTCTGGCCGTTGCCGGCCGCTTCGCCCATCGACCCCGACGTGTCGATGACCAGCAGGCTGTTGACGTCATCGGTCACCGCTTCCCAGAGCCGCAGCGTGTCGACGCCCTGCCCGGCCGACGGCTTGGACATCTGGTGGATCGGAGCCGCGGCGACACCCTCGGCAGCACCCACGCCCGGCACAGACGAGCCGGTCGCGTCCCGGAACCCCGCATCGGCGAGATAGGTGTGCGCGGCCGGCGTTCGCAGTTGCTGCTCGAACGCGTCCAGGGCGGCTGTCAGGGCGGGGTCGTCTCCCGAGCGGACGAGTCGCACCACGGGGTAGTCGAGGCTCAGCGTGCCTTCGTCGGGGTAGATCGCCGCGGCGAACAGCGACTGCTTGGCGCGGTTGGCCTGGATCACGGCCTGCTCCGGCGCGGTGAACACCTCGGCGCGGCTCGGGTCGGCAGCGAGCTGCGCGAAGCCGGAGTTGGCGTCGGCGAGCGTCGAGTGGCTCAGCCGCAGCATCAGGTTGGCCACGTCGGGGTTCGGCCCCGAGGACGATGAACCCACCACGGAGTTCATGATCTGCAGGCTCAGCAACCCGTCCGTGTTCGACACCGGATCGGGCACCGTCAGCGGGAACTGGCCCTTCAGCGCGGCCTTCCAGTCCGGTTTGGTAGTGAACGTCGAGACGATCTTGGGTGAGCTCACGAACACGAGCGGTGATGACGCGATCGGCGCATGGATCTCGATCTGGCCGGTACGGGACCCGCCTGCCAGATCGTCGTTGAGCCGCGCGGCCCAAGTGCTGGAGTCCGGGATCCACACGGAGGCCGAGCTGCCACCGCCGCTGTTGCCTCCGGACGCGAGGATCTGCTCGACGTTGGCCGACGGCAGCGAGTTCACGTTCACGGCGACGCATTTGCCGCCGGCGGTCGGGTTGGTCGCGACCCATTTCTTCGCGATCGCCTCGACCGGGTCGGCGATGCTGGGCGCAGCGTCGAGGAAGATCGTGACCTTCCCGTCGCAGCTGCTTCCGCCCGCCTTGTGCGCCGATCCATCGTTGTTGAAGTACACGAGGATGCCGGCAGTACATGCGGCGACGAGTAGCAAAATGGCGGCAACGACGGGGAGAGACATCCCTCGACGCGCCGAGGAGGGTTGCGAGTGCCGGCCGGCCATACCTTCTCAGGGGGTCGTAGGGTCAATGGCAAGGGACGAGGGCCCACCGAATGATAGGGCCTGTTCCCGAACGGGAATACCATCCTGCACGGGGGGTAACGCGGCGTTTTGGGCCCGACACATGCCGTGCGCAACAAACTTCGCCATCAGTGCGAATCCCCGATCTGGCAGGCTCTACCTCTCATCACCACAGCAGGCGGGTTGCCGCCTGTCCAGTCTCAGACGCTGAGTGATCGACTCGATCGACGTCGATCACGAGCCGATTAAGAGGGACGTTTGATGCAGGTCTGGCCAGGCAGCGCCTATCCCCTCGGCGCCACCTATGACGGATCGGGGACGAACTTCGCCCTGTTCAGCGAGGTGGCCGATCGGGTCGAACTGTGCCTGTTCGATCCGGACGGGACCGAGTCGCGCATCGACCTGCCCGAGTCGACTGGCACCCGTCGCTGTTCAGCTACGACCTCGGCGATCCCGACAGCCACAACACCGACGACTCGGCCGCGCACATGCCGAAGTCGGTCGTGGTCAATCCGTACTTCGACTGGGGCGTCGACCGCCCGCCCAAGCACACCTACGCCGACAGCGTCATCTACGAGGCGCATGTCAAGGGTCTGACGACGCGCAATGCGGAGATCCCGGCCGAGCTGCGCGGCACCTATGCCGGTATCGCCCATCCGGTCATGCTCGACCACCTCACCGCGCTGGGCGTGACGGCCGTCGAGTTGATGCCGGTGCATCACTTCGTCAACGACTCGGCGCTGCTCGACCGCGGCCTGTCGAACTACTGGGGCTACAACACGATCAGCTTCTTCGCGCCGGACACCCGCTACTCGTCCGCGTCGTCGCAAGGCAGCGCCGGCGGGCAGGTACAGGAGTTCAAGGCGATGGTGCGCGCGCTGCACGACGCCGACATCGAAGTCATCCTCGACGTCGTCTACAACCACACCGCGGAGGGCAACCACCTCGGGCCCACGCTGTGCTTCCGCGGCATCGACAACCGCGCGTACTACCGCCTCGAGGACGACGAGCCGAAGTACTACCGCGACTACACCGGCACCGGCAACAGCCTCAACGTCCGCAACCCGCATGCCTTGCAACTCCTCATGGACTCGCTGCGCTACTGGGTGCTCGAGATGCACGTCGACGGTTTCCGGTTCGACCTCGCGTCCGCGCTGGCGCGGGAGTTCTACGACGTCGACCGGCTGTCGAGCTTCTTCGAACTCGTGCAGCAGGACCCGGTGGTCAGCCAGGTGAAGCTGATCGCCGAGCCCTGGGACGTCGGGCCCGGTGGGTACCAGGTCGGCAACTTCCCGCCGCAGTGGACCGAGTGGAACGGCAAGTACCGCGACACGGTGCGCGACTTCTGGCGCGGTGAGCCGGCGACGATCGGCGAGTTCGCCGCACGGATCACCGGCTCGGCAGACCTCTACGAGCACTCGGGGCGACGGCCGGTCGCGAGTATCAACTTCGTCACCTGCCACGACGGTTTCACGCTGCTCGACCTCGTCTCGTACAACGACAAGCACAACGAGGCCAACGGCGAGGAGAACAAGGACGGCGAGAGCTACAACCGGTCGTGGAACTGCGGGGTCGAAGGCCCGTCCCGAGATCCGGCGATTCGCGCGTTGCGGGCGCAGCAGCGGCGCAACTTCATCGCCACCCTGTTCCTGTCGCAAGGCGTGCCCATGCTGGCTCACGGCGACGAGCTCGGACGCACCCAGTCGGGCAACAACAACGGCTACTGCCAGGACAGTAAGCTGACCTGGGTCGACTGGACCAGCGTCGACGTCGACCTGCTGGCGTTCACCCGGCAGGTCGCTGGGCTGCGGCGCCAGCACCCCGTGTTCCGCAGACGGCGCTTCTTCGACGGACGCCCGGTACGCCGCCGCGGCGCGGACGCGCTGCCGGACATCGCGTGGTTCACTCCCGAGGGCGACGAGATGACCGAGGAAGACTGGGAAGCACCGTTCGGCCGGGCCATCGCCGTGTACCTCAACGGCCAGGGCATCCCGGACAGCGCCGCCCGCGGCGACCGTGCCGTCGACGAGTCGTTCCTGCTGTGCTTCTCCGCGCACAGCGAGTCGATCGACTTCCACGTGCCGAACGCCGACTACGGCGGCGCGTGGCATGTCGTGCTCGACACCGGCCGTCCGGATCTCGACGACGGCAAGGTGGTCGACGCGGGCGGCGTCGTCCCGGTCGGCCCGCGTGCGCTGGTGGTGCTGCAGAGGGCGGATTAGTGTCCTGCGTCGGACGTTCGTCGCCAGATCCGGTGATCCAGGTGTGCGCTGGCAAGGCGGAGGAGGAGCCGATACCGGGGTTGTATCGGCGACGAGGACAACGCAGCCAGCGTGCAGCTGGGCGCCGGAGATGGTGACAGGAACGTTCGACGCAGGACACTCAATGTCGGCGCCGCCGTCGACGTATCGGCTGCAGATCAGGCCGTCCTTCGGGCTGGGGGCGGCGGCGCAGCTGTGCGAGTACCTGCGCGAGCTCGGCGCCAGCGCGGTATACCTGTCGCCGATCCTGGCGTCCGCAAGCGGTTCGGAGCACGGCTACGACGTGGTCGACTTCGGCCGGATCGACGACGCTCGCGGCGGCGTTGCGGGTTGGCGCGCGCTCGTCGACGCCGCGCACGGCATGCAGCTCGTCCTCGACGTCGTGCCGAACCACACCGGCATCGCGGACGCCGCCGAGAACGAGCCGTGGTGGGACGTCCTGCGCCTCGGCTCCGGCTCGCCCTACGCGCGGTGGTTCGACATCGACTGGACGCGAGGCCGCGTGCTGCTCCCCGTCCTGGGCGACGACTTCGACGCGGCGCGCGACCTGCGCATCGCCGGCGACGAGCTGCGCTACGGCTCGCACCGCTTCCCGCTTGCGCCCGGTACCGGCAGTGGCAGCGCCGAGCAGGTGCACGACCGGCAGCACTACGAGCTGGTCAGCTTCCGCCGGGCCGAGCAGAGCTATCGGCGCTTCTTCGCCGTGCCGACCCTGGCCGGGCTCCGGGTCGAGGACCCGGCCGTCTTCGAGGCGACGCACCGCGGGGTGCTGCGCCTCGTCGGCGACGGCGTGACCGGGTTGCGGATCGACCACCCGGACGGCCTGGCCGACCCGCTCGGCTACCTGTCGCGCCTGCGGGCAGCGGTGCCGGACGCCTGGTTGACCGCGGAGAAGATCCTCGAGCCCGGCGAGTCGTTGCCACGATCGTGGCCGGTCGCGGGGACGACCGGCTACGACGCGCTCGCCGAGGTCAACGCGCTGTTCGTCGACCCGTCCGCCGAGGCGGCGCTGAGCGACCTGTACCGGTCGCTGACGGGCGATCAGCTGTCGTTCGACCCGCACGTCGAGGCGGGCAAGCGGCTGGTGGCCACGACGATCCTGCGCCCGGAAGTTCTCCGGCTCGCCGGGCTCTGCGCGGGGATCAAGCAGGCGGCCGAGGCGATTACGGAACTGCTCGTCGCATTCCCGGTTTATCGCTCCTATCTGCCCG
>WNGN01004643.1_pt1 | contig 11331 bp, 13 predicted proteins | sample 5400561 | NCBI WGS metagenome assembly WNGN01 (sample SAMN13153379, study PRJNA577476) | soil metagenome | isolation source: 115 cm soil or saprolite under Garry oak tree replicate 2 | place: USA:California | collected 2016-06-15 | reverse complement strand
GTTATTTCGTCATCGTCAGTGGGATCAGCGCAGTCAAAGAGGTTGAGACCAATGTAAGCGTCTTTCCGCTTCAAATCAAGGAGAATAACCTTTTCCTCTTTTTCCCTGTCAGGAAGCCGCGCGATGATATTGTTAATTAATTCCCCATGCGGGTCTAAGACACACACGCCTATATTCTGTTTTATGTCCTGGATAATCAGGTTTTCATTCAACCCTGATTTACCATACCCTTGCAGGCCGATGATGTATAAGCCCCGCAGCCGTGCAGCTTGCGCGACTTCAACGTAGTCTCCTGTTTGGCTATCTCTGCCTAAGCGCGAGTATCCTGTTGGTGGCTGGTACCGATCCGGCTCTTGTGTCGCCTTTTGCCTTTGCGCTTCTGACTGCCGTTCTCTTACAGGTGGAGCATCCTGCTGTCTGAGAAACGCATCAAAATCATCCTGATCGGCTTGGATGGGCTCTATTGTGTCGGCATCCAGTTCGGGAAGTTCAGATTGCGTGTCTTCAGGTGAAGGGGATACTGGTTCAGTATGTCCCCAATATATGCGCGGAGTTCTGTTGCCTATTGGCTGCCGGGCATGTAAGGATGATTGTTTCCCCTGCTCATCTTCTGGTGTTCCAAAGTATATTCTTGGTTTCCTTCCGCGCATATACTATTCATCCCTTGCTTTACTTTCGTCTCGTGCTTGCAAAATTCGCTATAGTGTGCTATAGGGTATCACCCTATGGAAAAAGAGCGCAATCCGTCACGGCTATACCTCAGAAAAAAGCCTCGTATCTATTGGGGTGAGCCTGGTAAGGAGGGAGTCGCTCCTGTGATTTACGTAAGAAAAAAGCCTCGCCTTTCTATAAAAGGTGATGGAAGATTGCACCTTAGACCTCAATCAGAAAATCGCTTGCATATAAGAAAACCACGTATTTATTGGGGCAGGCCATGTAAAGAGGTATCTACCTCTATCATCTATGTGAGAAAGAAAGCAGCATAAGACCTCGTTTCATCGTTTTCCCCAATAGATACGGGGCTTTTTCTTCTGTGGGGTTTTGCTTCTGTACTCAGGGAGTGAGACTGGATCGCTGCTCGAACTCGCATACGCTCCATAGGATGACGAAGCAATACCCATTGTACTATCTGAGACCGGAGCTTCGGAAAAATCAAATGTTAAAGGTTCTGGTGCATCATACGCTTCGTCAAGATAGCGCGGGTCAGCAAGTCTTAACCAATAACTATGTGTATCGGCTGTATGATCTTCCCGCATTACAGTGATCGTTGCTCCTGTTGGACTTGTCGCCGGTTGTGGTGTTGGCTGCGGTTGTGGCTTCGGTGCTGGCTGCACTTTCGGTCTGGCTGCCTCGTCCTTTTTTGCAAGCTCTTCTAAGTACTTCCCTACAAACGTGGAGACGTACAGCCGTTTCTGTTCCGGTTGTTGTTTATCCCAACGATCACGATCACATGTATCGTAGCCACTTTCATAACTTTTACCAACACCCCTACTCCACGATTTGCCTTCAGGTCTTAACCGTGATTGCCACGTTTGATAAATCTGTTCTGCAAATCGGGTGATGTCTTGTCTGTCCCGATAGACTGCATACGGGTACTGAGTTCTGATTTGATCTTCTGCTTCATGTAGTGCATCATTTATAGTGTTTGCTGATCCTTCTGAGTTGTTCAGCCAATAATAACTACTGACATTAAATTTTGAATATACCATTTCGCTTACTCCTTTCCTCTGAACGCTCGCGGTTACTTTTCAACTGCTGCAACTATACAATCCCTGCAACTACAACCGCAACAAACAAGCGGTGAGACTTTACTTTCGCAGTATTTCGTTTGACTTTTTAGCTTCCTGCAACGTATTCTCTCATAGAGACTGTCCCCTATCTGCAAGGAATGCTGCCGATGGCATATACGTCTCCGGCGCACAAGGAGCAACCGGAAAAGAAAAAGCCCTTTGTTGTCACGCCTGTCCATAATATGCTGCTGCATGACCTCAATACCCTGCAACGCGCCACTGCCGAACAGTTGACCAGGCTCAATTACAAGATGGGTATGCTGACGACGGTCAAGCAACGGCTCAAAGACTTGGCCGATAACCGGTACGTGCTTCCCCTCTCCCATCCCTCCATCCGGCTCCCCTACATGTACGCCCTAGATCGCAAGGGATTAAACCATCTTGCAGCACAAGGCGTTGACGTGCGGGAGTATTTCCGGCCATCCAGTGAAGAAGACAGTGCAAAAAACTTTCTCTTCCGGGAGCACATGCTGGCAATCAGCGATCTCCTCATCCATGCACTGTTGTTTGAGAAAACTGATACATCCTACCGCATTAGCAGCATGCTGCATGAACGGGTGTTTAAGAATAATCCGATCAAAGCAACCTACGAGAGAAATAGCAGAGAAGAGACAAGAACCATTGTCCCTGATGCCTACCTTGCGTTTGTGTATACCGGGCCGGACGGGAAAGAGGAAACCATCCCGGTCATGTGGGAACTGGATCGGGGGACTGAAGATCAGAAATTCTTCCGGCGGCGCATCCGCGCCTACAGTGTCTTTCTCAAAAGCCGCGCCTTCAAGACGCTCTTTAGTATCGAAAACATCACCATTGCCTTTGCCACCACTAAAAATCACAACCGCATCAGGCAGATGCGGGAGTGGACACGCAAAGAACTGGCAGCCACCAGTGAACCCTCGTGGCTTAGCCAGTTGTTCCTGTTTACCAGCCTGCCGGAAAACATCGCAGAGATTGAGCCACGGCAACTATTCCTTGATCCGGTCTGGTACACGCCCTCAGATGATGATAACCCGGTCAGCCTGCTTGGGGAGTAGAAACAATGCAATGACAATCATTTCAATGGTTTCTGATCTAAAAAATCTGAAAAAGCCATAATTGCCTCATCAAAGTAGAAGGTATCTATTCTGCCTATGGCCTCCGAAAGACTCAGCACATCAATAAAATACGTGTCTTCTAGGAGTCGTGTGCCCTCAGCATTGATTGGATACCGGAACGCAGATATGTCTCCACTATAAAAGGTAGTAACACATGCTTCGATCACATCCAGACGCAACTCAGATAAGCGCAAGCCCGACTGTTCCTTTTCCACCCTTCTCAGAGTATCTTTGCATGTTTTAAGCAAACTGTGCAAATTGTGACCAGTGGGAAAACCTAGCTTCCAATTAGCAGGTTTGGAACTTAGCTTATTTCCAATGGATATAAGATACTTTAGCCCCAACTCAAGATAATGTTGGTAGAGGAAGGCGATAGGCAAAGCGAGTTCATGTTGAAAGCTTCGGTCTCTCAAAATGTCATTAACCAGCCTATCCCCTGCTTCCTTGTAAGCTACAATATAATGTGGTAACAGAGTGGCGCGAAAATTCTTATTTGCGCTATCATCTACACTAGACATTATATACCTATCCTCCCGTTTATGATTAAAACGTTTATCTGCGACCATTCTACGCCCTCACAGACCCCTTTGCCAAAGACATTTGATACCGCTGTCCCTTTCCTGAAATAGAGACAAAAACAGTACAGTATGATGCTACTCGATTGCTGCTGTATTATTGCTAACTTGAAAGTCGGTTTGCCGTTTTATATTAAAAATCTTTCATAGTTGAAAAATTTATCTCGAAATCACTTGAAATTACCACAAGTATTGCTTATACTTTTGAAGTGAACAATAAGGGGAGCATTGTTCCGATTGTGTCCCTCATTACAATTCCGGCATTCCCTATTTTTGCTCTGTTGTCCTCTGTAACACGTCCTGTATAGTTTGATTTGGTTGTCAAGTTGGGTTGGTAATGTACCTCAGAAGGAGGAACAGGATGTTCCGCTCTTCATTTTGGCAGCGAGTAGCCATTGCAGTAACAAGTGTAATACTGATGACGGTGCTTCTCTCCCTAGATGGACTGCCTGAAACAGCTTTTGCACAGCAGGAAGCTATCTCAATCAATCCTACCCAAGGGCCACCGGGTACACAAGTGACGGTTACAGGCACTGGCTGGGATCAGCAAGGGAGTCGTGGAATAGATGTCCCAATTCAAATTAGCGCGCCTGGATTTCCAACAACGCAAGTGGCTGATCCTACCCCCGATCCCAGCGGCAATTTCATCACTACATTCATTGTTCCGGCAAATGTGCCAACAGGTCAACTGACAATCTTGGCAATCATCGGAGACGGCGGAAGTGCCGATGCGTGGTTCATGGTTACGGCGAATGCCCCGACTGTGACGTTGCAAAGTGTCTCGACTGCGGATAGCAATAATAATGCCAAGACTACCTTTGCTCCTGGTGGTGCCATTCGTTATGTTGCACAGGTTACGAACTCTGGAAGCAATACTGTGACAGCAACGTTTACTTTTCTGGCTACAGGGCCTCAACAGATTTTCTCGTGGTCAGGACCCGGGCCTGTTGCTGCCGGTACGGAAGGCTTTTATTCCCCCTCAACTATACCGTCGAATGCTCCAGCCGGAACGTATACCATTACGGTAACTGTGACTTACAACGGTCAAAATTCCACAAAAACGAATCAGTTCACTGTCATATCTGCTTCCACTCCTACTCCAAGTCCTACGCCAACTCCAACCCCTACCCCAATGCCGACAGAAACTCTCACACCTACATTAATCCCAACAGAGACACCAACAGAAACTCCTCCCCCTACTTCGGCAGAAATTCCGACTTCATCTCCTTCGCCAACCCCCCCACCGGCCCAAGCGATCGCCTACATCAGTGTGCATGGTGTAGCGTGGTGCGCAACCTCGTTCAGTCCAGTCGGCGAGGCAGCATGTGACGATGTTGTGCTAAGCATTCCGGCATATGGGTTCCATGCGACTACTACCCCGACGCCAGCTACCCCCATTGGGCCAACCCAATTTCTTGAACACGGGTTTAACTTTCTCCCGCATGGTGCCGACTTTACCTTTACCAATGTGCCAGCACCTATTAATCCTTTCAATCCAGTAACTGCTATAGTGACGGTCCACTGGCGGGGGGGAGGCCAATTTGTATTTAGGCCAAGGTCTATCACATGTACTGCTACGGTTTTCATCTTCAAGCCACTACTGAGTAGCAGCTTCGATATTGAGTTTGGAGAGGTACACGTGGGTGGAGTTGGGTTTGGACTTCTAATAAAAGGCCCTAGGCCTTATATTGCCCCATGCAGGTAAACAGAGGGGTTTCGTATGACTTATCTTAGGTATAAGCCATGCTTGACTGGTTCAGGCAAGATATACTTAAGACTCTCTTGTCTGCTTGATAGTCTCAGGTTTGACAATCTAGCTGTTTTTTGGGAGGATTGAAGCAAATATGCATTATAACCTTCTCACTCTGATTGCTTACTATTTGTTGTTTTTTATTGTGGCAGCGTTGAGTGCTACATTTTTTCTCTTGGTAACAGGCGTTGGATTTATTTTTCTTCTTTGCGGTCTAATATATGGCCTCTTGCTCAAACGCTATGCAAACAAACGTATTATTCTTTACTCCACATTAGGAATAATCATCATCACAGTACTAGGTAGTCTATCGACCCCCTTTCTTTTTGGTCAGCCCCTTTGGTTTCTCAGGATACCTGTTTCCTCCGAAAATGTTAGTTACATTTTTGAGGGGGGTTTGTACTATGGTATCGCCGTTTGTATATTCGCTGTTCTTGGCTTGTTTCTCGGATTAGCCCTCGGAAAACGCATGATTAAGTACAAAAAGGGTAAAACCCAACAAATAGAGGAAAGTCCCACCAATAGCAGTTATAGCTGATCTTTAAAGAAATTACAATCCTATGCTCATCCTAAATCAAGGAATACACGTCACATCGTACAATCGAGACAATTAATCCTTGATCCGGTCTGGTACCTGCCCGCAGACGATGAAAACCCGGTGAGTTTGCTTAGGGAGTAGCTTGTATTGCTCCTGGATAGGAAGAGTACTATACTGCCTGCCACACATGCACCATACCATCTTTGTCTGATGAAGCGATATACTTCCCATCAGGCGACCAAGCTAAGCACCAGACTGGGTGGCGGTAGGTGAAAACATCAGTTCCCGTGAAGGCATTCCACACCTGTATACCATCGTCGCATGCAGAAGCAATCCGATTCCCATCAGGCGACCAAGCTAAATCTCTCGGAAACCCAGAATGGTTATTATACGTAAAGATTTGCTTACCAGTGGCGACATTCCAAATATGAACAGAAGTTCTTTCAGAATCAGCTCTCTTTTTCAATATAGCTATAGCGATATACTTCCCATCAGGCGACCAAGCTACAGCATGCAAATCATGGGAGAGAGGGAAGTCACGGACTTCAAAGGAACTGAGCTTTTCTCCTGTAGTAGCTTCCCGCACCTCTATAAGCCACTCAGTAGCGAAAACAAGCCGTAAACCTTGTGGGAGCCACTGTAACCCACAGGGCAGCCATATTGGTTCCTTAGCTTCTGACCGCAGACTCAAGATAGACCTATAAGCGCTATGAAATTGATGGGTGTAGGTAGCATGTCTCGTGCGTGTATTCCAAACATGTAACATACCTTGTCCCTCCATTGAAGCAATGTGTGTACCATCAGGCGACCATGCTATAGCTTGTATCTCATGGAAATGCCCGCTGTAGGAGAGTAATTTGTTTTCTTTAGGGATAGACCATAGGTGTACAACATTTGCATATCCGCCTGTATCATCAGTAAGGTTTCCGGCGAAAGCTATCTGCGTCCCATCAGGCGACCAAGCAAAAACTATTGGGTAAGAAGAAGAGTCAGGATAGGTAAAAACTCTACCCCTGGTGAGGAGAGGTTTAGTACTGAAGAACGAAAGAAAGCTCTTGCGTCTGTCTTGCTCAGCAGTAATATCCCATATGCCTGCTAAGTATTTTCTATACCCTTTAGCAGGAGACATTACACAAAAGCCAATCTGGCTACCATCAGGTGACCAGGCAAGGTTACAAAAACGCGCAAACTGCTTATTTTCGTAACTATAGAGAATAGTTCCCACAGGTGGTGTTTCCGTTGTAGGTAAAGCTGGAAGCAAAGGCGATGCTGCATGGGGAATAGCTGGTACTACAGGAGATTGCTGTAAGGGTAGAAGGACTGATGATCCCTCAAACGGAGTGGTAGGAGAGGTAGTTTGATCTCTCTGACCAGCTTGTTCTAAGGCTTGAGCGAAATCCCGCACAGTTGCAAAACGTTGATTGGGGTCTTTGGCAAGTGATTTGAGCACCACTTGTTCAACGTCGGGTGGGATTGTGGGAATTTTTGTATGCAATAGTGGGGGCAGAACAGAAAGATGCTGTGTCAGTATTTCTAGTACTGACCCCTTAAAGGGCACTTCGCCACACAGCCACTCGTAGACAACAATACCGAGCGTGTACTGGTCGCTGGCTACTGCTGGTTTACCTTGCAGTTGTTCTGGAGCCATATAAGCTAACGTACCTGCCTTGTCTTGGAGGATCATAGAGTGTGTACTGTGAGCAATGACCGCGATACCAAAATCACTCAGAAGGATTTCGTTGTGTCGTCCTACAAGCAAGTTCGCTGGCTTGATATCTCGATGGATGATCTTTTTGTCATGAGCATACTGTAAGCCCTCGGCTACTTGTTTAACGTAGGAAGCAACTGTTGGTAATGGTAATTGCACTCCTGTTGTGTGTCGATCTTTTAAGGTGCCGCCAGAAGCATAGTCCATCACCATGAAAGGTGTGCTCCCTTCCACACCATAATCGAATACGCGGATAATATGAGGATAGATCAAATTGGCTATGGTTCGCGCTTCTCTGCGAAATTTCTCGGTTTCCTCTTTTAACAACGCTGTCTGTAGTATTTTAATTGCTGCTTGTGTGCCAAGCTCCTTGTGTTCCCCCAGATAGACTTCAGCAAAGCCGCCTTTACCTAACAGACGAATGAGGCGATAGTTACCAATTTGCTGCCCTACGCGGTCAGTCATCCTTACACCTCCTATGCGTGTTGTTCGGATATGTTACTGTGGCCGATGCAAAACCGAGACTAAGTGGCAAAAAAGACCTTATGTGGGGTTAAAGCAATTATACTTAAACTATTATATCCTATTTTCAATTGAAATGTTGGTTTTCTCTGTATTGACAGCAAGCAGACGGACATGCTATACACTCTATACTTATATGCAAGAAACAGGAGGACAAGAACCATCACGAAAAGCCCAAAGACTAGAGTCAAGTACTATCAATGCTGCCGCAGATGCTCTGCAAAAACAGGGTCACAAAACTTTAGCAAATGAGTTACGATCTCCAGTACTTTCACAGGAGCAAATACGGCAAAACCAACAACGCGACCATGCCTCATGGGAAGCAGAGATGAAAGCAAAACGAGATGCTGAAACGCCTCTACTAGGGGCATCTTCCACATCGAGTCAAAATGCTCAAAGACTAGACACACAAGACGTAGATGCAGCGCTTAACGCACTAGAACAGGCAAAAAGGTTTCCTGTTCCCCAGGGAGAAGAACCTGGACAGTTCTATCATCGAAAAGCTCAAGAGATACTATCACAAGGGAAAGAGCCACAGAAATAACCACAACCTCTCGCTCGTATAAAACTCTCGTCTACGGTCTTTCTTACGCCCTCACAGAGCCACTGGCAAAGTGTTCCTTGATCCGGTCTGGCACCTGCCCGCAGACGATGTAAGCCCTGTCTCTCTCCTCGGGGAGTAGTATTCTCCGTCTTGCAGCAAAACGCTTGTCTGGCGCTACTACATGACCCTAGCGGCCTATTCCAATAATCCTATGACACGTGAGAAAATAGCGCGAGCGGTGTGCGGGGTCTGCCGCCGTCTCGGGCGGCAATGCTGGCGTCCCGGCCAGCGTTCCTTGCCACGTGCGATCGCCCAGCAGGTGTGGGAGAAACCGCCGGTTTTGCATCGTCAAAACTCAAACAATGGCTGCTGGGTATTCGCTAATTTCTCCTTGAAGTAGCGGATATGATTTTCAACCAGCATCTTTGCAGTCCGCAATGCCTCCTCAGCATCCCCGCCTGCTGCAATCTCAATGTCATATCGGGAAAGTGCCTGTATTCCTTTTTCTTCAAGTTCTCTCAATCGTTCTACGGATCGGTGCAGTTCCTGTTTGTAATATGCATATGCATCGGATTTCATACATTTGCTGTTCGCCTCCTTTCTCAGGCGTAGCTTGCCTGTTGCTGTCCAGTGCGCTAAGCTGGACAGTAGACAGAGAAGCTATTCTACTCTAGAGCCTCCTCAGCTCCGAAGTTCCGGTCATTTGTCTCGTAGTCAAGCCCGTCGGTATATGAGTTCTATTAACGCATCAATACATTCATAATGATGAGATACATCCTTATTAGCAAAACAAGTACTCACCCGTTTTAATGTAGCTTGCCAAGCAATAATGGCTTCCTGCTCCTTTTTGTTCATATGCTCACCCCCTTGCTGTTGTTACAATGCTGGGACGTTCTCCTTTCCAGAATTGTTCTTTGGAAGGCTGCCTGCCTGCCTTCCTTACCGGCAAAGCTCATAAATGGAAGGTGAATTGTGCAAGGGCGAGGCAACCGCCTCGTTCATCTTGACCCTTGCAGAAGAGGAAACCCTGGTGTCCTTTCCCTGATTACAAACTTCTTCCTTGATTAATATGTCCTATTACAATATATGGGAGCAGTAGGACGGGAAAGAGTGTGGGCAAGCGACATTCTGTGGGGTGGCTGTTCATTGCAGCGCCGGAATTGCCAGCGGGGGTGCTCTGAGGAGCGAAACCACTCCGCAATTGAAGTTGAGAAAACGCAGATAAATAGTTGCAATTCCGGCGCGAGGGTGGGGGGTTTCTCTTGACTTTGGGATTGACAGAGAAGCGGTTGGTTGCGAGGAACAGTGGTAACTCCCCTGCTCTCCCCTGCAAGCGGGAACTTGCAAGGGATTGGCAGAGAAACTACTTCTTTTTTGTTGCCTGCTTGAGTTCGGCAAGCAGTTGCTCTTTCAAGGCTTCTTGTCCTGGTTCTTCCCACAGATAATCATTTAAGTACGCAATTTTCTCAGAATAGGAAGCTATGCCTGCAACAATGCGCTTCCTCACAATCCTCTCAAGGGTGGGAAGTTTCTTCTTGCGCTCTGGCTTGTAAAGTTTTGGTATTATCCACTCCACAGGTTTCGTTTCTTCTTCCTGTTTGGATGCTGGTATACTTACTCCCCCCGCTGGTAGCCAGCGTTTAGGTTTGAACTTCTTCATAGTCTATCACCTCCTTTCTGCCAGACGTGTGTTGTCTTCTGGCGGAAACACCGGAGCAGCCAAGAATTTGCGCGTCAAGGCCAAACGCCGCAGCGTTTGCCTTTCCTTATGGAAAGGTCGCCTTGATGCATAGCAAATTTTGGATGCTAGACTGGAAGCAGACAGAAGACCGCTCAGATGGAGCATACCCAAAGCGCCAGTCAGAAATTAAGTGGGTGGCTGAGCGTGCAAAAGCAGTGCCACAAAGGCACCGGCGGGGAGTCCCCTATCTCCTAGGGGGGAGCCGGCCTGCTGCTTTTGCACGCTCTGACGCCATCTACAAACAGCAGGCGCAATTTCCTTGATTAGTTACTCTGTGGTTCGTTCTCTGTGCCGCAGCACTATAAGAGCATCCGCTCGGCCCGGCGTACAATTTTCCTTGATTAAAAGGGTTGAGCGGATACCTTGTAACTGTGGTTCCGGGCAAACACAACGCTGGTGCTTGAAAAACGGCAAGGCGTTTGCTAGGATTGTTGGTAACTTCCCTACTCTCCCCTGCGAGCTTAGGACTCACAAGGGATCGGTAGACAAGCTACTAATAATCATCTGGATAGAGCAAGATGTATGCCTGGCCGTCCTCAATGACCCATACTTTCTCGTCGTTCATTGAGGTAACAAACATCTGCTCCTCCTCTGGAAGAGTGTCTTTGACGTTTTTGTTCCAGTCAACAAACTCATTCCAGATTTCCATCAGTCCGGCAAGACTGAGCTGCCCAAACAGATGAGCAGTTGCGACAATAGGCTTCCCGCCAGAAAGCTCCGGCCACTGGTTCTTGAATAGCTCAACCAGCACACCGTCAGCGATAGCTTGCTGTAGGGTATACTCAAAAATAACGGGGCCGAATATATCAGTATCATCAGCCACATCTCATCACCTCCCCTCTCAGGTCAAGTTGACCTGCTCCCGCCCACTTTGCTAGAATGGGCGGTGGGCAGAGCAGCAACTACTTCTTGAAGTTGCTGACCTTTGTGAAGGTGCTCAGGGCTTGCCACCGGGCATCCTTGATGATCTCAGGCGTTAGCTTGCCTTCCTTCCACAAATCGTGATAGAGCTTGATCGCCTCGTCGCGGTCTTTCGCCTCTATCTCAACTGTCGGGTAAATATCGGTCA
>WNGN01005252.1_pt1 | contig 11335 bp, 16 predicted proteins | sample 5400561 | NCBI WGS metagenome assembly WNGN01 (sample SAMN13153379, study PRJNA577476) | soil metagenome | isolation source: 115 cm soil or saprolite under Garry oak tree replicate 2 | place: USA:California | collected 2016-06-15 | reverse complement strand
TCAAGCTCACCGAAGCGATGCTCTCGGGCGAGCGCTCCCGGCTTGCGCGCATGCTCGAAGGCCTGCGCGGCGAAGGCGAGGCGCCTCCGCGGGTGCTGTGGATCCTCGCCGAGGAAATCCGCGCCATCTGCCGCGTGCAAAACGGCATCGCCGCAGGCCGGCCGCTTGCGGACGTTCTGCGCGAGGCGCGCGTGTGGGGCGATGCGAGACAGTCCCTCGTGGGCCGCGCCGCGAAGAAGCTCCCGCGCGCGGCGCTTTTGGCGGCGCTGGAGCATGCGGCGAAGGTCGATCGCGTCGTCAAAGGCATCGTCAAAGGCGATGCGTGGGACGAACTGCTGCAGCTTGGGCTGCGATTCGCGGGCTGACAGGATCGTTCGAATGACGTTCATTACTAGTTAGGTGGCCCACCGCTGGGCCGTCCCACTGACCAGGCAGCGAGGAATTTAGTGTCGAAACTCCGCGTCCAAAGCTTCGCGATTTCCATCGACGGCTACGGCGCCGGCCCGAACCAAGATCTCCGGAATCCGCTCGGCGTCAGGGGCCCCGAGTTGATGGAGTGGTTCGTCCACACACGCTTATGGCGCAGGATGCACGGCCACGACGATGGAGAGGCGGGGGTCGATAACGGAATTGCGGAGCAAGGCTTTGCCGGAATCGGTGCCTGGATTCTCGGGCGCAACATGTTCGGCCCTGTCAGAGGCCCGTGGCCGGACGACAGCTGGAAGGGCTGGTGGGGCGACGAGCCGCCGTACCACACGCCCGTCTTCGTGCTGACGCATCACCCGCGGGCGCCGCTCAGGATGGCCGGAGGGACTGAGTTTCGCTTTGTCAGCGAAGGCATTCACGCCGCTTTGAAGCAGGCGACCGCTGCAGCGGGCGGCCGCGACGTCCGCCTCGGTGGCGGCGTATCCACTATTCGGCAGTATCTGCGCGCCGCCCTGATTGACGAGCTGCATCTCGCCATCCGACCCGTCTTACTCGGTTCCGGGGAGCATCTCTTGAACGACATCGACATGCGTGCTTTGGGCTATGAATGCGCGAAGTACGTGGCCGGCGAACGTGCGACCCACGTCTTTCTGCGCAAGCGCGCGTGACCCGTCCTAGGAGGAGTTGACAATGAGCACTCATGATGGAATTTCACGCCGACGCGTTTTGGGCATGGCGGGTGCGGTAGGCAGCTTGGCCATGTTCGGTAGCGCCAGTTCCGCGTTAGCTCAAGCGCTAAGGCGGACACCGGATCAAATCCTGGGCCCGTTCTATCCCGTCGTCAAACCGCTTCATCAGGGCGCGGATCTGACGACCATCCCGGGCAAGCCGGGACGCGCAGCGGGACAGGCGATCCATGTGATGGGACGGGTCATAAATTCCCACGGGCAGCCGGTCCAGGGCGCCCGCGTGGAGATCTGGCAGGCCAATACCCATGGGCGCTACACGCACCCGAGCGACACCAATCCAGCGCCGCTGGATCCCAATTTCGAGGGCTTCGCGGTCCTGACCACCGATGCGGAAGGGCGCTACCGGATCAAGACCATCAAGCCGGGAGCGTATCCGGCAGGCCCCGACAACCGGATGCGGCCCCCGCATATTCATTTCGATGTCACGGGCAAGAGCAACCGTTTGGTGACGCAAATGTATTTCGCGGGCGAGCCCTTGAACGACAAAGACCCGTTCCTGCAAGGCACAGGCCCGGGCAAGGAGCGCTTGATCGTTCCCCTGCGGCCGCCCACCCAGGGATTGGAACCAGACTCACGCGTAGCGGTGTGGGATATCATCCTGGAAACGGGCTAAGGTCGCCGCGTTTGGGAGATGAGGCCAGGACAGTCGCAGGCATCTGCCCTCCTGCTATTCTTCCTTGCCATGAGCCGACAAACAATCGCAGTACTCGCCTTTGCACTCACCGCTTGTGCCGTGTCGGAGAAGTCGCGTATGTCCGACGCTGCCACGACGCCCCTGAGCGATCTCAACCTGGTTCACGCCAGCATTCCGGCAGTACTGGTTGACGCCCAGAAACGGCCGTACGTTGCTCCTGCTGATCAGAGTTGCCCTGCGCTCGCGGCTGAGGTGCGCGCACTTGATGAAGTTCTCGGGCCCGACCTGGATGCTCCAGCCTCCGCATCCAATCCCGGCCTGATTGAGCGCGGATCGACGGCCGTTGGCGATGCAGCCGTCAGCGCAGTGCGGGGCGTCGCCCAAGGAGTGGTGCCCTACAGAGGCTGGGTGAGGAAGCTCACCGGGGCCGAGCGGTACTCAAAGGAAGTTGCTGCCGCCATCGCAGCTGGGACCGTTCGCAGAGCCTTCCTCAAGGGAGTCGCCGTCACTCGCGGCTGTCCGTAACCCCAATGTCAGGGCCTAAGCTAACCATTCCGGCGCGCATGCGCGCCTGAGCAGCACATGGAGCATCGAGTTGAGCCACGCGAATTACTGATGGTGCGCGAAATCGAACGCATATGAGAAAACCGCGCTCTAAGCCTTCCATCGAGCGGACAGCCACGCGTAAGCCCGTGTCCGCCGCTCTTTTCAAACGTCATGTTTGAAGCATGGCGACCCTCTCGACGGTCCGTGAGGGACAAAGTGCCAACATCCGATTGTCAGTTCCCGGCCCCTGAACCGGGACGTTGCGCGTCCATGGAAATGCGATGCCGCGGATAAGACTCGAACCAATGACACAGATCCAGTTCTCCGATTTCATGGAAGTCATCGGCCCGCCCTATGTCGCTGAGCGCGCAGCCGCCGATCACGTGTCTCCTGAGGTGGCAAAGCGCTACGCGCGTCACCAGCACATGCGGCTCCTGCCTGACGGCCATCGCACGACCGGCCATCGTTTCCTACGCATAGTTTCGACCGACAGCGATCAATCGGTTGGCGGCGTCTGGTTCTGGATCGATGCCGAGAACAAACAGGCGTTCCTCTACAACGTAACCGTCTTTCCTCAGCACCGTCGCCGTGGATTCGCGAGTGATGCCCTGGTGCTGGTCGAGGAGATGGTTCGTTCAGCCGGGTGTACTACTCTTGGCCTAAACGTCTTCTCGTCAAACGACGGGGCGATCGCCTTCTATCGCAAGGTTGGTTTCAATGCCGTGTCAAGCTATTGGAACAAGGCGCTATGAGCAAACAGGCACCCAACCATCAGGAACCCCAGGTGTCAACCGCTACCGTCGCCAAGACCGAGGTTTCGCTGCAAGAAGTCACCGCGTCTACGGTTCGCGCAGTGACTGACCTGCGGGTCGCCCCCGAGCAGGAGGACTACGTAGCCAGCAATGCGGTCTCAATAGCTCAGGCGCACTTTCACCGTGACGCCTGGTTCCGGTCCATCCACACGGAAAGCGATCTCGTAGGCTTTGTCATGCTGAGCGACTCAACCCTGCTCACACCCGCGCCAGCGCCCGCCCAGCTCTCGCTCTGGCGCTTCATGATCGACCGACGCTATCAGAAGGCTGGCCTCGGTCGCAAAGCACTTGAGCTTGTCGTTGCTCATGCGCGTACTAGGCCGGGAATCGACGCCATCCACACGTCATATGTCGTCGGCCCCCACGGACCAATGGAGTTCTACCTATCATTCGGCTTTCGCCCCACCGGCGAGATCAAACCAAATGGTGAGGTCGCCCTTGTCCTCGCACTGGCATAGCACCGCTCCGCCGCCATGACCACTCGAATTGCATCCTGCAGCTGTGGGCAGCTCACCGTGACCACCACCGAAGATCCCATCCGAATCTCCGTGTGTCACTGCCTCGCCTGTCAGCGTCGAACCGGCAGCGTCTTTGGCGCTCAAGCGCGCTTTCGTAGGGAGTGCGTAGCAATCAAAGGACAGTCAAAGCAGTACGTACGCATAGGCGACGCTGGCAGCAAGATTACATTCAACTTCTGTCCGACCTGCGGCGCGACGGTTCATTACACGATCGAGGGTCGAGAGGAATCTGTCGCCGTCCCGGTTGGTGCCTTCGCGGAGCCCGGCTTTCCCGCACCGGCGTTCTCGGTCTACGAAGAACGCAAACACGTTTGGGTGAGCTTGCCTGAGAACATCGAGCATTTGGCGTAGTGGTGATCACCATACGTCAGGCGACGGAAGATGATGCACTACACGCATGCGAGGTCTTGCGGCGGTCCATCCGTGAACTGTGCATCGAAGATCATGGTAACGACCCCGAGGTCCTTGCCGACTGGCTCAAGAACAAGACGCCAGAGAACGTCCGTGCTTGGATTGCTTCTGCGGATAATTTCTGTGTCCTCGCAGTTCGCGAAACTGAGGTGTGCGGTGTTGCCCTGCTTTATCGCGACGGGGAGCTCAGGCTATGCTATCTCGTCCCGGAAGTCCGCTTCCTGGGCGCCGGAAAGCTCATGTTACAGACCCTCGAACAACAGGCTCGTCGTTGGGGTTTAAGTAGGGTGTTTCTCACTAGCACCTTGACCGCCAAACCGTTCTATGAACGTAACGGTTACGCTTCGAATGGCGCGTCCATTTTGGTTCATGGAGCGCACGATGCCTTTCCCCTGGCAAAGGCCATTGCGCTCTAGTTGCGCACCACGAAAGAACGCATGACCGCCGCGGAGGCAATCGCCTTTGTCCGACAGCATGGGGTAGTCCTCGCATCAGCCAAGGGCGTCGTTCCCCGCCTTACCGAGGTGATTGTCGACGAGCCCATCAAAGGAAGTTGGTGGGCTCACCCGAAAGGTCATCAAATCTTTGCGATACTTCAGGCAGTGACGGATTCGGAAGATATCCTGGTATGCCGTCTTGTCGACGGAAAGCTCACTCTTGTCCATCGCCGTCTTTGGCCAGCGTTGGTCCGAGTAGCCGACCGATTCTCAGCGACTCAGATTGCGAAGGTTCGAGAAGAGCACACGCCGTCTGGTCACCACGTGAGCCGGGAGGTTCCATACCCGAAGTGGGTTCCAACTGAAGTGAAAGAACAAGCCAAAGGCATCGGAGAAGAAGAGGCTCTCACCGCCCTGGGTCGCTGGACGCTGCTGCACAACCCGTCGCTCAAGAGGACGCGCCGCAAGCGGCGGGCCCGTTAGCTCTTGCGTCAGACCGCTTCAATAGATTGATGCAAGCAATGGATCTCGTTTGGCCCGCCGCGCAGTACCTGCCGGGGTATGTTCATGCACTTCAGCAAGGCTGGTCACCGGACAACCTCCGGCCGCAGGCCGCGCTGGACGAGCTCGCGCGAATCGCCGAGGACCCGGATCGGTTCCTTTCCGAGCAGGTCGACCGAGAGGCGAAAGGGCCGTCGATCACTCTGCCCGACGGTTCCACGGTTCCCCGGCTGCCCGGGTACTCGCGATGGATGTGGGATGGAGAATTCTGCGGCTTGATCGGCTTCCGATGGCAGCCCGGTACGAGCGAACTTCCTCCATATTGTCTGGGACACGTCGGGTATTCGGTAGTCCCATGGAAACGCCAGCGGGGATACGCAAGGCGAGCCTTGCAGCTGCTGCTTCCCCACGCAGGGGAGGAGGGACTTGCGTACATCGACCTGACCACAGTTTCTGACAACATCGCGTCACGGCGCGTGATTGAGGCGAACGGCGGGAAGCTCCTCGAGCGGTTCCACAAACCCGCTGCATATGGCGGCGCGGCGAGCCTGCGTTTCCGCATTTTCCTTTAGACCGATGGACGTCCGATATCGCGCCGCCATCAGTCTCGATGCGGGCGTTCTGGCGCCCATGAACGCCCATCTCATTCGCGATGAAGGTCACCGAAACTCGATGACGATGCCGCAGCTTACGGAGCGAATGTCCGAGTGGCTAAAGACGGAATACCAGGCGTTTGTGTTCGAGATCGAGGGAAAGACAATCGGATATGCTCTCTACCGCGTTGAGCCCGAGTACATCTATTTGCGGCAGCTATTTGTTCAACCAGAAATGCGGCGCCGAGGCATCGCACGCCGGGCACTTGAATGGTTGCGTCACAACGCGTGGGGCGTCCGTGCGCAGGTGCGCATTGACGTCCTCGTTGGCAATCATTCCGCCATCGGGTTCTGGCGCTCCGTCGGCTTCACGGACTATTGAGCGGCCCGTCTAATGTGCCCGCTGATCACCGCATCTACCTCTGAACCTTAGGCGCCCAATGGCCCGCAACGTCGAAATCAAGGCCCGTGTCTCAAACGTGGAGGCCATGCGTCAAAAGGCTGCGGCTGTCGCCGATAAAGGCCCGATAGAAATCACGCAGGACGACACGTTCTTTCGGTGTGAATCCGGCAGACTGAAGCTCCGGGCTTTTTCGAGTGATGAAGGAGAGCTGATTTTTTATCGACGAGCCGACCAGCAGGGTCCGAGGGAATCTTTCTATCTTCTGTCACCGACATCCACACCTGATACGCTGCGCGAGTCCCTTTCACTGGCGTACGGCCAGACGGGCAGAGTGCGAAAGCATCGAACACTTTTTCTCGTTGGACGAACGCGGATCCATCTGGACCAAGTCGAGGGATTGGGCAGCTTTCTCGAGTTGGAGGTGGTACTTGAAGATGGCGAAGCTGCCGAGAGCGGCATTCGAGAGGCCCACATTCTGATGGAGCGACTCGGCGTGCAGTCGACGCAGTTGATACAAGGCGCGTACGTTGATCTACTAGCGCAAAGCGCGTCTAACCCCTCAACCCCGAGCGGGCCGGGGCTGGGACAAGAAAGGCCCGGCGACATAGCTTGTGGAGAAAAGCGGATGAGCGACAGCGTCTCGTCCGGCGGTTGCCAATGCGGCTCGATCCGCTATGAGCTTTCTCGCATGGCGCTTGAACTCTATGTATGCCATTGCAAGGAATGCCGGAAGCAGGCGGCTTCCGCCTTTGGCATATCGGTTATCGTGCCGCGCACGGCGTTTCGCCTGACACGGGGCGCGCCCAAGTTTTGGTCGCGTGCGACCGATACGGGTCACATGCTGGAGTGCGCTTTTTGCCCGGACTGCGGGTCCCGCTTGTGGCATCAACGGCGCGGCGCCGCGGAGAAGATCAGCGTAAAGGGCGGCTCATTGGACGAACCGGTTGATCTGCGGCGCGCTGTCCACATTTGGACATCGCGCGTGCTGCCAGGAATCATCGTTCCTGAAGGCGCCGTGCAGTTCCCTGGCGAACCGGAATAGCGTCGTCGCAGACCTCAAGCGAAGAAACAAATGCCGCTGGCCGAGCATCATCTCGAACTGGATTGGGATGGCGCCACGTCGGGCGAGTTCCATGATTTTCGGCCTATCGTGCCGTTGGTGCTGCGATGGTAGGGACGACATCGCCGATGGAATACACCCTTACGCTCACCGACGTTGCGGACGATGAAGTTCGAAAATTGATCGTTGCTCCATTGGTCGAGTACAACGAAAGCAAGGCCGGCCCAAGCCACAATCGGCCTCTTGCGGTTGTCATGCGAGACAAAGACCAAACTGTTGTCGGCGGCATGTGGGGTGCCACGGGCTACGGATGGCTCTTCACGCAATATCTGGTCGTTCCCGCGAGCATGCGTGGTCACGGAGTCGGAACGAAGGTTATGCAACGCGCGGAGCGAGAGGCCATTGTCCGCGGGTGCCACAGCGCGTGGCTCGACACCTATGAATTCCAAGCGAAGGCGTTCTACGAGCGGCTTGGATATGTCGCATTTGCAGAGCTGCCAAACTACCCGACAGGCTTCGCAAGAGTCTTTATGAAGAAGTCGCTCTCACCCACAGGCCGCTAACCTGAAACGTTGGAACCCCAAGTTTAATGATGAAACAATCGAGCAGCTGGGTTTCTCGAGCGCCAAAGACAGGAGTTGGGTGATGAAACTTCTTGTCCTCGGCGGAACGGTCTTTCTCGGTCGGCACGTGGTGGAGTCGGCCATGGCTCGAGGGCACAGCGTGACGCTTTTCAACCGGGGGCGTCAGAATCCGAATCTCTTTCCTAAGGTTGAGAAGTTGCGTGGCGACCGTGATGGCGATCTGTCTGCCCTCAGCGGAAGGCGTTTCGATGCCGTGGTCGACACAAGCACCTACGCTCCGGAGCAGGCGCGCAGGATGGCAAAGATTCTGGATCGGCGGATCGAGCACTACACGTTCATCTCCAGCGTCTCTGCTTATGCACGGTTCCCGGCAGGGCGCACGTACGATGAGACTGCGCCCGTGGCAAAAGGAAGCGATGGCTACGGCCCACTCAAAGCCCGTTCCGAAGAGGCGCTCGAGGCCGCGTTTCCTGGACGAGTCGCGCACCTGCGGCCGGGCCTCATCGCAGGCCCGCACGACCCGACCGAGCGCTTTACGTATTGGCCGCGCCGGATCGCACAGGGGGGCGAGGTGCTCGCGCCCGGGCGCCCGGAGCGTCCAATCCAGTTCATCGATGCGCGCGATCTCGCCGATTGGTGCGTGCGCCTGAGTGAGGGGCGGTGCACCGGACACTTCAATGCGGTTGGCCCGCAGTCGTTGCTGACGATGCGACAGTTTCTAGAGGCGTGCCGCAGCACAGTCGGGCGCGATGCGCGCTTTAACTGGGTTTCAGACGAAGAGCTGATCGCCGCGGGCGCCGAAGCATGGACGGAGCTTCCGCTCTGGATTCCCGAGAACGACGAAGAAGCCGGCGGCCTTTTTATGGGCGACAACCAGAGGGCGATTGCAGCGGGGCTGACCTGCCGACCGATATCGGACACCATCAAAGAGACTCTCGAGTGGGACGTACGAGAAGGCGGACCACCCGATTCACCGATACGCGTTACCCCAATCCAATTTCCCGAAGGCGGGAAGCTTCGATCCTGGCCGGCCGGCAGGTTGCAGGATGAACATCCGCCCGGCGCAAGAGCACGAAGCAGAAACCCTTTCCGCGCTCGCGCTCAAGGCGAAAGCGTATTGGGGCTACCCGGCCGGCACGATCGAATCGTGGAAGCAGGAACTCAGTGTATCGAGCGACGCGATTGCCTCGATGCCTACCTTCGTGGCAGCGGTCGGAGATGAGATTGCCGGCTTCTACTCCTTGGTGCCTTCGACTCGGTCTTGGAAGCTCGACCATCTTTGGGTCTTGCCACAGTTCATGGACCGCGGAATCGGGCGCGCATTGGTGGCTCACGCCCTTGAGACCGCTCTTCGAGGCGGGGCCTCCTCCGTGACCGTCGACGCGGATCCGAATGCCGAAAGCTTCTACCTGGCATGCGGCGCTGAGCGTTGCGGTGAAGTTCCTGCGCCGATCCCCGGGCAACCCAAGCGCGTTCGTCCACAATTGGCGTTCCGTGGGCGTGCAACCTGAGCACATGCGCGTCATCCAGACTGGCAGCCTCACGCTGGAGCCGCAAACCGCGGCGCATGCGGAAGAGATGTTCGCGGTCTTGAGCGACCCGGCGATCTACGAGTACGAGAACGAACCGCCTGCGTCTCTCGAATGGTTGCGCGCGCGGTTTGCGAAGCTCGAATCGAGGCTGTCGGCGAATGGCCGGGAACAATGGCTCAACTGGGTTATCCGCCTCCCGACTTCCGAGCTCATCGGCTACGTTCAAGCAACGCTGCATCCCAACGACCGCGCGGCCATCGCCTACGAGCTGTCCAGCGCTTACTGGGGTCGCGGCCTCGCGCGCCAAGCCGTTCAGGCGATGATCTCCGAGCTTGTCGGGCACTATCGAGTACACAGCCTTTCCTCTGTGCTCAAACGCGAGAATTTTCGCTCGATGCGCTTGCTCGAGCGCCTGGGGTTCTCGCCAGCGTCGCCCGAGCAGCACGTGAAGCATCAAGTCGAGCCAGGCGAATTGCTGATGCTTCGCGAAATCGAGGACATATGAGAAAAACGCGCTCGAACCCCCGCATGCCGACACCTGTCGAATTCCCCGAGCGAATCCGGGCGGTTTTGACTTCCCTGGAGATATCGACCGATCTGATCGCGGCACGATCTTTGGTATTGCATCCCGAGGCGCAGGAGCTGGTCGTCGCAGCCATGGGGGACGACGGCAGAAAGCACATGCTTGCGCCCGCGGCGGCCGCGAAGTGGCAGGAGATGAGCGCCGCGGCGCTTTCCGATGGCGTCGTCATCAAGATCGCTTCGGCCTTCCGAAGCGTTGATCGTCAGGCCGAAATAATCCGCGCCAAGCTCGCCGAAGGCTTGTCCCTGGACGCAGTGCTCTGCGTGAGCGCTCCTCCTGGCTACAGCGAACACCACTCCGGCCGGGCAATCGATGTCACGACCGACGAGGGTGCGGCGCCTCTCGAACCCGAGTTCGAAAAGACAAGGGCATTTCGCTGGCTGTCGAAGAATGCGGGCCAGTTTGGTTTCGCGCTCTCGTATCCAGTGCACAATCCGTATGGTTACGATTATGAACCGTGGCACTGGTGCTTCAGGCCGACTTAGGCCTAACCCCAAGGCGGCCATCCCTTCAATGTTGCTGTTCGCGGCGTTGACCGGGAACGCCTCGTGCCAGGCTCAGGAAAAAGCGAATGTCTTGCGGGAGACGCCGGACGGACGGGAAATCACGGTCGAGCTGGAGGAACTCGGGCCCCTCGAGCGCAATCGCCAGATCCACACGATGAACCTCCATTTTCTCTTCCGCATAAAGAGCTTTGATATTGGAGTGTTCAAGCTCTATGGAGGCCTGACGGTATCCCGCGCACGGGGGAACATATCCTTCAGGACGGGCTCAGCCGAAGCGGGCACGCTCAAAGACGAGACCTTCGATAGCGCCGCGGCCGGCGCAGGACCCGTTCTGGCAATTCGGACCGAGTTCGCGCACAGCGGGAACGTGTCGGCTTCGCTGGATGGGAGCGCGGGTGTCCTTCTCTACGACAGAGATTTCCCCGGCGCAGGGGCGTCCCGTTACGAGTTCATGTTCCGGTACGGCCCCACTCTTTCCTACAGATTGAACGACAGGCAGGAACTTTCCGTGACCCTCAGGGGTATGCACGTGTCGAACGGCCAGGGCTTCCACCTCCACAATCCGGAATACAACGCAGCGGGCGTGGGCGTGCAATTCCTGGGGGCTTTTTGACGGCATTCATGCGCCGTGGCGAGTAGTCACTCGCCTCCGAACACCCGCCGCCACAGCGCGCGCGCCGCGGCTATATGGTTTTGCACCTCTGCCGCCGGCACGCGCGCGTACTTCGCGCCGTTCAGGCGCAGCCGGTGCTGCCTGCGGCGATATTCGCGGTAGGCGTCGGCGACCGCGTCGCCGGAATCGCCGGAAATCAATCCCAGCTTCGCGGCGAGCTTCAGCAGGGCGATGTTGCCGGCGTTGGCGGTCAGCTCGGGACGGCGGTGCGCGTGAGCGAGCACCAGCATCTGCACGATGAATTCGATGTCGATCATGCCGCCGCGGTCGTGCTTCAAGTCGAACAGGCCGCTCTCGTTCGGGTGGCCCTGGAGGAGCTGCTCGCGCATCGACAGCACGTCGCCGCGCAGCTTCGCCTCGTCGCGCG
>WNGN01003014.1_pt1 | contig 11335 bp, 11 predicted proteins | sample 5400561 | NCBI WGS metagenome assembly WNGN01 (sample SAMN13153379, study PRJNA577476) | soil metagenome | isolation source: 115 cm soil or saprolite under Garry oak tree replicate 2 | place: USA:California | collected 2016-06-15 | reverse complement strand
AATTGCCGAAGCTTTACCCGTGGATGCTCGCGGGAGTGAAACGAAAGGAGGAATCATCGTGGGAAGTTTCCTTCGCGCGCTCGGGTGTGCCGCTAAAAATAGAACCAAGCGACAAACACGTCACCCAGCCTGAGCTGAGTTACATCAAGAAAAGCTCGATTAATTATTCGTCTCTGACCCGCGATATAGTCTCCGGCCGCGGCGCAACCACGCAGTTGACCGGTTACGGCAGCCAGCTAATGCGACTGCTTATTTGGCCCGACTGAACTTCAGCTGAGTGGAAGATTGTAGGGCGTCTGTGTCAGACTCCGTCCAGGAAGTAATATTGAGGGTTCAGCATGAAGTCGGCGTGCCTTGCGCAACCGCGACACCGTGCGGAATTGCGCCCTCCACAAACCCGAGACATTCCACAGCGCCGTTTGGTTTCCCGGGAAGCGCGATCACAAGGGAGCCGTCCACGACTGCGGCGAGGTTGCGCGACAAGATGGCATTGGACGTGATCTTCATCGACTCGGCCCGCATGACTTCGCCAAAGCCTGGCAGTTCAACGCGCATGATCGCACGAATCGCTTCCGGTGTAACATCGCGCGGTCCAATGCCAGTGCCACCTGTCGTCAGAATCAAACCGCAGCCCTGTTTGGAAAACGAGCGGAGCGTTTCCTGAATACGTGTTGTATCGTCCGGCACAATTGCTTCCGCGAGTACTTGCCACCCCGCGTTTTGCGCCGTTTCTTTCAACGCGGGTCCGCCGAGGTCCTTGTAATCACCCGCGCTCGCGCGGTCCGAGATCGTGATGATGCCAACTTGTATTTGCATTTGCTGTAGCGGCGCTCTATGAGCGCCGTCTGCTTTCGGTTCGGCGGTCATAGATCGCCGCTACAGGGCGTTTCGTCTTTTCAATTAAACGCACATCGTAAATCTGCATCTCTTTGTCCACCGCCTTGCACATGTCGTAAATGGTGAGCAACGCGACGGTGACGCCGACGAGCGCTTCCATCTCCACTCCAGTCTGCGCAACCGTCTGCGCGGTGCATTTCACCTCCGCGGCCTCGTTCGCAGTAATAATGTCGACTCTAATTTCGCCGAGCGGCAGGGTGTGGCAAAGCGGGATGAGGTTCGCCGTTTGTTTTGCAGCTTGGATGCCCGCAATCCGCGCGGTCGCGAATACATTGCCCTTCGCGATTTGATCTTTCCTAATCAGATCCAGCGTCTCACGCTGGAGCTGGATCTTGCCGGTGGCGACAGCTCTTCGAGTACTCATCGGCTTGGCCGAAACATCGACCATCTGCGCGCGGCTATCGTCGCTGATGTGAGTCAGCCGTTTCATTTTTCGTTTTCCACTGTCATTCAGAACGAAATCGAGGAATCTCTGACAGCTCAGCCACCGATGGCGATCATCTTGCGGTTCGGTTGGTAATTGTCGCGAAAATCGTGCTGAGCAGGTTTGCGTTCAACAACGTCGAGAAAGAATTGCCTAAGCTCCTCATCACTCGCGCCGGCCCGCAGCGGTTTCATGATGTCGAACTCCAGATAGCTTCCCAGACATGGACGCAATTTCCCGTCGCAGGTGAGACGAAGTTTATTGCAGTTCTCGCAGAAATGCAGATTGGTCATCGCTCCGATAAAACCGATCCGCTGTTTGCGGCCCGGGATTTGGTAATAAGTGGCTGGACCGTTTGTTTGGAATTCTGCTTCCGGAATCAGACTTCCGTAAAACGATTCGATCAATCGTTTCGCCTCGAAGGTTGACACGAAATTGTGTTCGCTGAGAACATCGGTCGTGCTCACCGGCATCATCTCGATGAAACGCAGAATCAATTTGCGCGCCGCGGCGAATTCGATCAACGGGATCAGTTGGTCCTCGTTTCGGCCGCGCATCAGGACTGTGTTTAATTTGATTTGATCGAAACCAGTTGCGATTGCGGCATCAATCCCTTCGAGAACCTGAGCGTGGAAATCCCGACCGGTGATCTGGGAATATACATCGCGATCCAATGTATCGAGCGAGACATTGACCGATTGGACCCCGGCTTCGCGCAACGCCATTGCCATTGTTTTTCCAGATGTGTCCTGGCGCGCAAGCAAAGTTCCATTCGTTGACAGTCCCAGGCTTTTAATTCCAGAAACTTTCGGGATCTGCGCGATGAAGTGGACAACGTCGCGTCGCGTCAGCGGTTCGCCGCCGGTCACTCGCACTTTCGCAACACCCAACTCCGCTGCGACGCGGATGATTCGCAACGTCTCCTCGAAACTCAGAATTTCTTCGCGCGGCAACCATTCCTGCAACTCCTGCGGCATGCAATACGTGCAGCGCTCATTGCAACGGTCGGTGATCGAGACGCGCAGGTAAGAAATCCGGTGGCCGTAGCGATCCTGCATGAGAGTACAACTCTACCGGCAGGACGATGTTGAATCAATCCCGCGACTGCGGGACAGCTAATTGACTCACCATGGGCCGGAAGTATGATCCTCAGCGTGAAGCGTTCAAATCTTTCCGGAGCGCTGACGTTTGGCGTGGCGGTCAGCGCGTTGATTATTACGAGTTGTGAGACGACCGAGAACCGCATTTCGAAGCATCCTGAGATCTACCAACGTCTTTCCGCCAACGATCAGGCACTGGTAAGTCGAGGCCAAATTCGCCCGGGTATGTCCCAAAACGCCGTGTGGCTGGCGTGGGGCTCGCCGGAACGCAAAATCACAGGCAACATGCGCGGGCACTCAACCCAGACATGGATTTACATCAATTACGAAACTGCTCCCTACCCCTATGGGGGGGCCTATGGGCCGTGGGGCTGGGGCTATGGCTTCGGCCCCGGTGTTGGCTTTGTCCGAACACTTCATCACGGCCGCGGGTTCGGATTCTTCGGCGATCCATTCTACGATCCGTTCTATTACGCTTACATCCCGCCGAGCATTCCAGTCCCGTACAAGATCGTCACATTCGAAAATGGGCGGGTCGTGTCGTTCCAATACATGGAACGGCCATAGGCTGGCTGTTATGTCGAGTGAAGTCGAGACATCCCGCGAATCTACCCGTGAGTTAGGCCACGGGATGGAAAGCCTGGCCTCGCGGACTTCGTCCGCTGCGTTGCAGCCTCGACTTCGCTCGGAATGACATTTATGCGGCACGCCTGACCAATGGCCTACCGCTCATTTAAAAACTTTCTCGCCGCTCTTGAACAAGCGGGCGAGCTGAAGCGCATCACCGTTCCGGTCGATACTGGTCTGCTCATAGCAGAATGGGCGGACCGCGAAATGAAATCGCCCGGCGGCGGAAAGGCGCTGCTGTTCGAGCAACCAATTGTCGATGGAAAAAAATCCGCGTTCCCAGTTGCGATTAACACCATGGGTTCGCGCCAGCGCATGGCCCTCGCGTTGCAAGTCGCAGACATTGGAGATGTCGCCCAGGAAATTCAACTCATCCTGAAAGCGAAGCCGCCAACCGATCTGCGCGAAGGCTGGAGTTTACTTAAACAAGGAATTCATCTGCTGCACGCGCGCCCGAAGCATGTGAAGGAAGCGCCTTGCCAGGAAATCGTGTACACGGTCGGCAATGGAGATGACTTTTCATTAGGCGATCTCCCCATTCTCAAGTGTTGGCCGAAAGATGGCGGGCGCTTCATCACGTTGGCAAACGTGCATACCCGCGACCCTGAGACCGGAGCGCGAAACGTTGGGATTTACCGGATGCAAGTTTACGACGAGCGCACGACTGGCATGCACTGGCAACTTCACAAGGTCGGGGCGCGCCACGGCCAGCGCTATTACGTGCGCGGTGAGCGCATGCCAGTGGCCGTTACGCTGGGCGGCGATCCTGTTTATACATTCGCGGCTACTGCGCCGCTGCCGGATGGTTTGGATGAACTGTTTTTCGCTGGCTTCTTGCGAAAGAAATCAATCGAGCTTGTTCGCTGCAAGACGATCGATCTCGATGTGCCGGCCGACGTGGATTTTGTTCTGGAAGGCCATGTTCAGCCCGGTGAGATGCGCCCCGAAGGTCCTTTTGGCGATCACACCGGCTTCTATACCGCGGTCGAAGATTATCCGGTTTTCCATTTGACTGCTATCACCCATCGTCGCGACGCAGTTTATCCGACAACGATCGTCGGCAGGCCGCCGATGGAAGATTATTACATCGGCGACGCCTGTGTGCGCATTTTGCTGCCGGTCTTTAAGATGAACTTTCCAGAAATTGTGGACATGACGCTGCCGCCGGAAGGCGTTTTCCATAATTTGGTGTTCGTCAGCATTCGAAAGCAGTATCCGTATCAGGCCTTCAAGGTCATGCACGGTCTCTGGGGCATGGGTCAGATGATGTTCAGCAAATACATCGTGGCTGTGGACGAAGATTGCGATGTGCACAACACGAGCGAAGTGCTTTTCCGATTGTGCGCGAACACTGATCCCGCTCGCGACACAACCATTATCAAAAATCCAAGCGACTCACTCGACCATGCACCGAGCGATCAAAACATCGGCTCGCACATGGGCTTCGACGCGACGCGCAAGTTGCCGGGTGAAAACTATCACCGCCCGTGGCCGGAGCTTTTGAAGATGACCGAAGAGGCGAAAGCGGTGGTGGACGAGTTACAGCGAAAAGCAGGCAGCTAAATTCCAAATCCCAAGCTCCAACATCCAGAAAAATTCCGATCACCAACAAACCAAGGCATGGCCTTCGTATTTGGAGCTTCTCTGGAGCTTGGTGATTGGAACTTGGAGCTTTGACTATGGTTTGCGGAAAAGCCGACCGGCATCGACGTCGCGAGTGAGTCCTCCGGGCGGAACCCCGCGGAGATCGTAAACGCGTCCGGTGTAAGGGCTATAGTAAAAACCGGGCCTTCCCGCCCAGCGTGCGATTGGATAACCACCCGGAGGCGGCGGGCCATACTGCGCAGCTTGATTCTCCTGGATAATTTTACCGGTTAAAGCGCCAGCGGCGGCTCCTGCGGCTGCGCCGATTGACGCGCCACGGACATTACCGGTCGCCGCGGCACCGATGATCGCGCCGGTGGCAGCGCCCCATCCTGCGCCCTGGCCAACCGGAGTGTCACATGAACTGAGAATCAAAGCGCTTAGCGCGAGAACCCAAATAGCAAGATTTTTCGTCATAAATTTACGCTCGTTGACGGATTGAACCGCGCAACCCAGAGAATGTTGCAGGGCAGAATCAAAAAGACTTCAAGAACTGCGTCGCGATCCGGCCGGCTTTCTCCAACCTGCTGAGGCGATACTCCTTTTCGAAAACGCGAAACTTGTCGCGCTCTATTCGGCGAAGCAAACCGCGATAAATCGAGCCCATGATTTCGGCCGGCACCATCGTCCGGCGATCTTCAGGTGGAAGCGCCGCAGCGGCGCGCGAGAAAAACTCTCTCGCGCGCGCGGCTTCGAATTCCATCAGGCGAACGAACCGCTCGTTATATTGTCGATTTCGCAGCTCGGTCTCAGAATAATTCAAACGCGCCAGATCCTCTTGTGGCAGATAAATTCGACCGGCCTGCAAATCTTTGCCGACATCACGAATGATGTTCGTCATTTGCAAGGCCAGTCCGAGCTCAAGCGCATATTCTTTGCACCGCGGGTTGCGATATCCAAAAATCTCGATGCTCACCAGACCCACAGCGCTAGCCACCCGGTAGCAATAAACGCGCAAATCCTGGAACGTCGCATATCGGAAGATGCTCAAGTCCATCTCTACGCCGGCGATGATTTCCTCCAGCATCTCAGGTGAGAGCGAGTATTTGTTCATCAAGCCTCTCACATCGCAAGCGAGAGCCGGCTCGTCTAGGGCCGGTGCGCGAAGCAGTTCACGCCATGCCGCCAGCTGCTTTTGCTTCTCCGCGACGCTGAGCTCCGAAGAATCGGCGATGTCGTCGATCACGCGGCAGAACGCGTAGAAAACGGTTATGTCGCGTTTGCGCTCGCGCCCTAATGAAATGAACGCCAGGGCCAGATTCGATTTGCTCTGGCGCGTAATGGTCGCGGCGTTCACATGCGCTTTCTTGCAGGCTGATTTCCTAATATTGGATCCATTTCTCCTGGTTCACGCGGCGAGTTTCGCATTGCCGAAATAAACAGACCCACGAGGCGAAAAGCCAGCCAGTGACGATTCCACGGAGAAAAGCAAAACTGAATTTCCACAGGAGAAGTGCGCCCAATCGATCCGCGATTGCGCTGCGCACGATGGCGTCGCAGATCATGATGCTAAAAAAGTGGATCCCGCAAATGACCAAAAACCAAACCAAGCGACCCGCATTTTGCCGCACGAACTGGCCGTGTGCACGCAACGCTTCGACCAACGTTTCGTTATGCAACGCCAGCGAGATTTGGACGGAACAAAAGCCAACGATCAAGCCGCTCATGAGCACCCGCGCAATGGGCAGATAATCGAGGACGCCGGGAATATTTGTGAAGTAGGCAAGAACGAGCGGTAACCGGACGATCAACGTGCTGACGGCGACGACAATGCCAGCCCATTCCAAAACATAACTGAAGCGCCGCATGGCGAACCGGAAAAGTTCTCCTTCTTCAAAGCTCACGCCCTTTATCCAGGCCAGACACACCGTGATCAGGTACACTTGGATATAAACTCCCAGGAGATATTCGAAAATGAATGCGCTCGCATCCACTGTAGCCGAGATTCGCAGCAGCCCGGCAGCCGGCACCTGACCGCTCCATTCCGGTAATCGTCAGAATAGAATCGGCTTCAACAGCGACGCCAGCGCGCTCAGCAACAAAATCAAATACACGAGATAACCCCAGATGCGGTAGCGCTTCCGCAACGCTCGGATTAGCGCGCCGTGTAACCCGCGCCAGTTGATGAGCATGAAAACCGCAGCCACGACCGAGAGCGGATAGGTGGTGGTAGCGTTGTCGAAAAGTCCCGCCACACCTTCCAGCGCAGGCAACGGTGTCTCCCGCCATACCTCTGTAAATCGCGGCCAATACCAGTGCGGCAATGAGATGATCTGGTTTGGGTCGAGATCGGCCCAGTTTTGAATTGGCGTGAAGGTAGCAAACTGGAAAGCGAAATAGCCGAATCCCAGCAGCGCGAAGCTGATCCAGATGCGCTTATAGCGTCCGATGCAGCGAAAGCCGTCCCCGAGCGCCCGGCGCAACGGATTGAAAAGCATCACAAGCGCGTAGCCGCTTAGTAATCCGAGGACAGGATAGAGCCGCGGCATGTTTGGCCAAAGCTCAGCTAGCACGCCGGATGTCGTCACGTGAAGCACCAAATCCCAATATCCAGGCACCAGGGAAACTGCAATATCCAAGGTTCAAACCTGACTCGTGTTGTTTTGATTATTGGAGCTTCGACCGTCTTTGGAGTTTGGTGCTTGGGGTTTGGCGTTTCTCATTCAACGAATGAGCCCCCAGTGCTGACCAAACGGCCAATAAACAAACAGTCCGCGCCCAACCAGGTCGTCGTCCGGAACCGGTCCCCAGTAACGGCTATCGAAGCTGTTGTAGCTGTTATCGCCCAAGGCGAAATAGCGATTGCGTGGGACGGTGAACGTCTGGTCGGGCCGCGACAGATAATCGTGGCCGGGGGCATAACCGCGATAAGGCGGTTTCGCCGACATCACCCGCTGAAAGCCGTACGCCTCTGCTTTTTTTCCATTGATGTAGAGAAATGGCGAATCGATGCGCAGGGTATCGCCGGGCAATCCGGCTAGGCGTTTGATATAAAAGGGCGCGCCGGTTCCCGGGTCCGGACGGATCGCCGGGATGTTGTTTGTGCGGAAGACAAACACATCGCTGTTATGAGGTTTAACAAAGTTGTAGCTGCATTTATCCACAAAGACCTGGTCGCCTGTGTCGATTGCGCCCCTGGCAATGACCTCGCCGCGGTGACAAATGCGACCCGGAAAAACACTAAAATCATGACTGAGCGTCTCGGGCGAAGCGTACACGAGAAAGTTTTGCCGCTGGCAGATCAGTCGCGAAAAAGTAAAGAAGAAGAGGATTTTTTTGGGCGTGATTTCAAAAATTTGATCATCCTCACGCGAAACCACGTTGATGTAATTGCGACCCAGAAAAATAAACTCGCCGATCTGTCGCAGAATATTCGGCGCCGATGCCATGCTGGGATGACCGACGATTCCATTTAACGTCGGTTGCATCGACCCGGTGGGAATTTTGAACGGTTGCAAGAAATACGAGCGAATGCCTACGGCCACAACGATCGCTACCAAAATCACCTCGCAATTCTCTCGCCAATGCGACTCCCAGGTCACCGGCGTAAGCCTGTGCAGCATCTTATCAAGCGAATCAGCGGTGCCGTGAATTCTCTCGCGATCTTTCTGGCGTAATGCGTCGCGGAGGCTTTTCATTCCAGCGACGATTTGTTCACGATCCGAGGCGCTGAGCTGGTCCTCCTTGTAGCGCAGATACTTCCGGGCATGCCGCAGGAGCAGCCGGCTATGTTTGATGTGACGGGATGTGAACATGAATTAAATGACGAAGCCGCGTAAACGTAGACTTCCTTCGCGTGCTACACGTGGCTTATACGCGGCGAAGCTCGAATGACGAAGCACGAATGACGAAGTTAACACACGCGGACTTCGGCATTCGTCATTCGAACATTCCTTCGTCATTGGGCATTCGTCATTCGTCATTGTGTTTTGAGCACCTCAATAAACGCTTCCGGCAGCCCACTTGTCATTCCGAGCGGAGCGCAGCGCAGTCGAGGAATCTCTCATTGCAAGAGTCATTGCGTCTTTAGCACCTCAATAAACGCTTCCTGAGGAATATTGATTTTCCCGATGCTTTTCATCCGCTTTTTTCCTTCCTTTTGTTTCTCCAGCAATTTGCGTTTACGCGTGATATCGCCGCCGTAGCATTTCGCGGTCACGTTTTTCCGTAACGCCGAAACACTCTCGCGCGCAATAATTTTTCCGCCAATAGCTGCCTGAATCGCCACTTGATAAAGCTGACGCGGGATCACTTCCTTCAGTTTCGCCGCCAGTTGGCGACCGCGCGCTTCGGCACGATCCTTGTGCACGATTGTCGAAAACGCATCGACCGGCTCGCCATTAACGAGCAGGTCCAGCTTCACCAATTTCGCGGGCCGATAGCCGGCATGTTCGTAATCCATCGAACCGTAGCCGCGGGTAATGCTTTTAATCTTGTCATTGAAATCGACGAGAATCTCGTTGAGCGGCAACTCGCAATGCAACATCACCCGGCGCGTATCAAGCGACTCGGTGCGCTCCATCTGGCCGCGCTTCTCCAGAATCAATTTCAGGATGTCGCCGATGTTTTCATTCGGGCAAAGCACGTACGCCTTTACAATCGGCTCCCGAATCTCCTGGATCATGCTCGGGTTAGGCAAATGAGCGGGGTTATCGATCAACAGTTTCTCTCCGCGTGTAGTCAGCACCTCATACACCACGCTTGGGCTCGTGGCGATGATGTCCATGTTGTATTCGCGCCGGAGCCGTTCCTGGATGATCTCCATGTGAAGTAAACCGAGGAATCCGCAACGAAATCCGAAGCCGAGCGCGACGGAGCTCTCCGGTTGATAAATAAAAGCGGCGTCGTTCAGGCGCAGCTTCCCGATCGCGGTCTTCAAATGTTCGAAATCACCGGTGTTAATCGGGTAGATCCCGCTGAACACCATCGGATGAATTTCCTGAAATCCAATAAGCGGCTCGCGCGCGGGATGCCGTTGATCGGTTATGGTATCGCCGATCTTGATATCCGCGGTTGATTTGATGTTTGCAATGAAATAACCGACGTCGCCGGGATTGAGCTGTTCCTGCACAAGCATCTTCGGCGTGAACACGCCCACCTCCTTGATCTCGTAGCGCGCGTTGTTGCTCATCAACATGATTGTGTGATTGGCTTCCATCGTTCCGGAAACCACGCGCACATAGCTGACCACACCGCGATAAACATCAAACATAGAATCGAAAACCAGCGCGCGCAGCGTTTCGTCTGCCGGCGATTGCGGCGGCGGAATGCGCTTCACGATGGCCTCGAGGGTTTCCTCGATACCAACCCCCATCTTCGCGCTCGCCTCAATGGCTTCCTCCGCAGGGATGGCAAGGATTTCTTCCAACTGCCGCTTCACTGAGGCCACGTCGGCGTTCGGCAGGTCGATCTTGTTGATGATCGGAACAATCGTGAGCCCCTGCTTGTGCGCGAGATGAACGTTTGCCACGGTTTGCGCTTCTACGCCCTGTGCCGCATCCACCACCAACAACGCGCCCTCGCATGCGGCTAGGCTGCGCGACACTTCATAAGCGAAATCGACATGGCCCGGCGTATCGAGCAGGTTCAGTCGATAGCTTTGGCCAGATTTGCTGGTGTAACGCATCGCCACCGGATGCGCTTTGATCGTGATCCCGCGCTCCCGCTCCAAGTCCATGGAATCAAGAAGCTGATCCTGCCTTTCGCGCTCATGGATCGTACCCGTGCGCTCAAGCAACCGGTCTGACAACGTCGTTTTGCCGTGATCGATATGCGCGATGATGCAGAAGTTGCGCGTGAACTCAATCGCCATGAGAGCGCCACTATGCGAGTGCGCCGCTATCGGGTCAATCGGGGAAGAGACACTCGTCAAGGAAGCACGCGACTAAGTCTACACGCGAGGCTGCCTTAGCGATTTTGCTATCGAAACTGATCTAAACGCTAACGGTCGCTGATCCACCTTCGTTCCGCAGTCGCGGGACTACGGCGCGACAAGAGCAGTGGCGTTTTCCCACTCGGCGGTCAGACGGGCAAGATCGTCGGCGAGAGAGGAGAGGTCGCGGTTGATCGCGGTGGCCCGGCCGCCCGGTTCGTACGCCGTCGGATCTTCCAGAGCGGCAGCCAGTTCTTTTTGCTGCCCTTCCAATGCGGCGATTTTCATCTCGAGTTCGTGCAGCCGCTTTTCTTTTTCGCGCCTTGCTTTGGCAACCGCATTGCGCGTTTCAGCTTCCAAACGCTTCTGGGCTTTCTGCTCGCGTAATCCGGGGACAGGACGGTCCGGCGCAGCGGTTACTCGGTCTTCGTCGTTGCCATTCGATCCTGCGGTTAGCGCGGTCCTCGCTGACGTGGCTTTTGATTTGTCCAGATAGTAATCGTAATCGCCGGGATAAGGCGTCAGGTGGCCTGAATTGATGTGCAGGACGCTGGTGGCAATGGCGCGGATGAAATGAACATCGTGGCTGATAAAGATAAGCGTCCCGTGATATTGCTTGAGCGCGCCGATGAGCGCATCGATCGAGCCGACATCGAGATGTGTCGTCGGCTCATCCATGAGCAGAAGGTTGGGCGGATCGAGCAATAACCTGACAAGGGCCAGTCGCGACTTTTCGCCACCGCTCAAAACCGCGACGGTCTTGAAAACATC
>WNGN01003013.1_pt1 | contig 11335 bp, 8 predicted proteins | sample 5400561 | NCBI WGS metagenome assembly WNGN01 (sample SAMN13153379, study PRJNA577476) | soil metagenome | isolation source: 115 cm soil or saprolite under Garry oak tree replicate 2 | place: USA:California | collected 2016-06-15 | reverse complement strand
ATGAAGAGATGGACGAACGGTCTGCCCGGCGCAACCAAGAGGCTGGGTGCCATGATGGCCCTTCGAGGTCTTTCCGCTAGTCAGCCTGGATGCGCGCGGATACCCATGATGGCCCGGAGCAAATGCTCCACGTTAGAGGTCTAATACATTGTTGCAGCTCTCACGTTCGTCGGTCTTGGAACTCCGTCTTGCAACGCACGGCCGGGCCATACATCTTGGCACGAGGTTTGCTATTTGTCAGTTTCGGGGCCCAAAGCGGACATTGTGCCAACTCGAACAATCGCGAGTTATGAGTGCGCGCCCTGACCCTACCCCTGCACCGAATAGCCGCCGTCGACCGGGATGGCGGCGCCGGTGATGAAGTCGGACGCCGGGCTCGCGAGGAACACGGCGATTCCCGCCATGTCGTCGATCGCGCCCCAGCGGCCCGCGGGCGTCCGCCGCAGCACGTTCTCGTTAAGGCCGGGCACCTCGTCGCGCGCGCGCCGGGTGAGGTCGGTATCGATCCAGCCCGGCAGCACCGCGTTCGCCTGGATGTTGTCGCGCGCCCACGCGCAGGCGATCGATTTGGTGAACTGCACGATGCCGGCCTTGCTCGCCGCATAGGCGGGCGCGAACGAGGCGCCGAAGATCGACATCATCGACCCGATGTTGATGATTTTTCCCGTGCCGTTGCGCTTCAGCGCCGGGTAGGCGGCTTTTGAGCATAGGAACGCGCTCGTCAAATTGGTGTCGAGCACCTTGTGCCAATCCGCGGTGCCGAGCTCGTGCGCCGGGCGGCGGATGTTGGTGCCGGCGTTGTTGACGAGGATGTCGAGCCGGCCGCAGCGCGCGATGGCCGCTTCGACCATCGCGGCGACCGATTTCTCATCGGTGACGTCGGTCTCGACCGCGGAGGCGGACGCGCCGCGTGCTTCGAGATCGCGCACCGCCGCCCGCGATTTCTCCGCGTTCCGCGCGGCGATGACGATGGCGGCGCCGGCGCCGGCCAGGCCCCGCGCCATGCCGAGCCCGATCCCGCCGTTGCCCCCGGTCACGATCGCGACCTTCCCGCTCAAATCGAACATGATTTCTCCTGATCTTCTGTGCCGAAGCGGCTGGGTTCCCCTCCCCCCGCGCCCCGGCGCGGTGGGGAGGGGTTAGGGGTGGGGGGTAGCTTCGCGATCCGAATCTTTCAGCCCCCCACCCGGCTCGGTGCTCCGCACCTCGCCACCCTCCCCGCCGCTTCGCGGGGGGAGGGTATCTGCTCTCTCTATTCGCGGCTCAATCTTGACAAGTGTGCGTCACCGTCACGCACAACGGGGAGATCAGCGGCTCATCAGCAATTTGAGCATCAGCGCGGTGACGCGGCCGAACGGCGGCCGCAGGAATTTGGCGCCGTTGAACCGGCTCTGCAGAAAAACTCCCTTGCGATGCGAGAAGGTCTGGAACCCGATCTCGCCGTGATAGGCGCCGATCCCGGAGGCGCCGATGCCGCCGAACGGCAACTCCTCGATCAGCACGTGGAGCAGCGTGTCGTTGACCGAGACGCCGCCGGACAGCGTCTTGTTCAGAACCTCGTCGCGCTGCTTCTCGTCCTCTCCGAAATAATACAGCGCCAGCGGCCGCGGCCGGCGATTGACGTATTCGATCGCCTCCTCGATGCGGCCGTAGGATTTCACCGGCAGCACCGGGCCGAAGATTTCCTCGCGCATGACCAGAAGCTCGTCGCCCGGCTCGATGACGAGGGTCGGCGCGAGCTTGCGCGCGTCGGCACCAAGCTTCTCCTGCGCCGGATTGAACTCGACGACCCGCACGCCCCGCTCCTTCGCCTCGGCGACGTAGCGCACAACGCGCCGATAATGCCGCTCGTTGACGATCGAGTCGTAGTCGGGGTTCGCCGCCAGCATCGGATAGAATTTCTGCACCGCCTCGCCGGCGAGCTTGATGAAGTCCTCGCGGCGCTCCCGCGGCACGAGCACGTAGTCGGGCGCGATGCAGGTCTGCCCGGCGTTCAACAGCTTGCCGGACACGATGCTGTCGACCGCCGCCGGAAGCGCCGCGTCCTCGGCGAGGATGCACGGCGACTTGCCGCCGAGCTCGAGCGTCACCGGCGTGAGATTCTCGGCCGCGGCGCGCATCACCTGCCGGCCGACTGCGGTCGAGCCGGTGTAGAACAGATGGTCGAACGGCAGACCGGCGAACGCCGCGCCGACATCGGGGCCGCCGAGGACGGTCGCGACCTGTTCGGCGGGAAACAGGCTGCCGAGGAACTCGGCGAGGAATTGCGCGGTGCGCGGCGTGAGCTCGGAGGGTTTCAGCATCACCCGGTTGCCGGCCGCGAGCGCGGCGATCAGCGGCATGATCGCCAGCTGGAACGGGTAATTCCACGGGCTGATGATGCCGACGACGCCGACCGGCTGATAGAGAATGCGGGCCCGGGCGGGCATGAATTCGAGGCCCACCGAGACGCGCTTGGGCGCCGTCCAACGCGGCAGATGCCGGATCGCGTGGCGGATCGCCGCGAGCGTCGGCCACACGTCGGCGAGCAGCGTCTCGTAGCGCGAGCGGTTGCCGAAGTCGCCGGAGATCTCCAATGCGATCCGCTCGGCGTTGTTCTTGATCGCCCGACGCAATCTTCGCAGGTCGGCGCGGCGCTCCTGAAGCGTCGGCGGCCCTGCCTTGAGGAACGCCTCGCGCTGCCGCGCCAGGATCTCTTGCATTGCTTGGGAGCCGACGTCCGGGCGAGCTTCCGCCACGCTGACCACGCTCATGATCTTGCTCCTCGTCCGATCGCGTCCCGAAATCGGGACCTATCCGAGAATTCGCCGGCCCAAAGCCCGGCCGAGAATCCGCGCTTTCTGCGCGAGCGGCAACCGCAGGAACGTCGTCTTGCCCGCGCCTGCGGTGAACGCGGTGGGTTTGGAATAATCGATGCGCACGTCGACGATCACCGGCCGGCCCGCGGCGGCGAGCGCGCTCGCCTGGCCGATCGCGCTGGCAAGCGCGGCGTCCTTGGGCAGATCGACGAACGCGGCGCCGGTCGCGGCCGCAACGCCCTCCAGATCGAACTCGCCGAGCTCGGTGCAGGTCTTGCGATTGTACGGCAGTTGCTGGAACTGGGCGATCTGCGAGAGCTCGCCGTCGTGGAACACGTAATAGACGATGCCGAGCCCGTTGCGCACCGCGGTCAGGATCTCCATGCAGCTCATCGCGAACGCGCCGTCCCCGACGATGACGTTGACCGGCACGTCCGGATTGGCGAGCTTGGCGCCGACCGCGGCCGGCACCGCATAGCCCATGCAGTTGAAATCGGTCGGCAGGATCACGCTTTTGATGCCGTGGACCGGGAACAGCTCGGCGGCCAGAAAGGTGTGATTGCCGTCGTCGAGCACGGTGATGGCCGTGTCGGACGCCTGCCGGCGCAGCTCGTCGAAGAACCGCGCCGGATTGACCTTGCCGTCGGAGCGATGCGCGTACCAGGATTCCCGATACGCGGCCTTCTCGCGCCGGATCAGCTCGATCAGCGCTTGGTTCGGCTCGCGCGGCGGCGCGGCGGCATCGAGCGCGGCGAGCAGCGCCTCGAGTGCCTGTCTCGCATCGCCCGCGATGGCGACCTTGGCCGGATAATTGGCGTTGAAGACCTGCGGATTGATGTCGATGTGGATCAGGTTCTCGGGGACCTTGGCGCCGTAGCTGCCGGTCGCGATCTCGGCAAACCGCGTTCCCACCGCCAGCAGGCAATCGCAGTGTTTGAACGCGGCTTGCGCGGCCGGGACCGCGGCGGGCCCGAACCCGAACCCGGCGTGCAGCGGATGATTGGCCGGGAAGGAGCTGAGGCCTTGCAGCGTGGTCGAGACCGGCGCCTGCAGCCGCTCGGCGATCGCGCCGACCTGCGGGTAGGCATCGCGCGCGCCCCAGCCGACGAAGAGCGCCGGGTGCGTGGCCGCCGCGAGCAGCGCGGCGGCATCGGCGATCTCCGTTTCATGCCCGAGGCGGGTTTCGGCAGGACGCGAATACGCCGGCAGCTCGGGAATCTCTCCCGGGAATGCCTGCAGGTTGAGCGGGATCTCCACGAACACCGGACCCGGCTCGCCGCCCGTCGCGATGTCGTAGGCGCGAAAGATGGTCGGCACGATGTCCTCGTGCCGGGTGACGTGAAACGTCGCCTTGGTCAGCCCCTTCATGAATTGATGCAGATCCATCTGGTGGACCTGATAGCGCCGTCCGCTGTCGGTGCGCACCCCGCCGGTGAGGATCAGCATCGGGATGCCGTCGAGGAAGGCTTCGCCGATGCCGCTCGCCGCATGGGTGAGGCCGGCGGCCGGTACGATGACGAGCGTGCCGATGCTCGAGGACAGCCGGCTCACGGCGTCGGCCATGAACGCGGCACCGCCTTCGTGCGTCACCAGGATCGGCGTGATGCGATTGGAGCTGTCGAGCTCGTCATAGAGCTCGGTGTTCTGCACGCCCGGAATGCCGAAGGTGAACCGCACCCCGATCTGCTCGAGCGCGTAGATGGCAAGCGCGGCGCCGGTGCGTTTCATGGCCCGTCCGAGGCGCCGGCGCCATTCATGGATTGCCGCGACTGGCTCACGACGCCCGCCCGATGCCGCGTCCGGCCATGCGCCCGGTGAAGATCGAGGCGCCCAGGAAGGTGCCTTCGAGCCCGCGCAGGCCGTGCATGCCGCCGCCGCCGAAGCCCGCCGCCTCGCCGACCGCGTAGAGCCCGGCGATCGGTTGATCGCCGTCGGCCAGCACGCGGCAATCGAGATCCGTGGCGATGCCGCCGAGACTCTTGCGGCTCACGATGAACTCGCGAATGGCGATGAGCGGCATGGCGCGCTCATCGAGGATCGTCTGTGATTTGCTGATGCGCATGCGGTCGGCACGATATTGGCGCAGCTCTGCGATGCGCCGCAACTGCGGATCTGCCTGCAATTCCGGCCCGCGCGCGACTTCGGCATCATAGCGCCTCACCGCTCCGGTGAGCGCATCGAGATCGACGCTGCTGTCGCCCTGCAGGGCGTTCATCTTGTCGACGAGCTCCGGCAAGGAGCGCGCCGCGACGAAGTCGCGGCAGTTCACCGTCATCTCCTCGACCAGCCAGCGATTGCCCAACAACATGTCGCGGGCGAATCGGAGCCAGCTCTTGTCGCGAATCGACGGGTTGAACTCGGCCCCGGACACCGCGAGCTCTTTCAGCGCGATCCTCCGGTTCATCAGCTGCCAGCTGTACTGCCGCTCCTGCGCGCAGATCGCGGTGACGAGCGCGCGCGTGTCGAAGCCGCTGACGAGCGGCGGAAAAATCCGCTCGCCGCGCCAGTTGAGCCACAGCGCGGATTTCGCCGGCACCAGGGAGAGCCCGTGCAGCGGCTTGCGCGGCCGATAGTGATGCACGCCCGAAGCGTAGTTCCACATGTTGTCGAGATGGCTGAGCCGCCCGCCGATCGTCGCAACCGCGTCGTGCAGCTTGCCGTCCGCATATTTGTGGGAGCCGTTGAGAATCACTTCCGGCGGCTTGCGCCAATCCCGGTGCCAGTTCGCCTTGACGCGAGGAATGTCGCCGTTGATGCCGCCGCTCGCGACGATGACGTGCTCGGCCCGTGCCTCGAACGGCGTGCCGTCGCGTTCGTGCGCGCCCGCGCAGCCGACGACCCGCCCGCCCTGCGTGACCAGAGTTTCGACCCGGTGCTGGAACTTGACCCCGAACCGGCTGCGGTTGGGATGCGAGCCAAGCGCCGCGATCAATCGCGTGGCGAGCTCGCGTCCGGTTCCCCACACGATATGGAACCGCGGCACCGAGTTTCCGGGCGGCGTCTCGCCGCGCTCGACCCAGGCCGGCAGCGGCAGGAAGCGGATGCCGCCGGCGCGCAGCCATTCGTAGACGTCGGGGATGCAGCGCTCCACGTAGGTTTCGGCCCACAGCTTGGGGAACCGGTCCGCGGGCCCGAATTCCGCGAACGAGTGCCAGTCGCGCAATGCCTGCGCCGGGCTGTCCTTGATGCCGTTGCGCTGCTGCTCGCGGCTGTTCACGAAGAACAGGCCGCCGAAGCTCTCCTTGGCGAGCCCGCCGAACCCGGTTTCCTCGTCGCGGTCGAGGATCAGCACGTCGCGGCCATGGTCGAGCAGCTCGAGCGCCGCCGTAATCCCGGCGATCCCACCGCCGATCACCAGCACATCGGCCGTATAATTCGCCATGGCGCCCTTTCCCCGCTCACCGGGCGATTTCGAAGCCCAATGTGACGACCGCGCGCAGCGTGTTCTCGCCCGGCGCGATCGGCATCCGCGTGCTCGGCGCCGGCTGGGCCAGCGCGCGCATCGGCCCCGGTGCCGAAGATCCCGGTTCCTCCTCGATCGAGATCACTTTACCGAGCGTGACCCCGGCGGCGCGCGCATAAACTTCCGCCTTGCGGCGCGCATCCGCGATCGCCGCCTCGCGGGCCTGGTCGAGAGCCTTGCCCGGATCGGATACCAGGAATTCCACGTTCCACACGTCGGTGGCGCCCGCGGCGATCAGGCGATCGAGCACGTCTCCGAGCTTCTCGATGTGCTTGATCTTGGCGCTGACGTGATTGACGACATTATAGCCGACGAGCTTCTGTTCCTTGCCGGAGTCCTGGGAGGCATACACGGGCTGGATCGACAATTGGGCGGTGCGCACATCCTTCTGCGGGATGCCGGATTCGGTCAGCGCGGTGAGAAGGGCCGCCATGGTCTTGGAATTCGTCTCGGTCGCCTCGCGCACGGTCTTGCCTTGCGTGGTGACGCCGCTGCGAATCTGCACGACGTCGGGCGCGACGCTGACGCTGCCCTCCCCGCTCACGACCACCCGCGGGCCGGTCGCTCGCTGCTGCGCGCCCGCGCCATCGATGGCGCCGACGGCGCACAGGCCGAACGCCAATGCCAGTCGCCACCAGCCGAGCCGGAAACGCCATCCTGGGGCGGGCATGCTCGCTCCCTTCCTTGCCGGACCGAGAACGCGGTAGATGGAAAATGCGGCCGATCAAAGCCTAGCACTTCCTTCGCGGTTCTGCAGGGGAGCGAGTCGCTGGATCTCAAAGCAAAAGCCCGTGCGACCGGCACGGGCTTCGCGGCGTCTGGGTCGTTTCAGGTATCACGCGGCGTTCTGGAAAGCCTTGGTGACGCCGGTCTGGATCGGCTCCGCGGTCTCGGCTGCCAGTTTCTGCACCAGCGCTCCGAGCACCTTGGCCTGCTCGGCAAGCGCCTGGAACCGCTCGCGGGCATGCGCGGTCGACACTTCCACGACGTCCGTCGGCGACTTCACCGCCAGAAGCGCGATGGCGTAATCGAAGCCGGCGTTGGCGTTGGCGCGCGCGGCATCGACGACCTGCCGATTGTACTCTGCGGCGCCTTCGCTGGCCGCCGCATAGGAGTGTTCGAGCACGCCGGTCGCCTGCTCGGCGGCCGCTTTGGCCCGCTCGTAGGCGGCCTTGACTTGCGCGATGCCTTGCTCGGCGATCGCACGCAGCTCGGCGGGCAGTTCGAATTTAGGCAGCTCGAATTTGGGCAAGTCGAATTTGGGCAAGTCGAACTTGGGCAGGTCGAACTTGGGCAGGTCGAACTGCGGGAATTCGAACAGCGGGATCACGGGAGCGGCACCCGCGTTCGCTGTCTTTCGGGGTTCGGTCATGACACTCGTCCTTTCGGGGCGGCCATGTTGGGAAGTCGGGACCTGCCGCCGGTGCGGTCTCCGTCGTCTCCGGCAGCGCGGGAAGACCCTTTGCTGCCATTCGGTAGAACCAATATAGCATCGTTTATTGTGCACTGCAACATGAGTACTGCGATGCACCAGTGCAATCCTGTTGCCAACTAAGCCATTGAAAGCCCGTCGGTCCTGGGCCAATGGATTGAACGCGCCGCCGCGCGAAACGCAATGCTGCTATGCACAATCGAAGTGCAGGCGATGGGGCATCCCCGGAGCGGGCGAAGCAGCCACGCTCCCGCCGTTCCGTCAGCTCTCCGGAATGGTCTGGAGCGCGTAGAACTCGACCTTTTCCACCCTGCCCTTGACGGCCACCGCGTGGAGTTGGTGGACCGACAGGTCGAGCCCCGCTGCCTCTGCCGCCCGGCGCGAGATCACCAGCGCGCAATCGTATTCCTTGGTCAGCCCTTCGAGCCGTGCCGCGGTGTTTACCGCGTCGCCGATGGCGGTGATGATCTGCGAGCGCGGCGGTCCCATCGAGCCGACGATGGCTTCGGCGAAATGCATGCCGATGCCGATTCGCAGCGGCTGCGCCAGCTCGCCCACGAGCCGGCGATTGAGCTGTTCGAGCCGGGTGAGCATCTCGCGGGCGCCGCGCAAGGCGTCGGCCGGCCCCGTGGCCGGATCCTTCGCGGTAAGCCCGTAAAGCGCCAACAGCCCGTCGCCGGTGAATTGCGAATAATGGCCGTCGGTCGCATCGAGCGCCTTGGTCATCTCCGTGAAGAACTGATTGAGGATGAAGAGCACGTCGTAGGGGAGCTTCGCCTCGCCCAGCGTGGTGGACCCGCGCAGGTCGACGAACACCATGGTGATCAGCCGCTCGCTGCCCTCGAGCCCGCCGCGCACGCTGCATTGCGCCGGGGTGGCGTCGGCGGGCAGCAGCGGCATCACGGTAAGGTCCGCGGTCGGGCGGATCTGGCAGGCGAGCCGCAGTCCGGGCGGTGCCTCGATGCGCGCCAGGGCTTTCGCTTCCAGCACGGCCGGGGCGGGAAGTGCGGCAAGCCCCCGGGTGACCATGACCCGGCAGGTGGTGCAGCGCGCCCTTCCGCCGCACACCGAGGCGTGCGGGATGCCGTTCTCGCGCAACGTTTCGAGCACGGTCGCGCCGGGCAGGATCGGCATCGTGCGTCCGTTCGAATGGGTGAGCATCGGCGGCCGGCGCATCCGATAGGCGAGCCGGCGTCCCCACACCGCAGCGAACGTCAGCCCTACCAGGGCGAAATGGCTGGCGAAGCCGAGATAGGCCCATCGATAGATGGTGCCGCTGTCGGCCGGCGTGAGATTGGCGTCCTTGAGCACGGAGGCTGCGTAGCCCGGCTCCTCCGCCTCACGCACGATCTGGTTGCCGGCGGACACATAGCCGGCGAGCGCGAGCGTCGGGATCAGAATCGCGACCGCCGCGAGCCCGCCCCGCACGTTCGGATACCAGTTCTTGGTGCGCAGCCAGAAATGAATGCCGATCGAGGCGTGGGTCCACACCGTCAGCAGCGCGGCGCTCTGGATGAACACGTATTTCGGCGTGACCACCCATTGCAGCACCAGAATCTCGATGTAGTCGCTGTCCACGCTGAGCAATTCGCCGGCAACGCGCGTCGCCAGCACGTGGACCATCAGCAGCGGCGGAATGCACAGGCCGAGGCCGAGTTGCCACCATTCCCAGGCGGAGAGGCGCAGATAGCGCCGCTCGTAGATCGACCACAGCGCGTTGGCGTAATGCACGAAGGCGGCCGTGAGCAGGATCGCCGTGCCGGGGCCGCTGCGCCACGGCTCCATCAGCATCGTGAGCACGCGGTTGGCGACCGGGAACGAGACGAGCAGCGTGATATGGCTGACGAGGTGGCAGACCACGAACGAGAGCAGGACCAGCGCGCTGACGAGCCGCAGCCGCGCCCGCACCGCCCGCACGTTCCAGCGCATCCCGCCCGGCGCCGCTCCTTCGCGACGCGGCGGGGCGTCGGCGGTTCCGGAGACACTGGTCATGATGTTGTCGATAATCCCATCGCGGCCGAATGACGACTCATGGACCAGTATAGTCGAGGCAAAATTCCCCAAAACAGGCGAAAACTCGATCAAGTCCGGTATTGGGTGCGGTAACGCACCCAGGCCGTGGGCCATGGCAGTTCGGCCTCGTCGCGCCCTTTCGGGAGCAAGTCGAGGTGATGATAGGCGGCGTTCATCATGTCTAGACTAGCCCGCGCGCGTAGCGGGAATAGGCATGGACGAAGCTATCAGGAAAGCCTCGCGTTCGGGCTTCACGCCGCCTGTTTGACCAGCACCAGCATCTCCCGCGCCTCGGCCGGGCTTGCGACCGCGCGGCCGGCGTCCCGCGCGTAGTTTGCCAGCATCTCGACCAGCGGGCCGTTCGACGACGCCTTGGATCCGTCCGGCAGATAGAACGTGTCCTCGAGCCCGGTGCGCAGATCGCCGCCGAGCTCCGCGGCGCGCCGGTGCAGCCGCCAGATCTCGGCGCGCCCGATCGCGGTGACCTGCCAGCGCGCGTCTTTGAGCGCGAGCTTTCGCAAGATCGGCAGCAGATCCGGATCGGCCGGCATTCCGGATTCCACGCCCATGACGAAATTGTAGCGCGGGCGCCCCCGGACCATGCCGTTCCGTGCGTACATTTCGACGCAGCGCACGATGCCGGTGTCGAAGCATTCGAACTCCGGCTGCGTTCCGGTCTGCGCCATCACGTCGAGATAGGCCTTGACCTTCTCGACCGGATTGTCGAACAGCCGCGGCGGCCAGGCCCAGCTGCCGTCGGACCTGACCTTGAGGTAATTGAGCGATCCGGCATTGCAGGCGGCGATCTCCGGCTTGATTGCGCGCAGGCAATCGAGCGGGCCTTGGATGTCCGGCCCTCGCGTCCCGGTCGATTGATTGAGGATCACGCCCGGGCAGGCGTCGCGGATCGCCTGCATGATCGCGACCGCGACGCTCGGCTCCCACGAGGGCAGATGTCCTTGGCCCTGCCCTTGCTGGCGGAAATGCACATGCATCACAGAAGCGCCGGCGTCGAATGCCCGCCGCGCCTCGCGCGCCATCTCCTCGGGCGTGACCGGAACCGGGTGCTGCCGGGGATCGGTCAGCACGCCGGTGAGCGCGCAGGTGATGACGGCTTTATGGGGCATTCGGGGATCAGAGGTCAGAGGTCAGAGGTCAGAGGTCAGAGGTCAGAGGTCAGAGGTCAGAGGTCAGAGGTCAGAGGTCAGAGGTCAGGATATCAGATGTCCGCTGTCCACGGTCAATAGTCGGATCCAGCCGGTGAGGGACTTTCCCGTTCTGACTTCTGACTACTGACTTCTGATTCCTGATTGGCCGGCGCGGGACTTTCCGGTTCTGACTTCTGACTACCGACTTCTGATTCCTGGGTCTGGAGCTCGCCGAGGAGCTGGCGGGTTGCGACCTGGTCGCCTGCCTTGACGTGAATTCGTGCCAGGATGCCGTCGCGCTCGGCGGCGATCTCGTGCTGCATCTTCATGGCCTCGACGATCAATATGCGCTGCCCCTTCCTGACGCTGTCGCCAACCTTGGCCAGCACCGCGATCACGGCGCCGTTCATCGGCGCCAAGAGCTGCGATCCTGTGCGCCGGTCGCCGGTGTTGGCCGCCTCCAGCGTGGTTTCCCGAAACG
>WNGN01007436.1_pt1 | contig 11336 bp, 10 predicted proteins | sample 5400561 | NCBI WGS metagenome assembly WNGN01 (sample SAMN13153379, study PRJNA577476) | soil metagenome | isolation source: 115 cm soil or saprolite under Garry oak tree replicate 2 | place: USA:California | collected 2016-06-15 | reverse complement strand
AGAGAGAGTTGCCTTCCTAGTCCCGGGAGATCCTTTGATCGCAACCACGCATATCTCATTGAGACTCACGCTGGCAAAAATGGGCATTCCGTCGCGAGTCATCCACGGACCTTCCATCATGTCCGCCGTCTGTGGCGCTACAGGTCTTCAAAGCTACAAGTTCGGCAAATCTATCACAGTACCTCGGGATCAGCCACTGCCAAAATCTGTGCTCGACACTGTCTCGGATAACAGCGACCGTGGCCTCCACACTCTCATTCTCCTAGACGTTCAAGCCGGGAAAACTTCTCAAATGAGCATACGAGATGCGATTACAAAGATGACAACGGCTGATCCTCGCATAGGAACACGAGTGGGCGTCGGGGTCGTCCGGATCGGTTCGAGGGATGAGAAGGTCAAAGCGGCCAAAATGGAGACTCTGGTTAGCGAAGACTTCGGCAACGGTCCGCAATCAATAATCGTTGTGGGTAGGCTTCACTTCATGGAGGCTGAGGCGCTTGAGGTACTCTGTGGGGCTAACGAGGAAGACCTGCGTGAGCTGAGTTGAAAGAGAGCGCGTCAGACAGAACCGCCAAATATGTTGAGGCGACATCTGCCTCCCTCAAGCGACTGACGACAAAGAAGCTTCCTGCGACGGTAGCTCAGACGCAGTATGAGTATGTTATCGAAATGGTACGAGGCTACGTGAAGGATGCTCGACACTACGCCGAAAAGAGGAAACCAGTTACATCCCTCGCATGTATAGCGTATGCTGAGGGATTGTTAGACGCTCTGAAGTTCCTCGAACTCGTCGATTTCTAGCCTCAAATCTAGAGTAACACTGCTCTGATATCCACCGCGTGCCTTTTCATGATCGATCCGGAAAAATGGTCAACTGTAGCGGTTGTTCTGGAATAATTCACCGAGACGAGCCGGTGTCGGCTGCTTTCAGCCAAGAAGGGAAGAGGAGCTACTTTCACAAGGGCTGCGAAGAGAAAGCTGAGTATCTTTCTCGATGGAGAGAGGAGGCGGCGTGGGCATTTAGACCTGTTAGGCTGAGTGTTACGGAGTGGGAGGCTTGTAGTCCGAAGAAGCATTTGGGAGTCTGGCAGTCTATCTTCATCGCTCGGAGGGACGAGGATATCTGGTGTCCGGACTGTGGTCTGAAGATTGCCCGGCATGAGGGTCTGACATGTTCATCGTGCGGTGCTCGTGGTATTGTTGTTGGGGTTGAGTCTACCAAGATGGTGTTTACGCATAGACAACCGCTGTACAAGCTGCTCGTTCATTGTACTGAGAAGGGAGAGGATTCAACGAGCTACGCTATCTCGAGTGGATTCACACCGGTCGCGATTACTTCTCGGAAGAAGGTAGAGACAGCGGAATCACAAGCACCCGCAATGATGCTTGAGTACGAACCCAAAGAGAATCTCAAGAAAGGACTCAAAGTCTAACGGGCTCTTCGGCGAGAAGCCTGTTTTTCCTAGCGGTCGTCTGTAAAATGTGAAGGACTTTTTTTGGTTCTGACATACCCCCGGGGGGTCGAGAAAAAGATAACAGAAAATAGTAGTTAAGAGAAAAGAAAAGATAACAAATCGACTCGTCTCAAACGGGTGCGGGATTCTCCAAAGACCTGTTTTGCGTCGCGAGGATCAACTGCTTTTGAGATTTTCCAGAGAGGGGTCTCGCCAACTGAAGCTGATCTGGGCGAGTCTCACACTTCAGCGCCCAGAATGCATAGATCCGACGTTTTCGAGATCGTGAATTAAGCGTAGAGGTCAACGCGAAAAAGTCGCAAGCTCAAATCGCCTCCCCCAATTTCTGATCGGGGCTTGTTCTGCGCTTGTCGGGTTTGAAGTGGAACAGTTTGTGTGACTCTTATCTTCGAGGTGCCGGGTATCGGATAAATTACTCTCTGTTAATTCCCTCCGATATCCGACTTTAGTGTCGCGAACATCAAGTGCAATCGACGTTTCTTGGTTGGTAACGGGTTTGGTAACCGTGAATGGTAGCGTTTAGGGTTGGAAGTTGAGATCTGGGGTTGCACTGATGGATTCTTGGGACCGAATCTCTCCGGTAGGAACTTTTGCGGCCCATCAGTACGAATGGAGAGCCGGTTTTAGCGGGCTTCGGGAGTTCACAGTTTGTCTTTCGTGCTGGATTTTGGGGTTGAACTTTGCAACAATATACCTTTTTTAGTAGATTAGCGTCACAGCGGGGCTGCAAGAATGCCCCATATCGAAACCACAGACCTGTCGTTCATAGCCGACAGAGTCCAGCCCCAGACATGGACCCTATTCCAGGTGCTTCGAACTCGAATGAGACAAATGAAAGGCGTGACCATGAAAGTACAGTACGAGAAGCACACGAGGGAACCAATACCCGTGTTCTTCTACGGTAGCAGACAACTCTTCCACGTCCACGCTCGGGGAGAAGAGATCAGCGCAACGCTCCACGCCGACCAGAAAGCACGGACAAAGATAGTCGAAGACCAGTCCATTGACTGGAGAACCAGAGACCAGGTCAAAAAGCGCACATGGGCAGCGTTTACCCTTCGATCCTCGAAGGATCTAGTTCCATTCATGGAGCTCGTGAGGGCAAAATACGACATGATCAACCAAGAGTCCACGGGCAAACAGGAAGAGCAGCGCCCTGTAGCATTCTAGTCGACCGCACCAACCCCCCTCACCAACTGATGCCAGCGCAGTAGTCCTACTTGAAGCCAAACCGCGGCGAGACAAATACGTGTCAGTCTAACTTCAGATAGATCCGGCACTTTCCCTGTTGTTCAGCGTGGTCGAGCAGGAGGTCCCTTGATCGGCTGAGGCTTCGGCCTATTCTCACTCGATTCCGCGCTCTGTAATATGTGATGCTCGGCCAATAGGTCGAAAAACCGTTTCTTCAACAGTCTGAGGCGCGAAACTCGGAAGACGAATCCTCTCGTCCGGTCGATCTGGAATGGCACGGAGTCTGACGAGATTCGTCTCCTCTCCATCTTTAGAACCGTGAGAAATCGATGCGATTTTCCTCTAGATCGGACAATACTAAGTTCGATAACGCCATCGGCCATTGTCTTGAGCTTCGCTGCAGCGTCTTCAGGAATCGCGCCCTTTGAAGCGGTCTCTATGAACAATCCACCAGTCTTCTTCACCTTCGCACCGACAGTCTGGATGAAAATGAATGCCTGTTTCTCATCAACCCCGTTGAAAATTGGGGTTAGCGAGTCCAACACGACCGTCACAGGGCCTCCTTTCGTCTTGGCGATGAAAGACGTGATCTGGATATTTAGCTCAGTGAGGTCCGACGGATCCTTGATGGCACCTTCGCCCTGACCCTCCAAACCAGAATAGCAGTCAATGATCTTCAGACGGCCCTTTCTGAGATGAGAGATAATGTCCCAACCAAACTCTGTCATTCTGGCTTGAACATCTTCAGGAAACGCGTCATACGATAACAGAGCGCATAATCGGCCTGATTCCAACTCGTCATGAAGCAGTTGGTAGGAGAGTATCGTCTTCCCGCTCCCCGCGTCTCCTAGGAGGAGCATGCTTGCGCCTCTCGGTAACGGGCCTCCAATCATCTGCTCTAAGTGCTGGAATCCTTCGAGGGAAGTATCAAACCGTTTTGCTGTAATAATGCCCCCCAACACAGCCACGATTCCTGCGACCATGAAGGGCCAGTAACCTAGGGGGGATGTTACAATTTGCAATGGAAGAGAGGTAGCAAGGCCTGGTCCAGTATTTCCGAATCCATCGTTAATGCTGTTGGCACTTACAATCAGGGTCCATGTGCCGCCTGGGTCGAAGGTGGAGACTGGGTAGCCTGTTTGTTGGGGAACCTCTTGAGTCGTAAGTTGACAGGGAGTAGACGATCAGGTCATTTTTCGTAATCATGACGGTAACTGGTGAACCGGTGCCGGAGTTTCCCTGATTGTCGCTTGCATAAGCGATTATCGTCCATGGCCCCAATGGGTCTGAGTATGAAACTGGATAGTATAATGTGTAGACGCCAAACCCTGTCTGAGAGAGGGATACGTTCAGTTTTGATGGATTCAAAACATGAACGGTCGCTGACGTGTCAGGACCACTGACAGAAGAAACGGACACGCTTATTGATGCGGTCTGCCCTCTCTGTACGATACTTCCCGCTACAGGCTGGGAGGTTACCAGGGTCAGCATTGAACTAACTGTGAACTGCCCGCTCTGTACCGTTCCGACGTTTGATGGAGACGTTTGATTGACGAATACATTGTACACCCCTGCAACATCTGTTCCTACTGTTCCGCTACTAGCTGTCCAAGTCGGACTCGGATAAGTGATGGGTTGAGTGCTGCCTGCTCCTATGTTGTTGGTTTGTAAAGGGGTTGATATTGTGGCGTTTCCGTTTCCGTTGGGTTTCACGACTTCAAATAGAATTGTGTAAGCCGTATTCCTAGATCCCCCCGAGAGGCTCAAGGTAATTGTGATGATTGTCCCAAGGCTTACAGGGGTGCTCGGGCTAATCGACAAAGTGTACGATGCGGCTGCTACAGTTGGTAAAGTGGCCATGGCTACAGCTAGCGCTATGATCAAGCATGGAACCGTTGAACGCAATCTCATTAGTTCCTAATCTCGGCTATACACTGCATTCTCTACGTTCGAGCTGAGAATGGGTGCCGCGGAAGCATTGTGTTACCCGGCGAGATTTGCGAGAGGAACACCAACGCCGAAGACAAGACGCTCACGCGAGCCCGGACGCGTACAGCCAATGCGTGAATGTCACAATCTTTAATAGAAATCTTCGAGTTGCGGCGCACTTGGCGGGTCTTCTGGGCCCGTAAGCCGGATCATCGAGGGTCTGGCCGGGCGGCTCAGCCAGGTAGAGCAGCAGGCTCAACGAGGCTGAAGCTCTTAACCTGAAGAACGAGCCCACGAGTCTCGTTCGGGGAACGGTCGAGGGTTCAAATCCCTCCGGGCCCGCCACAACTAATTTGCGGATCGCATCCCCTCGCCAAAGATGTTTTACAAAACAAACTTGTTTGAAGATAGGGGGTGCCAGGATTCATTCCGCAACGATCGTTGTGACGGTTACAGGCGGTACCCGATACGGCAACTGTCCCGTGTCACTTCAATAGGTTAAGATCTGCACAATTAGGATAGGAAGAGATTAAGCAGCCTATCTGCGATACCTTGTCTCCAACCAATTCACCAAAATTTTTCATCGCTGGAACACACGACTAATAGGATCGGTTACAAGCTCCCTTATGGAAGCAAGTTGTTCATTCAAATAATCGGTAGAGTGTTGAAAAATGTCGGACGTCGAAACGACGGAAAGGGAATGGCTACGTCTTAAGGCGTTGAAGAAATCTCCACCTCGCAGACCATCGGCCGGACTAGTTCTCATAGGGCTCTTTTCGCTCATCTTTGGACTTTGGTGGATGAGATACATTTGGTCTGTTTCGGGATTTTTTGCCTTATTCTCACCTGTCGCAGGAATCGCGGTGCTTCTTCCTATCAGTTTAGGAATTTTGGTCCTCCTAGACTGGAGGAAGAAATCTCGGTGGAATAACGCGTAGTTTTTCGAATTCCGAACCTACGATATTCTGGTCGACTCGTAGCTGATGCGCGCAGACTACACCCTCAGATTAATGTGGATAGATAATGTCGTCAATAATTTCATCAGATCGAGGTTCGATTAGGGGTTCTCTGAAGTTGACTCTGAGGCGTAAGCATACAAATGAGGCTACAGACGCAGAAACTTCGGCGCGGCCTACCGAGTTCGCAACGACGGCTAGAATTGAATAACCGAGCAGAGTATTTACGAGAGTCACGACTCAGAGTAATCAATGACCAATCTCGCAAGAATGAAGCTAAAGCTCAACCGTAGGATTAAGCAGAGAGCGTGTACAAAACACGGACCTTATTCCGGACCTTACTGCCCGCGATGCTATGAGAAGGCGGTGGGAGGCACCAATGGGTAGTGGCACTACAACCCCCGAACAGGATGCAACGAAGAAAGGAATTGTCTCGGCCGAGATATAGATATGAGCCAACATGCTGAGGACGAGATTGTCTCGTTGCGTTGAGAGAGAAGGATGCCCATTTCTATGATGATCCTGATTCTCCAATTCCAGCTGATCGACGAACTAGATTCAAAGGTTTGAACTATTATTTCCCAGACCCAGCCTACAGGGTCAGGGCTGGGCTCGACAGGTATGAGAAGCCGGAGCCCATAATCGTGGCAACAAGCAAAGGAAACAGGCAAGCCTACCTGAAGCATGGAACCTTCACATTCCAGCTTCAAGGCGCTAAGCTGCGGTTGTTTGTCTACAAGTCAGCTGAGGATCCCTTCGCCCGGTCGCTGTTCATACCATTCTCGGACGAGACATCTGGTCGCGTGAGGTATCGAGCCGGAAGATATCTGGATCTTGATGAGTTAGGTGGGGACGATTACGAACTGGACTTCAATATGGCTTACAATCCCTACTGCGCCTATAGTGAAGAGTATACTTGTCCATTACCTCCTGCCGAGAACAGGCTCTCTGTTAGGATTCTGGCAGGAGAGAAGAATTACAAATAGCATGAGTTGACGGTAGAACCGAGATCTATGCCGACCCGAATGATTGACTATTCACCTGACTTCGACACTCTGGAAAAGATGGAGTGGGCCTTTTCGAAGGGCGACGTGCCTTACATTAGTAAGGTTCTGGACAGTCGACCTAGCTTAGTCCTTAGGATTCATGGAGTCTGTATGCTGGCCGATATGAAGAGAGAGGACGCGATTCCCGCTTTGGCCCGAGCTCTCCGGGAAGACCCGAGTCCGCTGGTCAGGCACGAAGCGGCGTTCGCGATGGGACAATTAGAGTTCAAGTCGGGAGTGCCTTCTCTGTTAGAGGCATTGGCGAAAGATGAGAGTGTTCTTGTCAGACACGAGTCAGCAGTAGCATTAGGCTCAATCGGCGACGAAAGAGCTAGGGCGGGACTGATGACGGCCTTGGAAGATGTCGATGAGGACGTGAGACTGTCGGCCGAGGTCGCATTGGCTGATCTAGAGTTCCTTAAGAGACTAAGAACCAGGACGGAGATTCAGCCGATTGCCGAGACCGGCTAGTTGACTTCTCGCAAGAGAACACTCGCCAAGCGTCATGTTGAGAGGCCGAGCTTCCGCGTTTCTCGGTCAAGCACCGAAACTGCTATGCAGAACCTGATTAAGACGGGAATTCTTGATCGACATTTTTCTGTAAAAACAGACGGCCAAATGATTACGCTACCGTTGGTACGCGACCCGACTAAGGTTGAGATTGACGAGCTACGGAAGCTTGTTCCCAGTGCGAGTTTAGGTCTCGGAGAATTCGAACCTCGGAAGAGGCACCCGCGAACCCTCGAAGAAGCTCTGGCAACGACTGTGTCGGCCGATGTTCTGTCCAGATTGCCCAAGTCTTTCGACGTGGTGGGCGACATTACACTTCTTGAACTAGATTCCGAATTGGCCGCGTACCAGACTATCATAGCTGAAGCGATAATGGAGGTTCATCCAAACGTGCGATCGGTCTTCGCAAAGAGCGGAGAAGTCTCAGGAGCTGAGAGAATAAGGCCTCTCCGCTATATTGCGGGAGAGAATAGAACCCACACAATTCACAAAGAGTATGGGTGTCTGTTCAAAGTTGATCTGTCGAAAGCTTTCTTCTCACCACGACTCTCCACCGAGCATCAGAGGGTTGCGCAGATGGTCGAGGAGGACGAACGTGTTATAGACATGTTTGCTGGAGTTGGACCCTTCTCAATCTTGATTGCGAAAAGGCTTGGCGATGTCCGGGTGGAGGCGATTGACGCCAATCCGCAAGCGATAGAACTACTTAGAGAAAACGCGCGAGCAAACAAGGTCGAATCGAAGGTCCACGCCCACCTCGGGGATGCACGGGAAGTCATCCAAAAGGAGCTTACCCAAATTGCGAGTCGGGTGATAATGAACCATCCATCTGCATCAAAGGACTTTCTCAAGGAGGCCTGTGACGCACTCCAACCCTCGGGCGGCGTCATCAACTACTACACTTTCGCAGGAGAGAATTGGGAAGCAGATTCTCGACATGAAATAGAAGATAGGGTGAAGGCGTCCGGCTACGTCGCGGAACGCGTCTTAGGGATTCACAGAGTTCGTGAGGTGGCTCCTATGAGATGGCAAGTGGCGGTTGACCTCAAAGTCGTCCCCCGCGAATAGCAGAGATTTCAACTGTCACCGCACTAGTTGGGTCCTGAAGTAGTCGGACCATGTCTCGAGGGATATCCATCGAGGATTTGTTCGCATGGATCATTAGGGTTCGATCGGAAATGAAGCCGCTCTTTCTGACGACCAAGTCCGTCTCGTGGGAGAAGGTTAGTCGAGGGTCTCCTTTGCCCTCTACGGTGAATTCGAACGGCCCGACCTGCAGCCTGAGTTGGCCCCGGCCGCTCGAACTTGAGAGGACTCGCTTCAAATCTAATGTTAGGTTTCGAACTGCGCTGGAGGATTTTACCGCGACAACGCAGTCCCCTCGATGAGTCAGTTCATGGCTCGTCGTTATCTCCAGTGTTGTGGGATGCGTCGAGAGGATGGCAGGATGACCGTACGCATGAAAGATCGAATGCAGGACCCAGAGGAGGAGTGAACATTTCAGGCTAAATATCCTTCAAAACTAGAAAGTTAGCGGAGGCGATAGCCAGGTCAGTCAACTTCGCTAGTGAAAAGGAGAGAATGGTTCAGAGACTGATCAGCGAAGGATTACTCCGATCCCCCGAAGTGATCAGGGCATTAAGGAAGGTTCCACGGGAACTCTTCGTGTCGGACGAGCTTCGCCCTTACGCCTACAATGATACTCCGCTCCCGACAGATCGGGGTCAGACCATCAGTGCGCCACACGGCGAGCAAAGCCGGGCGATACATGGTGGCCATAATGAACGAAGCACTGGAACTGAGAATCGGCAACAAAGTGCTAGAGGTAGGTGCTGGCAGTGGCTACCACGCAGCTACGATCGCAGAGCAGATCGGACCCCAAGGTCGCGTCTACACTTTAGAGCTAGTCCCTGATCTAGTCAAAGTTGCACGGTCCAATCTAGAGAAAGCTGGCTATTCTGACCGCGTAACACTGGTCCAGGGCGACGGCTCGCTAGGCTACCCAGATCGAGCCCCCTACGACAGAATAGTTGTAACTGCGGCAGCGCCGAAGATTCCGCAACCTCTAGTTGGACAGTTACAATCTGGAGGGATTCTAGTGATCCCTGTTGGCGGCCGCTTGTTTCCCCAAGAACTCGTTAAGGTACGGAAGGATGAGAAGGGACGGCTTGAACGGACCTCTCTGGGAGGGGTCGCCTTCGTCCCGTTGATCGGGAAGGAGGGATTCGATTCATAGAGGTCGGCGCTTCGATTCCGCATTTTTATTGTCCTGAAATGTTGAGGTTGAATGACAGGTACGGTGCCTACGACGGCCTTGAGTCAGAGACTGATGAGGCTGAAAGAGAACCTCTCGGCCAATGTTCGATCAAGCAGCAACGAAAGAGTAGATGCCGTTGTAGCTATTCTTCTATACCAAGACTCCGCTGACGAGCTTAGCACTCTCCTAATTCACCGTATGGAGAGGAGTAATGATCCGTGGTCGGGCCAGATTGGTCTCCCTGGCGGCAGGGTTGAGAAGTTCGATGGTTCTACGCAGGAAGCGTTGGAGAGAGAGGTCCGCGAGGAAGTGGGACTCGAGCTAGGCAGAGAAGGAGAGCAGCTGGGTGTTTTGAGTGTAGGTCATCCCGGAAAGCGTCTCGAAATGAGAGTTCAGCCATGGGTGTACGGCCTTCAACGTCGGCCTGAGGTGACGACCGGACCAGAAGTTCAACATGCGTTCTGGGTTTCGCTGTCGAAGCTCCCTTCACTGAGGGGAAACTCCGAGGTCGAGATCAGAGGAACACGATTGGTTGTCGAATCATTTCTGGTAGACGGACGAGTCGTCTGGGGCTTCACGTACAGAGTCCTGAATGAACTACTGGCTGTTCCTGGGGTACTCGGGTAATCACTGAGATAGGCTTGCCATGGGGAGAATTAACGGGTCTGCTGCGGGCGTTTTTTCTCTCCGAGAGTAACCCTTCAAGTCTAAAGTGACGGTCATGAAACCTAGCTGCTTGAGTGCTAGGTCAATTTGGTCCATCACGGCTTCGTCAAAGAAAAGTTTCCTCTCCTCAGGGGCAACCTCGATTCTAGCCATAGAGTTGCTGTAGCGGACCCGTAGATTCCTTACGCCTGTTAATTCCTTGATGTACAGTTCCGCCTGACCAATCATTCCAAGTTTGTCCGTGGTGACTTCTTCACCATGAGTGATTCGGGAGGATAAGCAGGGCATTGCCGGTCTGTCCCAGACCGAGAGTCCCAGTAAACGGGCGGTCTCTCGAACGTCTGCTTTTGAAAAGGATGCTATCAGCAATGGGCTTTTCACCCCGGCTTCTTGGGCAGCTCTGAATCCGGGACGATCATCACTGAGATCGTCAACTTGTGTCCCGTCGAGAATTGCTTCAAGTCCCAGACTGTCCGCGAGGGTCCGTAGTTCCCCGTACAGAGTGTCTTTGCAGTGGTAACATCGGTCGGCGCGATTCGACGTGTACTCGGGATTCTGAAGTTCGTCGGTTTGTACCACTAGGTGCTTGATTCCGATTTCCTTCGCAGTCTCCTTGGCTGTTTCCAGTTCGTGGGGAGGGAGCGATTCAGAGATTCCAGTGACTGCGACAGCATGGTCGCCGAGCGCCTTGTGTGCAAGGAGAGCAACGAGCGAGCTGTCGACACCGGCGGATAACGCGATCACCGCTCCTTTGTTCAATCGAATCTGTGAAATGGCCGCGTCGAATTTCTGTTGAAGGCCCGGCGGAAGTGATTCTCCCAAGTTCAGAGGAAGATGATGAGACATTGTAATTTAAACTGTCCATCTGAAACTTTCTCTATGGCGACGCGGGACGACTTGGCGAGATTCGACGCCGGGTTCAAAGGATTGACAAACCGAACAAGTCTGCTCGCCATCCAGAGAGTGGCCCGCATTGCCCACTTGGACGTAGGGCGAGAAATAAGGAAGGGACTGCCCGAAATAATTCTCGCTGAAGGGAAAGCTCCCCAAGAAGTCGCGGAAATCGTCGAAGCGATGGTGAAGAGGACCGGCCGCGCAATTGTGAGCCGAGCAACTGGGAAACATTTGCGCCTAATCCGAGCTAGACGAATTCCAAAATCGAGGATTCAATTCTTTGAAAGGTCAGCCATTATTCTAGCTAAGCTCAAGTCTTACCGGGTTAAGCAGACTGGAGGTAGAGTCGGCCTGCTTACGGCCGGTACCTCGGACATCCCAGTCGCGGAAGAGGCCCAAATGATAGCTGAGG
>WNGN01004188.1_pt1 | contig 11338 bp, 9 predicted proteins | sample 5400561 | NCBI WGS metagenome assembly WNGN01 (sample SAMN13153379, study PRJNA577476) | soil metagenome | isolation source: 115 cm soil or saprolite under Garry oak tree replicate 2 | place: USA:California | collected 2016-06-15 | reverse complement strand
CCAATCGCGCCGACCTAATCGACCCTGCGATTTTGCGTCCTGGCCGGATTGACCGAAAAATCAAAGTCAATCGCCCGGACAAACAAGGCTCGCGAGAAATCTACCGCATTTATCTCACCGACGATTTGCCCTACGACGGTGTCCTCGCGAAAGAAGCCGATGGAATCGGCCCCTCGATCGAGCGTTTGATCGAACGGTTTGTGGACTGGCAATTCACGCGCCGCGATGAAAACAAATTTCTGGAGGTGACATTGCGCAGCGGCCGCAAAGAGACCCTTTACCGCAGCGACCTCATCAGCGGCGCGATCGTTGCCTCGATTGTCGAGAGGGCGAAAGCCCTGGCGATTAAACGAGCTATTGCTACCCAGCAGGAGGAAGGGATTCGGGAAACCGATCTGCAACTCGCCTTCAACGCCGAGTACGTGGAGAATGACATTTTCCCCACTACTGACATCACCGAAGACTGGCTCAAGCTGATTGATTACGATCCGGAAAACGTCGTCAAAATTTCGCCAATCCGACCTACGAGCGATTCGGCCAAGCGGCCTTCTGGCGTAATTTAACGCGGATGCTCCATCTCTTTTCTCGATGAAACGCGTCTTCGGACTTGAGACCGAATACGGCATCACCGTTAGCGGCGCGGATATGGTTGATGTTGTGGCCGAATCCATCGAGTTAGTGCGGCGCTATACTGAGCACGGCGCGCTGATGAAGTGGGACTATGAGCTGGAGGATCCGCATCTCGACGCTCGCGGTTTTCGCGCACGTGAACTGCTTCAGGACACGGATGAGTCAGCTTATTACGAGATTGATAAAAATCGCACCCTCAGTTTTGAGGAAATAAAAAGTGATCTTGTCCTTTCGAACGGCGCCCGCTTTTACAACGATCACGCGCATCCGGAGTATTCTACGCCGGAGTGCACGACGCTCCGGCAAATAGTCGCACAAGAGAAAGCTGGCGAGCGGATCCTCGCCGAGTGCGCGCGGCGTCGGAACCAAAAGTTGCCGCCCAACCGCGAAGTTCGGCTTTACAAAAATAACACCGACTTCGTCGGGCACAGTTACGGCTGTCACGACAATTACCTGGTGCGTCGCGACGTCGCATGGGACCGGATCGTCGCCGGGATCCTACCGTTTCTCATTACACGCCAGATTTTCGCAGGTGCGGGCAAGTTGGGCGTCGAAGCAGAGAGCGCATCGGGTGAGCCAGGCGTCTATCAAATTTCGCAACGCGCGGATTTTTTTAGTGTGGTGGTCAGCATCGACACCATGAATCGCCGCCCGCTGATCAACACGCGTGACGAGCCGCATGCCGACGCGAGCCGGTTTCGCCGTTTCCACCTCATCTTGGGAGACTCGAACATGAGCGAATGGGCAACCGCCATGAAAATCGGCACGACCTCGCTGGTGCTCGACCTGATTGAACGCGGGGAGGCGCCGCAACTCGAGATCGCCCAGCCGATTCATGCGAACAAATCAATTAGCCGCGATCAAACCCACGATTGGATCCGACAATGGGTTGTGCGCGAATGGGAAAGTGTCCTCAACGATCTGGAGCGCGATGTGATGTTGGCGCGGGAGCGCGTCGATTGGGCGGCGAAGAAATTCTTGCTGAACACACTACAAGAGGAAGAAAAACTTTCCTGGAGCGACCCGTGGCTGCAATCAATCGATCTCGAATATCACAATGTCGATCTTGAGCGGGGCTTGTATTACGAATTGGTGCGCAAAAACTTGATGCGCCGTTTCACCAGCGAAGAGGAAATCAAGGCGTCGATTTTTAACCCGCCGGAAACTACGCGCGCATTTTTCCGCGGCCGTGCGGTGGCGCGTTTCAACGATGAGATTTCCTCGATCCAGTGGGACGAAATTGTTTTTGCAAACGGATCGCAAGCACGGCGCATCGCTCTACCCGAGGCGGCGATGGATCCGCGGCTCGACGCGCTCAATCACGCGGCGCGCAATGGCAAAGACTTCGCCGAATTCATGAGCGCCATCGCGCAGATCGATTAGCGCGGCGGCTCAAAATTCTCTCACTCCCACTCGATGGTGCTGGGTGGTTTACTGGAGACATCGAAAACAACGCGGTTGACGCCTTTGACTTCGTTGCAGATGCGATTCGAAATGCGCGCAAGCAATTCGTAGGGGATGCGCACCCAATCCGCGGTCATGCCGTCCTGGCTTTCCACAATGCGCAACGCGATGGTGTTTTCGTAAGTGCGCTGGTCGCCCATGACGCCGACCGATTGCACCGGAAGCAAGACGGCGAATGATTGCCAGACTTTGTAATACCAATCGGCAGCTTCCATTTCACTTTGTACGATTGTGTCCGCCTCGCGCAAGATGGACAATCGCTCAGGTGTGACCTCGCCGAGAATGCGAACCGCGAGGCCCGGCCCCGGGAACGGCTGACGATAAACGATCTCTTTCGGCAAGCCTAACTGCAATCCAACCTGGCGCACTTCGTCTTTAAATAATTGCCGCACCGGCTCGACGAGCTCGAAGTGCATCTTTTCCGGTAATCCGCCCACGTTATGATGGCTCTTGATCACCTGAGCCGGATTGCCCTCGATTGAGACGCTCTCGATCACGTCCGGATACAGCGTGCCCTGAGCGAGAAACTTGTAGCCGCCGTGTCCGCCACTGGACGGACTCGCTGCGGCGAGTCTGTGCTCACCGTTTCCTCGGTCTTCTTCGAGTAACTCCTCAGTCGCATGTTGAAAAACTTTAATGAACTCATTGCCGATGAGCTTTCGTTTGGTTTCAGGATCGGTCACATCCTTGAGCAGCGCGAGAAAGCGTTCGCTTGCGTCCACATATTTTAAACGGACGTGAAAATTTTCGCCGAAGACGCGTTGCACGATTTCTTCCTCGCGCGCGCGCAACAATCCGTTATTGACGAAAATGCAGGTGAGCTGGTCGCCGATCGCTTTATGCAGAAGCGCCGCGGTTACTGAGGAATCCACACCGCCGCTCAAACCGAGCACCACTTTTTGGTCGCCGACCTGTTTCCTAATGCGTGCGCAAGCTTCTTCGATGAACGAGCCCATGGTCCAATCCATCGCGCACTGGCAGATGTGATAGACGAAATTTTGCAGGATCTCTTTGCCACGCGGCGTATGCGCGACTTCGGGATGAAATTGCAATCCGTAGAGTTTGCGCTGTGGATCTTCCACCGCTGCGAAGTCGCAACCCTCGGTGGTCCCGGCGACGCGAAAACCCTTTGGCAACGCTGTGACCTCATCGCCGTGGCTGTTCCAGACGTCGAGTTGGTGGCCTAATCCTTCCAAGAGTTCTGACCGATTCGTGATTCGCAACGTGCCGGGGCCGTACTCGCGTCGTCCCGTAAACACGACTTTACCACCAAGATGATGGGCCATCAGCATCAGCCCGTAACAAATTCCCAGCACCGGAATGTTTAGCGAAAAAATCTCCGTATCAATTTGCGGTGCGCCCTTGTCATAAACACTCGCCGGGCCGCCGGAAAGAATTATTCCATTCGGCGCAAGAGCAGCGATTTGTTTTGCAGAAATGTTGAACGACGCAATCTCGGAATACACCTGCAACTCGCGGATACGTCTGGCGATCACCTGCGTGTACTGCGAGCCAAAATCGAGAATAAGAATTTTTGAGTGTGCTGCTGGGGCAAGGGATTTCACGCTCTATGGATGAGTTTGCGGCACACTATGCTCCCCTGCCGGATCCTCCGGAGACCGCTCCATTGGAATAAGCGTTCCCTGCCCGGTGACGCCACGTTCAAGCTGTGCTTGCGCCTCTTGCGTGCTACGTTGTTCCAGCGGATCGGCGCAGCCGCCTACAGCTGCCCAAACGATTAGGAGCGAGGCTTGTCCGCAGAGGCAGAGGATCGAGAGGCGCTTCATCTGCTTATCTTAGGAAGCGAGCGCTGCATTGCAATTGGGGATTGCGGAATGCCAATTGCGGAACGAAATCGAGTGATCCGTTAAAAAGTTGAATAGTTGAAACGGCAAATGCTTTCCCGTTGTGGCCTTTTAAAGTTTAACTTTTTAACTCTGTCTGCCATGATACCGCCCGAACTTTTGCTGCAAGGCTATCGGCTTGGCGTTTTTCCGATGGCGATGGAAGACGATTCCATCGGCTGGTTCTCACCTGACCCGCGCGCGATCATTCCGCTGGAAGACTTCCATGTTCCCCATGCCTTGCGCCGCGTCTGGCGACAAGAAATTTTTCAAATCAAGATCGACAACCAATTCGGCGAAGTGATTCGCGGCTGTGCTGCGCGCAAAGACACATGGATCAATCGTGAAATCGTCGAGAGCTACGAGCGCTTGCACGATCTTGGCTATGCGCACTCAGTTGAGGCGTGGACCAAGAATGAACTGGCCGGCGGGCTTTACGGAGTTGCGATCGGCGGCGCCTTTTTCGGCGAATCGATGTTTCACCGGGTCAGGGACGCTTCCAAAGTCGCGCTGGTGGCCCTGATAGAACACCTACATGCGAGGAAGTTCGCTCTGCTCGACACGCAATGGCTTACACCGCATCTCGCGCAATTCGGCGCAATCGAAATTTCGCGCACTCACTATTTGCGTGTCCTACGGAGAGCGTTGGAATTGCCCAGAAAATTTTAGGGTATGGCGCGCCACCGGGCGCGCCGGCAGTGTGGCGCAAGTTTGCAATTTGCGAGGCTCGTCAACGCAACATACAAAGTTGCGCCACGATTCGACTGTCACAGACCGCCGCTACAATGTTCGGCGTCAGAGCTTAGCCATTGAGCGTGGGATGTTTTCTGCTTTAGTGAGAACCCGCGGCGCGACGTAAATACAAGATCGACATCAGCCGATGACGGCTGGGTAGCTCAGTTGGCAGAGCAGCGGACTGAAAATCCGCGTGTCGGCGGTTCGATTCCGCCCCCAGCCACGTGCTCCTGCGCAATTTCATTGCGGAAAAGAGGTAGGTCATTCATTCTGCCGGTATGGCCGATCAACAAGCGCCGCCGCCGTTACCGAAATCTCAACCGTCATTCGGCCGGCGGCACAGCACGATCATCAAGTTGCTCGGAGTCGGGGCGCTGGTGTTGGTTCTCCTGATTCCGCTGACGATGATTACTGGCGTCTTGAGCGATCGATTGCAGCGGCGTAATGACGCAGTGGCCGATATCACTTCGTCCTGGGGTAAGGAACAAAATGTGATCGGCCCAGTGCTTGGAATCCCATACCAATACAAGTTTAAGGCGGTAAAAGAAGTTCCAGCACCTGATGGGAAGATGGAGCGGCGCGAGGTGGAAGAGACAGCCACGGCGAACGCGTATTTCCTGCCCGAAACGCTGAACGTCACGGGCGATGCGCAGACACAGATCTTACATCGTGGCATTTACAATGCGGCAGTTTTTCGGGCGCAGGTGACCCTCGCTGGAAAATTTGCGGCGCCCGATTTCGGGCCGCTTAAGATCGGCATAAAGGACGTGCAATGGAAAGACGCGTTCGTCTCAATCGCGGTAAATGATTTGCGTGGAACACGCGAAGGAATAGTACTCGACTGGGGTGGCACAAAGCGACCCATGCTGCCTGGATCGCAAGTGCCGGGCTACACAACCGGCGCGACCGCGTCGCTCGGCGGTGATCAGCCGATCGCGAGTGAAATTGCATTTTCTATTCCGCTCGATTTCAACGGCAGCGACGGAGTTTTCTTCGCGCCGTTCGGTGTGCAAAATGAAGCAACGTTAAAATCGAACTGGCCGGACCCGGCATTTCGCGGTTCGTTTCTTCCCGCAGAACGGTCAGTGCGACCCGGGGGATTCAACGCGACTTGGAGAGTTTCCTATTACGGGCGTGATTACCCACAGTCGTGGACAAGTCGCGGCGGAAACGAGCGTTTCAATGTTCAGTCGGTAACAAACTCAAGATTCGGTGCAAATTTCTTGTCGATCTTAGACGCATATCGTTACGTCGAGCGTTCGATTAAGTATGGTGTGCTCTTTCTCGTCCTTGTTTTCACGACTTTCTTTCTTTTTGAGGTCACGGCGCGACAGAAGATTCACCCGTTTCAATACCTGATGGTCGGTGCTGCGCTTTGTTTGTTTTATCTGTTACTATTGTCGATTTCGGAATTTGTCGGATTCAGTTGGGCATATCTAATCGCGGCGGTCGCCTCGACCGTGTTGATCACGTGGTATTGCCGCTTTTTCCTCGGCGGTGGCGTACGCACTCTAATGATCGGCGCGGGACTGGCGGGTGTTTACACATTTCTCTATATCACCTTGCGGCAGCAAGATTACGCCCTCCTCATGGGCGCAATCGCGCTCTTCATCGTCCTGGCAGTTGTGATGTACGTTACGCGGAAAGTCGATTGGTACGCACGCGACGCGACCTCCGTTACCGAAAACTAATTTCCCGGTCATGGCCGAATTTACTGTCAATCCGACACGCTTTGACCCGTACAAAAATTTCAAGTTTCGCGTGAAATGGGATGGCCGTTACGTTGCCGGCATCAGCAAAATAAGTGGGCTGCGGCGGACTACCGAAGTCATTGCGCACCGTGAAGGAGGCGATCCTAGCAGCAGTCGCAAATCTCCCGGCCTTACCGAATACGCACCGATCACGCTGGAGCGACGTGTTACTCACGATCAGGAATTCGAAAACTGGGCCAACAAAGTCTGGAGTCTCGGTGCCAGCCCGGGCGTTGAAGTCTCGCTGAAAGATTTCCGTAAAGACATCGTTCTGGAGCTCTACAATGAGGCCGGACAACTTGTCCTCGCCTACAAGATTTACTGTTGCTGGGTTTCAGAATACCAAATACTGCCCGACCTCGACGCCAACGCGAGTGCGATCGCTATCGAGCAGGTCAAGCTGGAAAATGAAGGCTGGGAACGCGACCACTCCGTAGCGGAACCGGTCGAGCCAGCCTCAAAAAAATCATAAGCGACCCTCCGGCCCAAATCGCCTCACCGTGACGATTTCGTTGCGTGGATTATTTTGTGGTGGCCTTGCGGCTGCAGTTTGCGTCGGGCTGTTTCTTCTCTGGCTCTGGCGACCCGAACGCCAGATCAAGCGTCATACCGAAAATCTTTTTCACGCTATCGAGCATAAAGACTGGACGGCCGCAGCGAGTTTTATAGCCGACGATTATCATGATCAATGGGGCGACGATCGCGCGCGTGTGCTGGAACGTATGCGCGAAGGATTCCGATACGTGCGCGGTCTCCAAATCAGTGCATCTAGGGTGAGCGTGCAAGTTCACCAGCGGCGCGCTCAATGGTCGGGCGGAATCTGGATCGATGGCGACCAGAGCGAAAGCATGGAGTTGCTCAAAGAGGAGGTCAATTCGCTGCCAACTCTATTCGAACTCGACTGGCGTCGTCTTTCCGGTAAGCCATGGGATTGGAAACTCGTGGGCGTCAGTAATTCCTCGGTCGAAATGCCGGCAAACGTCGAATGAAAGGTGCGCTTCCTATTTGCCTAGCGCGTGGCGCAACTGCGTCTTGGCGGATTCCACCTCGCGGGGCGGTTGTTGGCACAGCAGAATGGCGCGAAGCTTGTCGGCCTGATAATAGCGCGCGATAAATTTTTTCTTCGCGTAGCTTCCGCGGCAATCAACGCGGGTGGGGAGCACGCTGAAGTCACCGACAAAATCCATCCGCAAATCGAACATCTCCGTCCAGAAGTGCGGGACCTGCTCGTAGCGGATGCGTTTCTTGCCCGTCATATTCGCGCCGGCGATAAAGCCCTGGTCGCGAGCGTTGTCCCAATGCGTCTGACGCCGCATCCCGCCCATGATCCGATCTGGATAAAATGCCAGGTCGCCAATTGCATAAATCCCCTTTTCTTCTGTTTCGAGATATTCAGTGACCGGCGATCCATGCGGGCCGGACAGCGGCGTGTTGCGAACCAGATCGAGATTCGGTTCTGCGCCACACGCGATCACGGCGAGACCGGCAGGAACACGATTTCCGCTCTTGGTCTGAATGTTGCGCAGGACGGTTTTTCCCTCGAATCCATTCAGGCTTTCTCCCATCAGCATGGTCACGCCGTGCTTCGCAAAATATTCCGTAAGCCACGCGCCGGTTTCGGCATCGAGATAACGGTTCAATAAATAAGAGTCCCGATGCATGAGTCCGACCTTCATTTTCATCATCCGCAAGCTCGCTGCCGCCTCGCACGCCAGTAATCCGCCGCCGACGACCATCAGCGTTTTTTCCAGGCTGGCCATCTCTCTCAACGCAAGCGCATCGCGAATCGTCCGTAGATAGATCACATTCCCCAGAGCCACCCCGGCAACCGGTGGCCGCACCGGACGGCTGCCCATGGCTAGGCACGCTTTATTGAATTCGATAGTCTCGCCGTTGGTCAGAACAGCCAGTCGCCGCTCAATATTGAACTGCGTCACGACTGTGCCGAAACGCGTCTCAATCTTATGCGTTTGAAACCAGCGCTCCACGGGCTCCTGCAATTTTTTTAGCTGCGGACTCTTTTCCCGCAAAAAACTCTTCGAGAGAATCCAGCGCTTGTAAGGGGGAAACACTTCCGCACCGACCAGGGTAACGGAGCCGCGCTTATCATAACGGCGAATTCCTTGGCAAGCGCTCGCGCCTCCTATGCCGCTGCCGATGATGAGATAATCGCGCCGGATCATGTCGAAAGTCTGACCATAAAGAATCAAGTCAGCCGCTGGCGAGTGAAAATTTGCTGATCTTATGATTGTGGATTGTGCGAGGGCGCGGCTGTCAAACGCGTGGCGATATCTGATATTGTGATTGCGCTAGCGGACTTTTTCTCAGCACACTCGTCGCTATGAATGAATCGGTTACTCATCTCAAGGACACCACAGGGAATCCCGCTCCGCTGGGACTGCTTGGCTTTGGCATGACCACGGTATTGCTCAATCTGCACAATGCCGGCTTTTACGAACTTAACAGCATGATCCTGGCGATGGGAATTTGCTATGGCGGGCTTGCGCAAATCATCGCTGGAATCATGGAGTGGAGGAAGGGAAACACGTTTGCCACGACCGCGTTTCTTTCCTACGGCTTATTCTGGCTATCGCTGGTCACGATGATAGTGCTGACCAAACTTGGCTGGGGCGCAGCGTCCAACGACACCGCGATGGCGGCGTATCTCGCGATGTGGGGAATCTTCACCGCCGGCATGTTTATCGGGACACTGCGACTTCACATCGCCGGCCAAGTGGTATTTGGGTCGCTTACAATTCTCTTCTTTTTGCTTGCCATTGGTGATTTCACCCGTGCCGGCACCGGCTTCAAACACTTCACGGGCTACGAAGGAATCTTTTGTGGCTTCTCGGCGATTTACGCCGGGCTGGCGCAAGTGCTTAACGAATTGTACGGCAAAACTGTCCTGCCGCTCGGGCCGGTGAACAAATAATCGCGCGTTTAGGTAGGGGCGATTGACTCCAATCGCCATCAGGCGGTTCGGTGAACCGCCCCTACCGTTGGATTGGAGAACTTGCCGCCAATCTTAGGTCGTCGGTCTTTCCTTCAACAAACTCGCCGCGAGCTTCAGCGCGGACTCGCTTTTGCCGCCAAGCATGCGCGCAATTTCTTCCTGGCGCCCTTTTCCGCTGACCTCGCGCAATTGCGAATAGGTGCGACTGCGGATGACTTCTTTCGTTACGACGAAATGTGAGGACGCAGTCACGGCGACTTGTGGCAGATGGGTGATGCAAATTACCTGATGATTGCGGCCTAACGTCTGCATCTTCGCTCCGACCGCATGCGCAATCTCGCCACCGACGTTCGTGTCAATCTCATCGAACACGAGCAACGGGATCGCATCATGAGCCGCTAACGCCGATTTGATTGCGAGCATCAACCGGGAAATTTCGCCGCTTGATGCGATGGCGCGCAGCGGTTTGAGCGGTTCACCCGGATTTGGCGAGAAAAGTAATTCCACCGAATCGAATCCACTCGCGCGTGGCTCATCGAGCGCGCTGAATTTCGCTTCGAATTCCGACTGCCGAAACCCCAGATCGCGCAAATTGCGTCGGATGGTTTCGGAGAGTTTCGGCGCGGCTTTCACACGAAGGGTGCGCAGTGCTTTACCCGCCCGGTTCATTTGCGCGCGAACGCTCTCGATTTCTTTTGCGAGACGATCCAGTTCCGCATCGCGTCCTTCGATTTTTCGCATGCGCTCAGTGGCACGCTCGCCAAATGCGATCACTTCGGCGATCGAGCCACCGTATTTGCGCTTCAAAGTTTCAAATAGCGAGATGCGTTGCTCGAGTGCGGCCAGTTGTTGCGGATCGAGATCGAGTTTCTCAGCATAAGCGGAAAGTGCGCGCGCGATCTCGGAAAGCTCGACAACGCTGGCGGCGTGAGCCGAAGAAAATTGCGCAATCGAACTGTCGATTTTTTCCAGTTCGCGTAACAAGCGCTGTGTTTCTGCGAGCTGGGAGAGAACGGAATCGTCTGCTTCGGAAAGTTTGTTCGCGACGGCGCTGGCCAACTCGATTAGCCGTTTGCTGTTACTCGCTAGCTTGTAACGCTTCTCGATTTCTTCTTCTTCGTCTGCAACCAGATTTGCCGATCTGATCTCGTTAATCTGATGACGAAGAAGGTCGAGTTCCTGTTCACGCGCGGTTTCCGCGGTGTTGAGCGCGGTGTGTTCGGCAAGCAGCGTCTGCAATTGCCGGTAATGCTTCCGGTATTCGTCGAGCTGCTCCTGAGCGCGCGCGAACGAATCGAGTAAGCTCAATTGTGTTTCGGGCGAAAGCAGAGATTGGTGGTCATGCGGCCCGTGAAGATCGACCAGTTCGTCGCCAAGATTCTTCAAGATCGACAATGTCGTGGGCGAACCGTTGATGAACTGCCGAGTGCCAGCGGTGGCCGAGAAACTTCGCTTGATGATGAGATCGTTTTCACAGGGTTCGATCCCGGCTTCTACAAGCAGCGGGTTGAGCTTTTGCAGATCCCTTCCGCTGAAAACTGCCTCTACCGTGCAGAGATCCGTCCCAGTGCGAATCAGCGATTTGTCAGCACGCTCACCCAGCAAAAGTTGCAACGCACCGATGATGATTGATTTGCCTGCCCCTGTCTCTCCCGTGACAGCAATAAAACCGGGCGCCATTTGCCACTCGAGTTCCTCCACGAGCGCGAGATTCTTGATTCGCAATAAGGTAAGTATGGCGGGCATTCGTAGAAAAGTTGCTGGTTGGTAGTTGGGAGTTGAGAGTTCGAGCCGCTGAAGATTTCAAACTCTCAACGGTCAGTTTTCAACTCTGAACTGATGCTGTTTTGCATCACGCTCGCGGCGTGGCTATCGCTCGTTGCTGGTGGCTTTGGCGCCGAGCAACCGCTCGCCGATTTGACCATCGTCGTTTACAACAAGGCGGTTCCTGAATCCGTCGA
>WNGN01015205.1_pt1 | contig 11341 bp, 9 predicted proteins | sample 5400561 | NCBI WGS metagenome assembly WNGN01 (sample SAMN13153379, study PRJNA577476) | soil metagenome | isolation source: 115 cm soil or saprolite under Garry oak tree replicate 2 | place: USA:California | collected 2016-06-15 | reverse complement strand
CGTTCGCCCTCGCCGTTGGGGTCGGTGCGCACGCCCTCGACGAGCTGAACGGGCGACCGCTGCGCACCAAGATCCCCCATCGGGTGCTCGTCGCGCTCGCCGGTGTCTCGATCGTGGGCGCCTGCACGATCGGCCTGGTGGGCGCGCTGACCTTCGAGGCCTGGCTCGCGCTGCTCATCCCCCTCGGGCTCTTCCTGGTGCTGGCGTACAACCTGGAGCTCGCCGGGGGGCGCTTCCATTCGGACGTCTGGTTCGGGCTCGCCTGGGGCGGTTTCCCCGTGCTCAACGGCTACGCGGCCGTCGCGGGCGACATCCGGGGCGTCACGGTGCTCGCCGCGGTCTTTGCGGTGCTGCTCTCGCTGGCCCAGCGCGCGCTCTCCAACCACGTGCGGTACGTGCGACGCCGGGTGATCGCGGTTCGCGGCGAGCTCGAGCTCGCCGACGCGAGCAGGGAGCCGCTGGACGCCAGGCGACTCACCGCTCCTGCCGAGACCGGACTGCGGCTCCTCTCGCTCGCGACCGTCGTGCTTGCCGCGACCCTCGTCGCCTTCCGCATCTGATCGGCCACTACCATGGCCGCGTGCCGCTCGTCACGTACATTCTCCTGGGCGCGCTCGTCGCCCGCTCGTTCTGAGCGGCGCGCTCTACGTTGGGCTCCGCCGCTCGCGCGCGTCGAACGAGATCGTCGCCTCGGCCCGTCGCGCGGTTCGCGGCGCCGCGGAGCAGGAGGCGGCGGCCCAGGGAGAACAGCTGCGCATCGCAGTCTCCCGAGCGCACGCGGAGCGTCTGTCAGCGTATGCGAAGGAGGAGCGGCGGCTCTCGAACGAGCGCCGCGGCGAGCTCGCCTTCCGAGCTGCCGCTCGACCTACGGTTTCGTCGGTGCCGTCGCTGGTGTCCGCTGGAGGCGTCGAGTGGGATGGTGACGGCGAGCGCGGTGCTGGCGGCACGCGAGCAGAACCTGAGCAAGGACCGGCGCCCTTGCCCGAGACTGTGAAATCATCCGGCGAACAGCGGGTCTGCGTGGTCGGCGCGGGGCCCTGCGGTCTGACCGCGCTGAAGAATCTCCTGCAGGCCGGCTGCCGCAACGTCGTCTGCTACGAGGAGAGCAGCGGCATCGGCGGCAACTGGGCGTTCACCGACGATCCCCATCGGATCAGCGTCTATGAGTGCTCGCACATCATCTCGTCGCGGCGCAGGTCATCGTTCGACGATTTTCCGATGCCGAACGACTATCCAGATTTTCCCTCGCACCGGCAGCTGCTTGCCTACTTCACCGACTATGCAAGAGCGTTTCAGCTTGCGCCGCACATCCGCCTCGGCTCACATGTCGAGCAATGCGCGCTTGGCGGCGATGGCCGATGGACGGTTCGCGTGATCGCGAACGGCGAAACCAGGGCTGAGCTTTTCGACAGCTTGCTGGTCTGCTCCGGCCACCACCGCGAAGCGTTCGTACCTGAATACCCGGGTACGTTCACCGGCAAGATCGTTCACTCCTCGGCCTACAAGCGCCCCGACCCATTCCGCGGCCAGCGCGTGCTCGTGGTCGGCGCGGGCAACTCCGCCGCTGATATTGCCGTCGATGTCGCCCGCCTGGCCTCGCGCGCCGCGCTCAGCATGCGCGAGGGAACCTACCTCATTCCGAAAACCATGTTCGGGCAACCGGTCGACATCGTCTATGCATTCTGGAAGAGCAAGATTCCAAAGCCGCTGCTCCAGTCGGCACTGAAGCTTTGGCTGCGGCTCGCGGTCGGCAAGTGGGAAGACTACGGCCTGCAGACTCCGACGGGCGCGCCGCTCGAGAAACATCCGACGGTGAATTCCAGCGTCCTTGAAGCGCTACGCCATGGCCGGCTCGTCGCGCGCCGCGGCATCGAGCGCTATGACGGACACACCGTCCACTTCACCGACGGCACGCAGGAAGCATTCGACGTCATCATCATGGGAACCGGCTTTCGCACCAGCTTCCCGTTCCTGTCCAAGCGGGTCGCCGACTGGGACATGGCCAAGCCGCCGCCGCTCTATCTGAAGATGATGCATCCGACGATTCCCAGCCTGTTCTTCATCGGCCTGTTCCAGCCGATCGGCTGCATCTGGCAGCTCGCCGACTACCAGGCGCGCATCGCGGCGCTGCAGCTCACCGGGCGGCTGCAACGCCCCTCCGACATCGACGCGCGCATCCACCACGAAGTCGCACACCCGCAGTATCGGTTCGATCCGTCGCCCCGGCACGCGATCGAGGTCGACTCTCATGCCTTCCGGCGCGACCTGATGGGCGAGCTCGCCGCGGCTGAGGATTGAGACACAATGTTTCGCGATCCTGCTGACCCCAAGGCCTATTTTCAGCCCCGAAACCTGCCCCAAACTCGCTGTCGGGATATGGTAATGGAGAGCGCCAGCCGTAGAGTAGGATCTCCCGCACGATAAGGGGCAGGACGAGGCGGCGCCAATGCACGATTAGGCTCCCATGGAGCAGTCGGCCAGTATCTCATGGGGGCATCACCCTCATGCCGGCGATACCTGGCCGGTCGGGGGATCAAGCCGCGGATCGCGCGTCGTGGTTTGGCCCGCCGATAGGGCATTCGTGGTCCTGCGTCCAGTGGGCACGCGGACGCTGGCATCATTGTGCGGCCGTAGTCCGATGTCTACGGCACAGACGCCGTTGCGGCGCTAGGCGGATCGGCATTTCCGCAGCTAGTTGCACCTGCCGGGTTGCGAGGATCTGGTCGGTGCCCTGCCGAGGGCGCCACCCGTACATTGTCCGAACACCGCTGCCTGGTCACGGGACTGGCACCGGAACCCCGAGCAGATCGTGTCGCGTCCCTCAGCCCTACACATCCTCCTCTTTACGTGCCTGTGATGCGGTGGTCACCGGTTTGCCTGTCGGCGGGAGACGACCCAGGCCGCGATCTGGCTGCGGGTGGTGAACCCCAGCTTGGTGAGGATGTGCTGGACGTGGTTCTGGGCGGTCCGCTCCGAGACCATTAGCGCCTTGGTGATGGTGTGGTTGGTGAGGCCGCGTGAGACCAGTTCGGCGACCTGCTCCTCGCGGGCGGTGAGCGGTCCCCGGGTTCTCCCTGTTGGGTGCAGGTTGGCGGCGACCTGCTCGGCCCGCGCCGCCCAGGAGACCATCCCGAGCATCTGGGCGTCGCTGGCGGCGCGGGCTTGTGGGTGCCAGAAAATCGGTCGTGGGTGCTGAGCTGGGAGTTCGTCGAGGAAGCCATCGGGCCGCGATGATCGGCGCATGACCCTTCGACTGCTCTATCTGCTGTTGTGCCAAGTGCTGCGGTGGCTTGCACTGCTGACACGGAGTTCGGCAACCAAGGACGCCGAACTGCTCATGCTGCGCCACGAGGTCGCGGTGCTGCGACGCCAGGTGGCCCGGCCGCGGGTCGACTGGGCGGATCGGGCGGTGCTGGCTGGGCTGGTGCGGCTGCTGCCCCGTCCGGCCTGGCGGGGCTTGTTCGTGCAGCCGGCGACGCTGCTGCGCTGGCATCGTGACCTGGTCCGGCGCCGCTGGACCTACCCACACCGGCGTGGCCGTCCCGGCGTGGCAGCCGAGCTCCGCGCGCTGGTGCTGCGGCTGGCCAGGGAGAATCCGACCTGGGGGTACCGCCGCATCCACGGCGAGCTGTGCCGCCTCGGATGCAAGGACAGGATCGGCGCCAGCACCGTGTGGGCCATCCTGCACCGCGCCGGGGTTGCTCCGGCGCCCAAGCGGTCGGCTGTGGCGTGGCGGCAGTTCCTGCGTACCCAGGCCACCAGTGTGCTGGCGGTGGACTTCTTCACCGTGGATACCGTGTTCCTGCAACGTCTCTACGTCCTGTTCGTGATTGAGGTGGCCACCCGCCGGGTTCATGTGCTCGGGGTGACAGCGCATCCAGTAGGGGAGTGGGTGGCCCAGCAGGCGCCGGTTCCGGTTTGTGATCCGCGATCGGGACACCAAAGTTCGTGGCCGGGTTCGACGCCGTCTTTGCGGCTGAGGGGATCGGGGTGCTGCGTACGCCAGTCCGCGGTCGGTCGCGGCTGAGCTGTCGGCCGTCCCCGCCGACCGTTCCACTGGGAGCAGTCCAGATGGTCGTTACCTCGGCACGGCCCAGAAGGCGATCTCGGTGAGGGCGAGGTCGGTGTAGCGGGCGCCGGGGTAGATCGACGTCACGCGCAGCGTGACCTTGCGGGTCAGGCCGAAATCCCGATTGAGCCGCTGGGGCGAGGCGGTGTCGGAGAGGGTCGCCCGCAGCGTGCGGGCGTCGGTGGTGATGAGGACTCCCCGGATGCGGCCGTTGTCGGCGCGGAGCTCGGCGGTCTTGGCGTAGCCGTTCACCAGGTCGATGCGGACCAGGTGCACAGGGCTCGAGAACCGGTAGGTCAGGATCTCGCCGACCCCGCTGCCGGCCACCGCGCTGTGGTTGTTCCAGGCGGTACGGCTGTTGCCGTCCAGCGTGTTGCGGATCGAGTAGTCCACGTCACGGGTTGGAGGCAACTCACTGGACGCGCTGGCCGAGATCGAGCGCGGGTCCACCTCGACCGCGGCCGGAGCCGCCTGGACCGGGGCCGGAGCGGCTGCCGCACCGGTGGGCGGAGCGGGCGGGGACAGCCGGCCGTCCGACCTGAGCGCCGCGGCCAGCACCACGGCTGCCATCGCTCCCACGGCGGCCACGCCCAGGAGGATGAGCGGGCCCCTCCACCGCCACGGCGCGCCTGGCGACCAGGAAGGAGGCAGGGGTTCCTGCTCGGGCTCCAGCAGGGCGCCGCAGCGCTGGCAGAGCAGCCGGCTCGCCGGGTTCGGCTCCAAGCATGCCGGACACGCGAAGCTGGGTGGCGGGCTGGACATGCATGGTCCTGTACCTGGACCGGCCCATCGGTAAACGCCGTGCTGGTCAGCCGCCCGCGACCAGCGCGACCAGCGTGCCGTCGACGGTCCCGTGGCTGTCGCCGCGGCGCGCCATCGTCCCCCTCGCGCGCGCTCGTGCCGGCGCCCCGGCCTGGTGCCAAGGCAGGAAGACGGCGGCGAGGCGGTAGAGCTGCGATCCGGGCGTAGGATCGGGGAGCACGGTGCCGGGGAACGAGATCTTCCACGGATAGGTCGTGGAGCCTGGTTCGCCGGTCTTGCCCTTGATGTCGATCTGCGCGCACGGCTGGAGCCGTTCGTCGATCGGGCCGCCGAGCTCGTCGGCGTAGACGCAGACCTGGCCCTTGCCGGTCAGCCAGTTGGGAAGTATGACGCGGCCACTGACCACGAGCCCCAGGTCGACGTCGAGGATGCTGGCCGGTGCGCCGCCCGGGTCGGTGATGGAATCGACGTAGAAGTTGCCGCCGGTGGGCACGAACTGTACGGCGTTGGAGCCGGGCACTGACATGGTGCGAGCCTTCCTTTCAGCAGATGCGGCTGGCTGATGGCAAGTTCGCATGCTCCGCTTAGCTCGAGTCCCGTGGAGCTTCCTCTCGGCCAGGAAGATTTGACTTAGCGCGCGTAATCGGCGCTTAGCATGAATGAGTAAAGGTGACCGTCAGACCGGCTGGCGGCGACGGATCTGCTCGTAGAGCCGCCGGGTGGCGTCCGCCGGCTCCATCCCGAGCTCGACGCGGAGCTGCCGCTCGCAGAGCTGGTACTGGTGCACCGCCAGATGCGGCTGGTTCAGACGGGCGAAGCAGCGCATGAGCAGGCGGGTGATGTCCTCGCGGCAGGTGTCGCGGGAAGCGAGCTGCTGGCAGACGCCGACGCAGTCGGCATAGCGGCCGACCTCGAACCGCAGGGTCGCCACCCGAGCCAGGGCGGCCTGCCGGCCGGACGACATGAGCTGGTCGGCCTCGCCCGCCAGCAGGTCGGCGGCCAGGCCTCGCCAACCCGCGTCGATGCACAACTCGATCGCCTCGTGGATGGCACCCTGGTCGATCAGTTCGGCGACCAGGCGGTTCAGGCATGCCGACCGTGCCGCGCCGCCGGCTCGCGGCGCGGCGGTGGCGACCAGGGCCGCCTGCCACACCAGGTCGACCTGGAGCCAGCCGTCGGTGAGCGCGGCCGCACCGAGCTGCGGCACGGTCCGCAGGGCGCCCTGGATGAGGCCAGCCATGCCGTCCGCCGCCCTCGACAGTTGCCGCAGCGAGACGTTGGATCGGTCCTGGCCGCCCGCCAAGGCCGGGACCAGACGAGCCGGCCACGAGGACACCTCCAGCTGGACGCCGTTGGTGGCGGCACTGGCTCGGTGGCGAGCGTCCGTGACCAGCACGACGCCCGGGGCCGAGACTCCTGGGACCTCGGGCGCGAGGAGCTGGCCGAGGAGGGACTCCACCTGGGCGGCCTGCTCGGCGGCCGGTGATTCGACGACCACAACGGGCTGCTTCCCGCCCGGCGACGACCGGTGGGCCACCGCCAGGGCCAGCAACAACAGTGAGGCCAAGGAGCTCGGGTCGGGTTCGAACGCCAGGGGCCGGGCCCACGCGACTTCGAAGCCGAGGCCGACAAGGTCGGCGGCCAGCCGGCGGACGAGCAGCGCGCCGGGGGGCGTGACGATCTCGACGACCTTCTGCGTGGCCGGTGGTTGGAGCGGGACCTGTTGTGGCAACGCGCCGTCGGGAATTGGTGGTGCAACACGTGCGATGAGCATGCCGCCCCCCGGTTCGCGCCCAAGTCGCCGTGACCGTATCGCGGCGGTGACGCTCCTTCTCCTTTGGAGAGGACCGTCCCCGATGGCGAAATACTGCGATTCTCGGTGCTGGCCGACCGGGTGGTCGTCCTGCACCAGGGCGCGGGCTGGTCCCGGCGCTCCCGCGGCAATCCAAGCCTCGCACCGTCCGCATCGGAAACGGCTATGCTGCAAGACATCGGATGTCTCGAGGACGAGGAGCGTCTCTGTGGCCGCGCCGGTCACCGAGCGGGGGATCGCCAAGATCCGCGACCTGATCATCGCCGGGGAGTTGGCTCCCGGGTCGCGGTTGCCACCAGAGCACGAGCTGGCCGCGCAGCTCGAGCTGTCGCGCAACACCGCGCGCGAGGCGGTACGGGCGCTGGTCACCGCACGAGTGCTGGACGTGCGCAGGGGCGACGGCACCTACGTCACCAGCCTCAAGCCAGACATGCTGCTGGAGGGGATCGGCTTCGCCGTCGACCTCATGCAGGACGACACCTGGCTCGAGGTGCTCGAGGTGCGCCGTTACCTCGAGCCGGCCGCGGTCGCTCTGGCCGCCACCCGCATCGACCAGACCGCCCTGCGGGCGCTGGAGGAGTGCCTCGAACGGATGCGTGGGGCCGACGGGCTCGAGCAGCTGGTCGTCCACGACGCCGAATTCCACAACCGCGTCGCCGCGGCGGGCGGCAACCAGACCCTTGCCGCGATGCTCGACGGCCTCTCCAGCAAGACCCTGCGCGCGCGGATCTGGCGGGGCATCATCGACGGCGAGGCAGCCGAGCAGACGGTCGCCCAGCACACTGACATCTACAGCGCGCTGCTCGCCGGCGACCCGAACTTGGCCCAAGCCGCCGCCGTCGTGCACGTCCTCACCACCGAGACCTGGTTCCGCCGCATCCTCACCTCCCGGAACGAGGCCACCACCGCCTCGCGGCGGTCGGGGCGCCGATCGTCTCGTTGACGCCCCAGAAGCATCCGGGATTCCTGTGGTGTCATCGGACGATCCTGCCCATGCGGTTTAGGTTTCCTGAGGTTTGTTCCAATCATCCTGCTAGACATTGGATGTCTGTTGCCCTACGGTAAGGCCCTCCAGAGGACGGCGCCTGGCGGCCAAGGCGGCAGCCAAACACCTGTGAATTCCGGCTCCATCCGCGAAATCCGCGCCGGAGGCGGAGCGAGCGTGAGAGGAGGACAGCATGACCAACCGTCGATTCCGCGGGTGGGCCGCGTCCATCGCCGTGCTGGCGTTGATGGTCGCCGCTTGCAGCAGCGGCAGTTCGCAATCCACGAAGAAGGCTGGCGCGAAGGCGCACGAAGGCGTCTCGGTCAACGTCCTGACCTTCACCGGGCCGCAGATCGCCGAGCCGCTCCAGCGGCGCGCGCCCGAGTTCCAGCGGCTCACGGGCGCGAAGATCAAGGTGGTGACCGTCCCCTTCAGCGACCTGTACGACAAGATCCTCACCGACATGGCGACGAAGACCAACAGCTACGATGCCTTCGTCTTCGATCCGCAGTGGATGGGTGACTTCGTCCCGCCCGGTTATCTGGAGGACGTCGGCAGCCGCGTGCAGGCCGACCAGGCCCTGAAGTGGAACGACATCGCACCGTTCTTCCGCGACTTCAGCGCCTCGTACCAGGGGCACACCTATACCGTCCCCCTGGACGGTGACTTCCAGATGGTCTACTACCGCAGCGACCTGCTGAAGAAGGACGGGATCCAGCCGCCGGCCACCTGGGACGACTACCTGTCCATCGCCCAGCGGTACAACGGCAAGGACCTGAACGGCGACGGCAAGGCCGACTACGGCTCCTGCATCGCCAAGAAGCGCTCGGCCCAGTCCTACTGGATGTTCTTGGCGATCGCTGGCTCCTTCCTGCAGACCCAGGGCACCAGCCAGGGCTCGTTCTTCGACAACGCGACCATGAAGCCGCTGGTGAACAACCCGGCGTTCGCGGCCGCCCTCGACGTCTACAAGCGGACCACGCAGTACGGGCCGCCGGGCGAGTTGAACCTCGACGTCGGCGACACGCGCGGGCTGTTCACCTCCGGGCGTTGCGCCCTCTCGATGGACTGGGGCGACATCGGGACCCTTGCCATCGACCCGAAGACATCGACCGTGCAGGACAAGGTCGGATCGGTGATCCTCCCCGGTTCTCGGCGGGTGCTCGACCGGGCGACCGGGCAACTGGTCGACTGCGACGCGACCACCTGCCCGCACGCCGTGGATGGGGTCAACCATGCGCCGTTCGCCGCGTTCGGCGGCTGGTCCGGCGCTATCAACGCCTCGGCCAAGAAGGACGTCAAGGACGCCGCCTTCGACTTCTTGGCGTACATGAGCGCGCCGGGGGAATCGAATGTCGACGTGACGCTCGGCAAGACCGGCTTCAACCCGTACCGGGTCTCCCAATTCGACAACATCGACCTGTGGGTGAAGGCCGGGATGAGCGAGTCCGCGGCAAAGAACTACCTCGGCGCCATCCGCGACAGCCTCCAGAGCCCGAACATGATCCTTGATCTGCGGGTCTCCAAATCCGCCGACTACGAGGGCGTCGCGCTCGACACCGGGCTCGCGCAATTCCTTGCCGGAGAGCTCAACGTCGACCAGACCATGAAGCAGATCGAGGCGGCCTGGGAGAAGATCACCAACGATCAGGGACGGGACAAGCAGAAGCAGGCGTATGCCGCGAGTCTGAACGTTCAGCGGTAGCCGTTATGGATGTTGGAAGGCTGACTCGAGGCCGCCCCGCGGCCACGCGGGGCGACCTCGAGGTACGAACGACCGGAGCACGGGCCGCGCTGGGTCCGAACTTCGCGGTCCGAACCGCGTTCATCTGGCCGGCGCTGCTGGTGATCCTGTTCGTCTCGATCTTTCCGTTGTTCGCCTCGCTCTACATCAGCCTGTCCCGGCTGGAGCTCGCGCGGGGTGGTTTTACGTTCCACTTCATCGGGGTGGAGAACTTCCGCGAGCTGCTCTTCGGCGGCGAGCAGACGCACTTCCTCGGGGTGAGCCGGCCCCTGACGGCGTTCGGATGGGTGGTGCTGGTGGCCGGCCTCGCCCTGCTCTGCTGGGGGCTCGCCAGAGCCTGGCGGGGCGGCGTCTCATTGGTCGGCATGGCCTTCCGCCTCGTCGGCGCGCTCATCGGTGCGGCCGGCCTGTGGCTGGTGACCCACACGCTGCTGTCCCATGCGGGGCGCCCGGGCACCCTCGTCGTGACGCTGGTTTACGTCGCTGTGGGCATCACGGCGCAGTTCCTCCTCGGGCTCGGACTGGCGCACCTGCTGACCCAGGGACTTCCAGGGCAGCGCTTCTTTCGGGTCGTGTTCCTGCTCCCGATGATGATCACGCCCGTGGGCGTCGCCTACATGTTCCGGATGCTGACCGACACCAGCAAAGGGCCGTTGGAGCCATTGTGGGCGGCCGTCGGGCTCACCAACTTCTCCTGGGTGACCAGTCCCTGGGGCGCCAGAGTCGCTGTGATGATCGGCGACATCTGGCAGTGGACTCCGTTCATGTTCATCGTCCTGCTGGCCGCGCTGGAGAGCCAGGACCTCGAGACCGTCGAGGCGGCGATGGTGGACGGCGCCAACCGCTGGCAGACCTTCCGCCATGTCACCCTGCCGGCAATCCTGCCGGTGTGCACGACCGTCATCCTCATCCGGCTCATCGAGGCCTTCAAGATCATCGATCTGCCCAACGTGCTGACCAACGGCGGCCCTGGAACGGCGACCGAGTCGCTCAGCCTCCATGCTTATGTCCGCTGGCGGACCCTCGACCTCGGCCAGTCGGCGGCGGTCGCCTACTCCCTCCTGTTCATCGTGACCCTCGTCGCAGTGGCCTACGTCAGCCTCCTGCGGCGGCGGTTCGCCGAGGAATGAGCCGATGAGCAGCGAAGTTTCGCAGCGGCTGAGGAAGCGGGCGGTTCGACACCCGCGCCGGCGACGCTCGATCAAGGACCTGTCGCCGCTCGGCAAGCTGGTCGCGTACCTGATCCTCGGGTCGTGGGCGCTTGTGGTGCTCTTCCCGCTGTACTGGCTCGCGATCACCTCGTTCAAGCTGCCGATACAGGTCAACAAGGGGCCCGTGTACCTGCCCTTCGTCGACTTCCATCCGTCCCTGGACGCTTGGCACTACATCTTCGTGGACCTCAGGGAGGACACGCTGCGGCCATACATGAACTCGGTCGTCGTCGCCGTGGGCAGCTCGGCGCTCGCGATGCTGTTCGGGTCCGCCGCCGCGTACGCCCTTATCCGCTTCCCGTACCGACCGCGCGTCGGCGTGATCGGGCTGTTCGCCGCCTGCCTGGTCCTCGCCGCCGTCCTCATCGGGTTCGGCGTGTCGCCGCCGCTCGCCATCGTCGTGGCTGCCGGCTGCTTCGCCCTGCTCGTGGGCGCCGTCGGCCACCGCTTCAAGCGGACCCTGTCGAACCGCGACATCGCCTTCTGGATGATCTCCCAGCGGATCCTGCCACCGGTCGCGGTGGTCATCCCGATCTACGTCCTGTTCCAGCACGTCGGCCTCCTCGACACGCGGACCGCGCTGGTCATCACGTATGCGGCGACCAACCTTCCGATCGTCGTCTGGCTGATGCGCGATTATTTCAACCGGCTTCCCTGGGAGCTGGAGGAGGCCGCGTTCGTCGACGGGGCGTCGATCTTCCGGGTCTTCCGGTCGATCACCCTGCCGCTGTCGGTCCCTGGCCTGGTTGCGACCTTC
>WNGN01005554.1_pt1 | contig 11344 bp, 14 predicted proteins | sample 5400561 | NCBI WGS metagenome assembly WNGN01 (sample SAMN13153379, study PRJNA577476) | soil metagenome | isolation source: 115 cm soil or saprolite under Garry oak tree replicate 2 | place: USA:California | collected 2016-06-15 | reverse complement strand
TTCGGAAGCAATCCTAGCAGCACTTGCAACAGCGTCGTCTTACCTGACCCGATACGCCCTACAATTACCGTCAAGGTGCCGCGTTTCAGGTGGATATGAATGCCCTCTATGCCGCGTCCAGTGTCTGGATAGTGATATACCAGGTCCCCGGCATCCAGCGTCTCTAGGCGATGCATGTCTGACTTGACGGGTGTCATCCTCTCACCCATAACCATTCCCCGTCTTTACGTTGAGCAAGAATAAGGTAACCAGGTAACCATCGAAATTCTCCTATCAGCAACTCTACTGTCTTGTCTTTATCCGGTGGAAAATGCCCTTTTGCACGCCACACATGCTTTAACCGGTGAACTAATGGAGACGTGCGGGGATATGCAATCCGCCCATCCTGTAAGGACTCGCGTATTTCTGCCTCGTCTATTGGCCCTTCATCTAGGAATACCTGTTCCGAAACTACATTGTGATTAGAAGCGTACAGCACTGCCGCGATCCATATTTTGCACTCTCGCGCAACGTCAAGCTCACGGTACGGCTTTCTTGAAATGCCATTTTGGTACATACCCAATCCTTTCAGTGTTCCAAAAGTCAATTCATGAAACAACGAACACTTCTCGAAGGGAACACTGTTCGTCTGTCAATAATTGCTCCGCCCGACGACAGCTTCATCCATTATGGGCACAGCGGCCTGCCAGGCACACCAGAACTGCCCCGATAGCGTGGTTGCGTACCCCATAGTCTTGCCAGCAGGAAATCCCGCGCCAAATCCAGTCACGTTTTACGCTGCAACGGCAAACGCGGGAGTTGGCACCTTGAATGTCACGGCAACCATACATATTGTCGTTCCAGTGAGCGCTTATACAGGCACATATACCAGTACGGTCACGATTGCCATCCAAAGCGGTCCATAGCTTTTCCAGCAGCAACGAATAGAGGATATACCAATGCAAAATCTTTTTTTCTTTTCACGCGCCAGGTTGTTCGCCCGAATGTTCACGGGAACACTTCTTTTGATGCTAAGTGTAGTATCGAGTGTATTGCTGCTGGCAGCAACAGGTTCCTCACTCGCCTATGCCGCTAGTGGTGGAGCTAGTTTTTCCTTGCAGCCCGTCACCTACGACCCCCACAACCCAGTGACCCAATCATACTTTATCTTTGACAGTAAGCCGGGCATCGTTATAAAGAATCGCGTCCGCGTAACCAACAGCGGCACGGCCAAGGGTACCGTCGGCCTCTATGCAGTAGATGCAACCACCGGCCAGACCAACGGTGCCGTTTACCTCAACCGTGATGATCCACGACAAGACGTGGGAGCCTGGGTCACTCTTGGCGTGCAGCAATTGACGCTTACACCCGGTCAGAGTAAGATTGTGCCATTTCAGGTCACCATTCCCGGCACTATCCGCCCAGGACAGCATCTTGGCGGTATCGTTGCTGAGAATCTGACGCAGCAAAGCAGTGCGCAAACCAACAAAAACAGTACCTTCCAGATCAACGTCAAGAGCCTGACGATTGTCGCTGTGCAGGTCAACCTTCCCGGCATACCCGTCGAGCAGATGGCGGCGTCGGGTGTTCAGGCAGGCGGACAGAACGGCTACCAGCAACTGCTGGTTGGGCTGAGCAACACTGGCACCGTGATGCTCAAGCCCTCCGGCAGCCTGCAAGTCTCCGATGCACAGGGGCAGGTCCTGAAGAATATAGCGCTGAAGCTCGACACGTTTCTGCCGCAGACATCTATCAAGTACCCTGTCACTATTACAGGCCAGGGCCTTGGTCCTGGGAATTACCAGGCAGCATTGACGTTGATGTATGGGCAAGGCCAGGTGCTGCGCTATACGACAACATTCACCATCTCGCAGCAGCAGGTCACCCAGGTCTTTGGTTCCACCGCCAGCCAAACGCAGGCCCCGCCAGGACTGCCCGGTGGAAATCTCTTTGGAGTGCCCTCGTGGTTGCTTATTCTAGTAGGCGGCGGGTTTGCCCTACTCCTTTTGCTAGGAGGGAATATCCTCTTCTTGAGGCATGCGGCGTCCAGGGGCAAGGGAAAACTCGCCACTGCTCGTCCACAGCAATTCAAGAAGCCTCTTATCCGCTAACGGGCTTCCGCATCGAAAGAGAGAGTCTATGCCTATGCAGGCGCGTATGGCACTACCATCACGATTGCCTTCCAAAGCAGACCGGGACACGATCTAGAAAAGGTGGTGTCCCGGTCGCTATCGCTTGTGTTGCGAAGTACTCACATACAAATGAAAGCAGAGGGATGTTCAGCCCTCCTGGGAGCGGAGCCGTTCCCTTGCAGAAAGTGAAAATCAACCCGTATAAGATACAGCAGACCTACATTGAGAAAGCATCATCATACGGCGTTGCCATCAATAGAGCGCTTGCCAAGTTTCGCCGGATGGAGAAAATAAAACGCAAAAAGATTAAACAGGTATGGGCCACTGCGAGGATGAGCTAGTTGCTCCGTTTCCGAATAGTGTGAACCGATCACTGCCACGACCGACCACTCGTTTAAAATGCCTCTGTAACGCGCTAGGATTCGTTCTGCGAGGTGTTTTCTGCCAAAAGATGTATTTGCCACCAACTCATCCAAGGGGCCACTGGCCATCGTCGTGGCCAAATCCGGGCGTTGGCCTCCTCTCAACGCCTCCGCCACGGCTGCTTTATCGTTTCGATACCATGCCATCTTCTTCTTCCTCTCCCTTTAGAACTTCTCTTCTAGTTTATCACCTCCCGTGTCAACTCAGATGAAAATGTTACCGAAGAGTGACAGTTCACTCAGATGAAAATGTTACCGAAGCCAGCCATCTCCTTTCTGCTGGTGTGCTGCTTCTCTGGGGCGGCGGGCGTGTGCAGGCGGGCCCGCCTGCACACGCCCGCCGCCCCCATTAGGCTGCCGTGCCTGCCTCCGCGCTGGGCATGTCCCACAGGCCAGCCAAGCGCTGATAGATCTCCTGACGCAAGGCCAGGGGATTAGTCTGCTCATAAAGCTGCTGAAGGCGTGCCTGCTGCTCAGGAGGCAAGACGCCGAGAGCCTGGACGCGCTCGTAGGGGGTCTGCGCTTGATCCCACTTCCGCTTCACCCTGTCACCGACCACTGTTTTCTGACGCAAGTGCAGCACGGGTTGAAACAGATTGTAGTAGACCCACATCCGCTCGTAGAGGGCGCCCAGCGCTTGCACCTGCTCCGGGGTATCCAAGCGTAGCTGCCCCACAAACTGGCGCACCAACGTGTCGTTCTTTTGCTCCACCATGCGATTATCGTTTTTCTGGTAGGGGCGGCTGCGACTCAACTGCACGCCCGTGACTTTGTCCTTCCAGAAGCGCACTAAATGCTGATTGAAGAACTCACTCCCGTTATCGGGATGCAGTTCGACCACCACAAAGGGCAGGCGCTCTAAGATCCGACGAAAGCCTGCTTCCATCGCGGTCTGTCCGCGCCCCAGGATCGCCACCCGCTCGCTCCAGCCGGTGGCTACATCCACCAGTTGAATGGTATGGCCGTATTGCCCAGCAGTACTCCCCCCGCTATGATGCACTAGATCCACTTCGAAATGCCCTGGGTCGCTGATGTCCCAGGGGATACGTCCCATTGGCACTCCTTTGGTGCTCTGGTTGGCCCGCTCGGCTCCTTTCTGCGGCAAGCGCACCAGGTGCGAACGGTATTTACGTAAGATGCGAGCCACCGTCGCTCGGCTGATAGTGGCTAACTGTGCTTCCACCTGTGCTGTCATGCCCAGCGGTTCAAAGCGAGCCAGATGCCGTGCCATCACGAGCAGGCCTGGGGTCAACCGCTCCGCACAAATGTAATCCCGACTTTCCCAGATGCGCACCACCACCCGCTCCACTTCCAGCCCATACTGACGCGAGCGGGGTCTGCTGCGCTTTTTGCGGTCCAGACTGGCAGCATGCATCAGGCGGATCACACTCTTGCGATGCAAGCCGGTTACCTGGTGCATTTCTGTCAGCAAGCACCCGCGTTCTGCTCGATTTGCGCTTACATAGCGTGCTTTCATCAGTTTGAGATACTTGCGGCGTTCACTCACCGTCATTTGCTCTTCGGTCAGCATGGCTTCCCCCACTCAGTAACATTGTTATTTGAGTGAAGTGTACCCGCCTTAGTAACATTTTACGTGAGTGAATACGGGTCCATTCGAGAGAGAGGAATGCTACCAAGCAGGTGCCCAGATTCCAAATTCGTTGTCATCAGGGTCGGTAAACTGCGCCCATTTGCCCCAGGGTTGGGTGGTGAGTTCCTGGGTCAGCCTGACCCCACGAGCTTTGAGCATTGCGCACGTTTCTTCAATGTTGTCGGTATGCAGAACAAAGCCAGTCATGCCTGTTTTATCACTGGCACTTTGGCCGCGCAGGCCGAGGATGATATGCGTCTGTGTGCCAGGGAGAGCAAGTTCAAGCCAGCGCTCCGTTTCGCTCATAGGCTGATCATTAACCTTTTCAAAGCCGAGCTTGTGAACATAAAAATCGAGGGCTTTGTCCTGATCGCTGACGCCTACCGTGACGGTCCCGATTTTCGTAAACATGGTTTCCTTTTTCCTTTCTGTTGATCGAAATCACCGTTTCTCGCTATCGACTGGGTGAAGTCTTCCCAATCGGAAGAGGTGACGTCTTTTTATGTGACTGTGTTCATCAGTATCCTTCCTTCTTGCTCGTCTCTTGTTGGCTTGTCTGTTGTTCGTCAGTCTCTAGGATGCGCGCAATCTCCTCAAGCGCGTCAGCTACCGCGTCTAAGTGCTCTGGGTTCAGTTTGGTCATGATGTGTCGCGCCCACTCTTGGTTGAGGGAATAGATCGTCCTGAGAACTTCTGCTCCTTGCGGCGTCAGTGCAAGCAACTGGGCACGTCGGTCAGCTGGGTTCTCCTGGTAGACAACCAGACCTTCTGTTGCCAGGACATTCGCGACACGCTGCACGCTCTGACGGGTATGGCCCATATTCCGCGCGATCTGCGCGACCGTCTGCGGCTGATCGCCGACTCGACCAAGCACTTGCCACCTGGCGCTACTTTGGCCGATGGATCGCGTCAGCCGATCGCCGTTGCACATGAGCAACCCGTTGATCCAAAAAATGCTTAACGCGAACCGGCTCAGGGGATCGTTTGGTCTTCCTGTTGACTCCATAGCAAGATCACCATATTGACAGCATACTGTCAATATGGTGATCTTGGCTCTTTTCTTCACAGAGCCCATGTGGTGCTGTGCTGAACCTGATGTGGTGTTAGATGGCCTGTTGTCGAGGCTCAATCAGGGGAAGCGAGCGGAAGTTGAATCACATCAGGCTTCCTTTGCGGTTTTTTCCGCGCTGCATAGTCGGGCAATTTTAGGAAAAGCAGCCATTCATCAGGACCGAGTGTCCACAACTTCAATTGTGGCGATTGATAGCCTGTCTCGATGAGACGCAGATTCTTCACCTCGGTGATGCTGACACCGTGCTGGTTGTAATCGCGCCTGCACGCTCGTAATTCACGATAATGACGCCAGTTGAGGAGACTGTGCTCTCCGTCACCTTGAACGCCGCCGGGATTGTGCCATCGGCAAACAACCGTTTTCCACCGCCCAACGTCAGCGGAAATATCTTTAGCCAGAACGCATCGACCAAATCATGCTTGATGAGCGTCTGAACGAGATTTCCACTTCCGTACACGTGCAAATCCGGCCCTTGCTGTTGCTTGATGTTGATGACTTTTTCCGCAATGTCTCCGCCTAAAAACACGGAGGGCTGCCATTCGTGAGAAGTCATGGTGTTCGAGGCGACGTACTTGGTCGCTGCATTGACGCCCGGCCATGCGTCCGCATGTTGCGGCCAGTATGATGCCCAAATTTCAAAGGTTTTGCGCCCTACCAACAGATCAAACGGCATGTTCATCTGCCCACGTATGACTGTTCCTCCAACATCGTCGGCATAGGGACCTGTCCACCCGCCATACGCGAAGCCACCACTGGTATCTTCCTCTGGCCCGCCTGGGGATTGTATGACACCATCAAGGGAGACGAAGTTGAGTACAATTACTTTTCTCATGACCGTGTTCCTCCAACATCTGGTATTAATGACATACCTCTATTCTACTGGCTTCGACGTGAAAAAAACTTCTTGGATCTTGCTCAAATCCTCGGCCCGGCTCTTGCCTGGGAAAGATCAGCCGACGCGCCTGATCCTCTCTTGACGAAAGTCTAGCATGGGTGCTGACGGAAGTCGCTCTCCTACGAATGTACAACAAGTGCGTGCAACAGCCTGCTTCTCGCGCGGATTCTGGTTGAGAGCGGCCACCCGTTCCAAACATTCACGCAATTTACCACTACCCTCCTACCACATCCCAGACCAAATCAACCCTGACCCATCGTTCCTCAGTATTGGCGTTGTCGTTTTGCGTTTGTCATGAGATTTAAATCGGAGCATCCCTTTCTGAAGGTCCAGTGAGCGCATCGCCGCACAATCAGGGCACTCGACCAGGCGCGTTCCACTGTCCAGAAAACGCTTGGCTTCGATGGGAACCACCCCAGAAAACGTGCATTTGGGTGTCCTGGCTGTCTGTACCTGATCTCCTACGAAGTCGCGGGCAGCAGGCAAGTATAGCAGAGATACTGAGGTAGACTTTATCCAAGTTTTACAGACCACACATTGTGACTAAGCAGCAAAAGCAAGCGTATCCACAAAGCGGTCGAAAAGGGCTCGTGGAATTTGCACGGTGTCGGCATCTGGGGACGACACCGAAAAACAAGCGGAGGGCCAGAGATGCTGACGCAGATCAGCAAGCGTATCGGAAAAGGTCGGCAAGGCTTTGCAGTACCAGGCCGCCTGGCGAACGGGAAACGCTTGCCCCTCCAGCAATTGCTGGGCAAAAATGGTGACGAGCGAAAACAAGCCCAACAAGGCAGGAGTCGTGCGCAGGATCGCCAGATCCGACCATTGGCGTTGCGTCTCTCCCCCCAAATGGTCACGCACCGAATGTATGGTGACTTCAACGGTCCAACGCAAGACAAACCACTCCACGATTTGGGCTGCATCGGCGTTTTGATCGGGGCCTCGCAAGGCCGTGGGCTCGTATTGGCCTTGCGGGTCGCGAATGAGCACCCACCGAATGGCGACCGGAGGAACAGGAGATTGATACCACAGAGCCGTGCCCGTGGCGATCTCCATCTCGCGTGTCGTTCCCCCATACCAGGACAGCGTGTGTTTCTGCCACTGGGTGCTGGGATCGCTGAGCCGCCCAGAGAGCTTGGGCTGGGCTTTGCCTTTGAGGGCATTGCGACCACGTTTTCCAGCGGGGCGAGCAGGGGCCGGATCGTAGAGACAGGCATCCAGCCGCAAGCGCGTGATGGCGCAAACGTGAGGCAAGTGGCTTACTTTCAGGAGGAACTCCAGCACCGCATAGGTCCCATCAGCGACCACAACCAGATACCGACCAGGCAACCAACGCGAGACTTGCAGGATCATCTGCCAGGCCCAATCGGTGATGGTTTTGTGCCGCATCCCGCGCTCCTCATGATAGCGCTCCGATGGCGCCAAAACCGTCAAAAAGGGCAAGGCCCACACACGGCAAGCCCACGGAACCCTCGTCAAAAGCATCATGGAGATCCAGCGCAAGCCATGGGTTTTCACAAAAAACTCTTTGCTGGACCGCACGGGATCACGATAGACGCCTCGTGCAGCAATCTTGCGGCCAGGTCTTCGTTCGATGGTTTCATCCAGGCCCATCACCATCGGTGCATCTGTTGGGACAAAGAGCTTCACCAGCAAGACCACCAACACACGGCTCAGTTCTCGCGAAGACCATGTGGCCCGATTGAGCACGCGAGTGACGCGTTCTGGAATGGCTTTTCGTCGGCGCATCCCATCACGCGCAAGATGGCGGCCACCGTTCGCTCTCCAGGTGCCAGGATGGCCCCGATCAAGAGCACTTTGGCCCATTCCCACACTCGTTCACTCAAGACCGGTTCAAAATGGCGCACCACGTGTATAATCCTTTTAGGCAGCGTCAGCATCTCTTCTTTTTCCTTCGTTCAGAATTTTGAAAGAAGCTGACTCTGCCTTTCGTTTTTTGTCTATCGTTTGGATAAAGTCTACCTCAAGCAGAACCTGGATATTTCCCAGCATGATATGAGCTCGAAAATTGTGATTACCCTCTTTTCGCTCTTTGCGGAATTGGAGCGTGATCTGATCAGTCTACGAACGAAAGAAGCCCTCGCTGCGAAAAAGCAACAGGGTGTTCTGTTGGGAAAACCAAAGGGCACCATTCAGAAAAGTAAGTTTGACGCCGATCTGGAGCGCATCAAGGATCTCCTCAAGCTGGGCCTCTCGGTGCGCAAAATCGCAACTCTCCTTGGATACAAGAACCATCTTGCCCTCAACACCTACATCAACAAACGTAAGCTTCATGGGCAAGGGTCGTAGCTGGATGTGCGTGAAGGCTGGCTTTGTTTTGGCGAAGCCGGGAACAATTCAGGCTTCTTTTCGCCCTGGCAAGCCTTAGCGGGGAAACGTGTACGAAAAAATGTTATGACCCCACATCCTGCCACATCACACCAGGTCGTTCCCGTGAAGGAACTCTTCTCTGTTTACTCTAGCACGCGCGAGGAGAGATGCGCCCAGATTCTTGTGCTGTATTGTTCCGAGAACTGGAAGTTCTGTGATAGAATCTCGAGGATGAAGGTATGGCACCTGTATCTGCAGCATCTTTTTGTCCACAGGAAGGAAGACAGGGAGTGGAGCAGGTTCCTTTCGAAGAAAACACACACGAAACCGTATTCGATGTTCCGCTTGAACACATTGTGCAGTCGAGCAGCGGAAAGGGCTGGCATGGGCTTGATGTGGCCGAGATCATCCACCCGCTCGATGATTTTGCCTTGCCTGCTCTTCCTCGTCATATCCTTGTCATCAATCTCAGTGCTCCTTCTACCATTCACGAACGGCTCACTGGGCGGCAAGGACACCTTGGAACCGGGAACCTGGCCATTTTGCCTGCAGGAGCGCCGACCAACTGGCATGTGGAGCGCGAGGGAGAGGTACGCCACCTGCATCTGTATCTCTCACCCACCCTCGTCCAGGAGATTGCCACCGAGGCCGACATTAATCCTGATACGATTGAGTTCGCCCAGACCCTCGGCATTTTCGACCCGCAGATCGAGACCATTGCGCTCTCGCTGCTCTCAGAGCTGCGCTCAGAGGGTCTAGGGGGAAGACTCTATGTGGAGTCACTAGCCAACATCCTGGGCATCCACCTGCTCAGACAGCACTCGTCGATGAAGCAACCCTCCCTCCCAAGAGCCGTTGGCCTTGACCAGGCGACGCTCAGACGCGTCAGCACCTACATCGAAGAGCATCTGGCCGAGGATCTCTCGCTCTCAGCACTCGCGGCGGTCGCGTATCTGAGCCCCTACCACTTCGCGCGTCTCTTCAAAGCGTCAACCGGCTCTGCTCCTCATCAGTATGTCATCGGGCGTCGGATTGAGCGAGCCAAACTGCTCCTCTCCACGACGAAGTGGTCCCTCACCACCATTGCGCACACGGTAGGATTTGCGCATGAAAGCCACTTGGCGCTGCACTTCAGGCGCCTCACCGGACTCCTCCCCAGCTCCTTTCGGTAACCGCGCAAGAATCTGTTGCGTTGGCGCAAGAATCTGGGCGCATCTCTCCTCGCGCGCGTGCTAGAGTAAACAGAGAAGAGTTCCTTCACGGGAACTCTCTCACACTGATAGACCAGTTGGCACGGGCTGGTTCTCGTAGAGAATCCGCTCCGTACCCTACGGAAGAGGGCAATTCCTTATGGAAATCAGAGCCTTATCCCGAACTCACGTTGATATAGTCTTTTGGGAGGTACCTCAATGAACACCAACGCTCAACCCACCATCGTCATCGTACACGGCGCCTTCGCCGACGCGTCCAGTTGGAACGAAGTTATCGAACGTTTGCAAAAGCTCGGCTATGACGTCATCGCTCCGCCCAATCCGCTCCGACTCCGCCTACATGGCGAGCTTTCTCAATCAGATTGACGGTCCCATCCTCCTCGTCGCCCATTCATACGGCGGAGCTGTGATTAGTAATGCTGGAGTCAACGCCTCAAACGTCGTTGGCCTGGTGTACGTGGCAGCACTGATCCCCGAGGAAGGCGAACGCCTCACAGACGTGCATTCGAAGGACAGCATCATCAATCCGCTGCTCATTGAACGTCAATATCCAACTGGGTCAGATGGAGAGACGGCACCCGAGTTCACACTCGATCCGGCTCACTTCCGCAGGGGCTTTGCCGCCGACGTGCCCGAAGAGCGCACGAGGCTCATGGCCGCTGCCCAACGTCCCATTGCGGGCGCGGCATTCGCCGATACCTCCGGACCGGTCGCCTGGAAAACGCTGCCATCCTGGGCAATCATCGCCACTGAAGACGTGGGTGCTGGTACTGACATTGTCCGCTCAATGGCCCAGCGGGCTGGTGCAAAGGTCACTGAGCTCAAGGGCTCACACGCAATCATGATCTCGCAGCCACAGGCCGTGGCCGACGTGATAGTGGAGGCAGCAAAATTCGTCTCCCAGCCGGACAGAGGATACCGATTACGCGAAGATTTGATTGAAGAAGGTAACCGGATTGCGAGAGACCAAAAACGTCCCCTCTTTCAGGTCATAGAGGATGCGTTGGTCGGTCACATAAAGGGGCACCCTCATTACTTAGCGAATGCGATTGTGCGATATCGCATTCATGCGAAAGTGCGCATGTGCGCATAGGCTGACCGTAGTCGAGGAGGGTCCCCTCGACCGCCTCATGAGCACTTGTTTGAACCAGGTTCTGCCAGCAGAGCAGAGCCAGAAGAAAGGAGATACGCATGCCGTCCATCAAAGTCGGCCAGGAGAACTCTGGATCCATCGACCTGTACTACGAAGACCACGGCTCGGGACGGCCGGTCGTCCTGATCCATGGCTATCCACTCAGTGGCCGTGCCTGGGATAGGCAGCTCCCGGTGCTGCTGGAGCATAGGTACCGCGTGATCACCTACGACCGGCGCGGGTTTGGCAAGTCCAGCCAGCCGACCACCGGCTATGACTACGACACCTTCGCCAACGACCTCCACACGCTCCTGCACACCCTGGGCCTGCGCGACGTCACCCTGGTCGGTCACTCGATGGGAACCGGCGAGGTGACCCGCTACCTGGGCCGGTTCGGCTCGGCGGGCCGGTTCGGCTCGGCGCGGGTCGCCAGGGGGGTGCTGGTCTCGCCGATCCCGCCGTTCCTGCTGCAGACGCCCGACAACCCGGAGGGCGTACCGACGAGCTTGTTCGACGGGTTCATGCAGGCCGCCAGGCAGGACACTCCGGCGTGGATGAAGGGGTTCCTGGACACCTTCT
>WNGN01003005.1_pt1 | contig 11345 bp, 10 predicted proteins | sample 5400561 | NCBI WGS metagenome assembly WNGN01 (sample SAMN13153379, study PRJNA577476) | soil metagenome | isolation source: 115 cm soil or saprolite under Garry oak tree replicate 2 | place: USA:California | collected 2016-06-15 | reverse complement strand
GGAAAGAACGCGACAGGTGTCAACAGGTTCCGGCTACGTTTGGGTCCGCCGTAGAGTTGTGAGATGTGGCCCATCAGCTGGTGTGAGGCCTTCACTGCTTGACTGACATCTTTTTCCTCTCCGACCTTAGCGTCGATACTGAGGTAATTTTCGGTGAACTTGGCATCTATCTGGATGCTGTCCTCCTCCGTGATCCATTTCAGAACAAGACCGTCCTCGTTCTGTGAGTATCCTAACCAACGTAGACTTCCGAACCAGCGGCCCTTCAATCCTGCGATTATTCTCTGAACATCGACGTCATGTGGCAAGAGGGATTGGACGATTGGGATCCGTGGTTGAGTTGAACTTAGTGGTCGAGCAACTTGGTGGTTGCCCCTGGCGGTTAATCGATACCCTTCAGATACCTTCTCTAGTAGGCCTTCATCTTCGAGTCTGTCGAGAACCCTAGACAGCATTTCCTGGTGGACTCCGAGTAGGCGTTTCAGTCCGTCGAAGGCAAAAACCGTCAAGCCTTCATCCTGGATTGCACGTAGAATGTTGCTGTCCCTCGGTGTGAGGTCGATGTCTTCAGACTGATCAAGCTCCGAGAATCGGCCGAGGTTCTCTTCCGTGGTGACCATCTATGGTCCTAGCCGCGTGCCCTGATTATAAACCTGGTAGTAGAGGGCTACCAAGTAGGTTGCTCCAAGCGTATCAAGTAAGCCCGACTTGACCTAGAAAAGCGGGGCGCATAAATATCCGCGAATCCCACGCTGTTCGCATCATGTCTCCGAGGAGTATGAAACCACCGAAAGACGACGCTGAGTACTTTGAACGACTAACCAAATCGGTTTTCACCGCGGGACTCAACTGGAGCGTAGTAGAGAACAAGTGGCCCGATTTCCAGAAAGCTTTCGCCCAATTCTCCCTTCCAAAAGTCGCGAAGTTCAACGCAAAAGATGTGAAAACGTTGATGGGCAACACGGGAATCGTCCGGAATGAGAAGAAGATCAAAGCCACAATCCATAACGCAGGCGAATTCCTGAAACTGCAGAAAGAGTTCGGTTCAGTCAAAAAGTACATCGACTCCTACGGCAAAGACGAGGAGCGATTGCAGACCAACGTACAAGATAGATTCCAGCATGTAGGCCCCTCGACCGCTAGAACATTCCTCTGGTCATCCGGATGCCAACTCACTCCCAACAAGGAAGAGAAGAAATGGATGGCCGGCCACAAGTAGGCGTCCGTTGAGAAGAGGGATTCTAGTATTTCGACTTCTAGCTCCATCCTCTACAGCATTGAATATCATCCATCATGATTTGCAATAAACCAAGACCCCTGCTCAGGATTTCCAAACTAGGAATAGAGATTGATGGACAAGAAACGTAGCTCTTTCACCAGCCGCGATCTAGCACTCGTAGCAGGCCTTACCGGATTGTATCTGGTCTATGGCTACTCATCCGGCGTGACGTTCGGACATACCATCCTAGAGCTGGACCTCTTCTTCCTAATCTCAGCCCTCTTCACGATACTAGTCTCGATGACCGGAAAACGATGGAGTGCCACCCTCCTAGGTACGGTCAACGGACTCATACTTCTCGGTGAGCCTAATGCGCCTCTCGCGATCACTCTCTCGCTGATTCCTAACGGTCTGGTTTTTGACCTTGCTCTCTACACGCGCGATCATACGATCGATGAATTGTCAAGAAAGCGCCTCGTTATCGCAGGAGCACTCGGCAACCTCGCAATGGCCATCTCCGGATTAGTAATCCTCCAAGCAATAGGATTCTTCCAGGGAAAGGGACTAGATTTCATTCTTGCCACATCGGTTATCGCCCTAGTGACCAATCCTCTAGTCGGTGCCATCGGAGCACTCTTTGGGACAATAGTAGTAAGACGTGTCGGGGAACGTGTGAGGTCCTCGCTAATTCGCTAGACCAAAGACGATTTCTTCAGAATCGGTCTAACAGACGGCGAACCAGTTATTGTGCTAGCACAAGGCTTTCGAACAGCAATTCCTTCGAAAGATTGGCCAGGTTCACGACGGATTTTCCGTCGTTCTTGGCAAGCAGTTGTTTTGCAGGTGGCTCTTTCATGTAACTCGGGCTTCGCTCGCTTATCCGTTCCTCGTATATCGGCACTGTCTCGTTCTGGTAGAAGACGCCGATTGGAATCTTGTCTCCCCATTCTCTCGATTTCTCGATGACTTGGAGAAGATTCTTGCCGACATCGTCTTCACTCATGTCCGCTGTAATTCTGCCGTTGTAACCTGTGCTTTCTAGATCGTAGGTTCGTGGCATGGGTCTCTTAGTCGATGGATCGATTCGGTCCTCGCCGCCATACCATTCTTTCGTATTGATGTCATTGTACGTTGGACATGGCTGAAGTGCGTCTATTAGGGCGAAGCCTCTGTGGGCAACGGCCTTCTTGATCATCTCCTTGAGATGTCTAGTATTGTACGCGTAACTGCGGGCGATGAAGGTGAAGCCCGATGCGAGCGCGAGCATTATCGGATCGATATTGCTGTTAATATTCGGCTCGGGAAGCGATTTCGTCTGCATCCCCAGATGCAATGTGGGTGAGGCTTGTCCCTTGGTCAAGCCGTAGACACCGTTGTCGTGGATGATGTAAGCCATGTCGATATTCCGCCTTCCAGCATGTACGAAGTGTCCTACTCCTATTCCTAGTCCGTCGCCGTCTCCGCCAACCGCGATTACTTCGAGATCTGGGTTTGCGAGTTTGGCGCCTTGGGCGTACCCCAGGACCCTTCCGTGTAGGGTGTGGATTCCGAAGGCGTTTGTGAAGTGGACCAGTTTGCTGGAACAACCGATTCCGGAGAACAGTGCAACCTTGTTGATGTCAACTGGCATCTCGGTCAGGGCCATTTTCAGTGATGCTTCGATGCCGAAGTCTCCGCATCCGGGACACCAGTCGTTGTGGACCTCGGTCTTCAGATCAGTGAGCTTAAGCGCCATGGGTTAGTACGACTCTCCTATTTTGTGCAGGATTTGATATTACTTGTTTGACTGATTGGTAGATTTCGTCCTGTGACATCGGTCTGCCATTGAATTTCACGATCTTATTCTTGATATCTATCATTGTCTTTTCCGCTATCACGGCTGCCATCTGACCTGAATAGTTCTGTTCAATGTCCACTACGAGTTTGGCTGCCGCCAGTTTTTGCTTCACGGCATCAGTCGGGAAGGGACTGACGAGTCTTATTTGTAGAAATTCTACTCCAATCCCGTCCTTCTCTAGTAGTTTCATCGCGTCTAGTATTGGTCCCTTGGGGGAGCCCCAGCTTACGATTGTAATGTCGGCTTGTTTCTTGGAGGAGGGGAAGAAGTTCACCTTCTCCTGTTCAGGAATCTCCTTCGCCGCTGTATCCAGCTTCGTCATCCTCTTCGTCATCATTTTCACCCTGTTGTCCGGGTCTTCCTCGATGTGTCCTATCTCGTCATGCTCGTCTCCAGTGTTCCAGAACCGGTAGCCGGGCATTCCGAGAACTGCTCTCGGCGAGACCCCGTCCTGAGTGAAAGCAAATCTCCTGTATGGCTCGCCTTCACCATTTCCCTGGTGGTCTGCTTCGATCAGTTTTCCCCTTTGGATTGGGACAAGATCGGCCTTTGGTGGCGAAATGGTCATGCTGTTGTTCGCTAATCCCTTGTCGATTAGGTGTATGCTGGGCATCTGGAATCGTTCTGCGTAGTTGAAAATTCTGATCGCGTCGTAGAAGCTTTCCTCCATGTCCCCTGAGCATAGTACGATTCTCGGAAACTCTCCGTGGGCGGCGCTTAGGATGAACTTCAGATCTCCCTGCTCGTGTCTCGTTGGTTGTCCCGTCGCTGGCCCACCTCGCTGGTAATGGGTGATGACGAGCGGAACCTCGTTCATTCCCGCCCATCCCAATCCCTCGACCATCAGGGAAAAGCCCGGACCCGACGTGGAGGTTGCGGCTCTCGCTCCTGTCAAAGCAGCTCCGGTCGCCATGGTTATGGCCGCGATCTCATCCTCTGTCTGTGTCACTAGAATCGAGCCTTTTTGGCCCGGACTGTTTCCTCCGGAAATGTCGGAAATGTCGAAGTTTCCGTGCGACTCCAGGAACTCGCTCTCGTCGGCAGCAGGGGTTATTGGGTAATAGGTCTGGACCCTGCAACCGCCCACCAGCTTCCCAAGTGCGACTGCTTCAACACCCATTAGCAACAGCCTCGGCTGGTTCTGAATAGGGTGGAGTTGGAATGGAAACGGTTGTTTCAATTGCGTCTTGGCGGCGTCGTAAGCGAGCTTTGCGCCTATCTCGTTCATGTCGACGACCTTCTTCTTGCTCGCGAATGCCCTCTCAATAGACTGGTTGAGGTAGGTCTCGTCGAAACCGAGGATTGCGAAGGAGGCTGAAACTGAGAGAACGTTGACGATCCTTGATAGCTTGCTCAGCTGGTGTTCTCCGATCTGAGCCGCAGTCTTCGCGATAATGTCATTGTATTGAATCGGGAATAGGTTTACGCCTCTTCTCTTCGCCTCTTCCAGAATTCCGCTAACGTTTCCTGGCAGATCCTGCTTTGCCAGTCTCGCCTTGATCCTCAAAACGACAGGAGTCTCAATCGTATCGACCTTGTCAATCTCGATACTGGAAAACGTAGGATCATAAAGGATTCCTCCACCTGGTGATACCTCGTCTGCATGGCGGATGAGTGTCTCCGCGTCGAACGTCGCCAGGACGTTCACGTCGCTTACATGGGACCTGATCTTGTCGCTGTTCACCCTGACTTCGAAGTAACTGTGGGGCCCTTTAATGCTGGAGTAGTATTCACGGAGCCCGAAGGTCCAGAGCCCGCCCAGCACGCATGCTCCGGCGAAAATGTTAGCTGATGAATCGACCCCACTGCCCTGCGGGCCACCTGTCATCCAAGACAGATCGTTAACCTTGACAATCGCACGACTCATCGTTTTAGCCTCCGGTGGCCTTGTCGTGGCCGATTGCGCAGTCACAGCGTTCATTCTCGGCGCAGTAGGGACACGCACACTGACAGCTGTCCATTTCATAGCTGCAGTTTGGGCAAGCGTACATGTCGCGTTCAGCGGTCATAATAATCTCCCCGCTAACAATCGTTAGGAACGCTGGTTCGACATAAGGCTTCACCCGGACAACTCGTGATCTATAATCCTGGTCCAATGCATTCTTACTACTTGAATAAGACTAATGAACGCTGAAATCGACGAAGCTGAGGAAGAATATGAATCGGAAAAAACAATGGATAGGCGCATCAATTCTACTCGCAACATTTGTGCTTGCACTACCAACGCTAACTCCGCACGTGAGCGCGGGTCCAGTTACCGAGAAATGCGTCGGATGCGGGATCACAATGCTCTCTCCAGGCTCGAACGGTGCACTCAACAACCAATCGACCGTCGGTCCTACTTTCCTCGTCTCCTTCGCTGTCAAGAACTTCACTCTCGTCCAACCGGGCACCCGCAACGATGTCAACATCACTAACTCCCAAGGTCTACAAGAGGGCCACATTCACGTAATCGTCGATGGCAACTATTACGAGATCTGGGCAAGCCCCAATGGCATACCACTTACTCTCAATAGCGGTTCTCACACGATTCTGCTCCGACTCGTCAGCGATTTCCATCTGCCCTTCAGCCCCGACATCACCGCCTCCACCACGGTAACCGTGGCCAACGGAGCAGACACAATACAGTCGGCAGCAATGAACGCACAGAACTATAGCCTAGGCGCACTAATAGTCTCGGTAATCGCACTGATCTTAGTGGCTTATATTGCGTTCAAGCCCAAACCAAAAACTGCTTAGACGAAGCCCCGACAACGGGGCACGTCCCTTTTTTCTCAAAACTCTCACATTACTGACAGTCTTGATAGCCCTCAGTCCCTTGATTCATGCCGGATCTATCAGTGCGAACGCCTCTGGTCAAGCAAATGTTGCAATAATCGACAATGCGTTTCTCCCAAAGCACATCAACGTCACAACAGGCACCACAGTAATCTGGACTTACCCAGGCAACTGGAGCAGCCAGCATAGCGTAACGTCTGTCGGGAATACTACCCAAGGGGGAAGCCCTCTGCTAAACAGTGGAACCCTCAATCCAGGCCATAGTTACAGCTATATCTTCTACGGACCCGGCCTCTACACTTACCAGTGCTCCTACCATTTCACAACTCCAGCAATGAGCAACGCTTGGGTCAACGTGACCGGAGCCCCAGTTACGCCTCCATCCTCCCAGAGTCCCCAGCTTACCTACGCCATCATCACGTTAGTAGCCGTAGTAGCTGCGGCAATCGTGGCGACGATCGCATTGTCTGTCAGGCAGAAGAAACGAAGGACTTCCATCCGTTCAACTTCAACCGAAAACGCCAGACGGTAGAAGCTAGAATAATCTATCGCCTCTCAGAGAAATCATGCAAGACTCTCCAGATAGGTAATCTGCGTACCCTCGATATGAGCCCATCTTGTCAGTGAGTGTTTTGCACGTTTTTTGATAGTCATAATGTGCTCCACTGGAATTCCTCGGATGGTAAGAGCGTCGGCGATCAACCAGCGGTGGCATCGCCAGGGCAGAACCTCCGCACACATGATAACAACCTGAAAGTCTTGGGCTAGCCCAATCAGTTGGTCGATGCCTTTCGCAAACTCTTGGGTCTGCATGTAGTCAGCGAATCCTCTGAAGGAAGAATTCCTCCAGCCCGTGTTGGGCGAATCTGTCTTGGGATGACGCAAGCCGCCCAGCTGCTTCATTAGAACATAGTCTATCGCGGACTGCTTCGGGCTCTCGGACAGAGAGTCTTGGTTGAATTGCGGGTTGCGCCCTGAGCGAGGGATTGTGCGGATATCGACGAGTCGTGTGACGTTATGAGCGCGGAGGATGTCTAGAAAGTCATCTAGTGCTCGTGTTGAGTGTCCGATGGTTAGAATCAGCACCGAGGGATGCTCAACATTTTGTTGGGACGAGCTACACTACTGTTTATGGAACTTTGGAATATCCTTCACGTAAAAACAGTCATCTATTCTTAACAACAGAGAGACCAGCTCGAAGGCCCTGTGAACGTTGGCCCCGTTTACGGAGGCAAGCTCGATCACGTTCGCTTCATACATGTCCATGCATCCGTTCTCGCCCACGCCCATCGCTTGGTGCCCATTTGTGTGCTGGTTGCGGAGCTGGATCATCATATCGATGGGATCTAGTCCGTAGTTGCGCGAGAGACATTCAGGGATTTTTTCTAGAGCATCGGCGAACGAACTAATCACGAATTGCTCTCTTCCCTCAAACGTTAGTGCGTATCTTCTGAGCTGCGAGGCTAATTCTGTAAGGATTCCTCCTCCTCCAGGGACGACTTTCGGGTTTGCTCGTGCGTGCTTCAAGATGAGAAGCGCCCTCTTCACGGTCTTTTCCAGTTCCTGGACAAGTTCGGGACTGCTTCCGCGCAGCAATACCGTGGCCCCTTTGTCGCAATGAAGAATCACGATGTCTTCCGGCTTGATCTTATCAACTTCAAGCTTCCTCGCATGTCCCAAGTCTTCTTTCTGTAGCTGGTCAGCGTTCGCGACAATAGTTGCGCCAGTAGCTCTTGCGGCCTCCTCGAAATCCTTGGGGTCCACGAAATGCATTGCGAAAACTCCCTGCCTGCTGAGCTGGTCGGAGAATCTGTCAGCCATCTTAGTTCGACAGATCAGGACATTGGCTCCTGAGGTCTTGATCATCTCTACCAATCGAGCCCGGAGTTGGGCCTCTTCGTTCTTGAACAGCTGAATCTGCCCGTGACCCGTGATGGTCACCTTGACATTGAACGGACCCTCGTCGATCGCCTTCAACTCCATGCGTTTCATCTCCAGCTTAGTTAGGAACGCAATCCTAGGCGCATCGATAATGTCGGGCATGCTTGGGTGGGCCTTGCCTGTCTTGATAATGACCCCGCGCACTAGCTCGGAATCATTCGTTTGGCCGCCTTGCTTTTTTACAAGCCGGATTCTGTTGGGGTCAACCAGTCCGTCTTCCGCTACAAGGCTGATAGCCTCAGATAATTCTCGCCGAAACTTCTGGCTGAGAAGTTCCCTGCCGCAATCAATTACCTTCAAGAGGTGTTCGTCAAGGTCTTTTGCAACGTTCTTGGCGACCTCGTTGATAATCGCGATCGATTTTTCAGTTGCTTTCAGATAGCCGTCAAGGATTGTATTGGGATGGACCCCCATCTCCATCAGTTTGTCGGCCTCCGTTAGGAGTGCTGAGACTAGAACGAGTAGCATGGAGATTCCGTCGCCAGTGTGCTGGCGCTGAATCTTCGCCGCTTCCGCTAGAGTCATTATTGCAGGGTACTCTACTCCCAACTCGTCGACAAAATCTAGAGGATCCTTCGTGACTTTCATCACCATTTCAGGACCCCGGTGATAGGTCACGAGTTTGTATGCGCCCTTGGGTCCAAGAGAACTGCCGATCCTGAACGCGGCCAATGTTGCAAGATTCAGGTTCTGTCTCCAAGCGTCCTTCCCGCTCAGTCTTCCTTTGTTTTTCAGGAGGATCTGCGGAGATGTAGTGACGACCTGTTGAGCCACGGCGAATTGCCTAACCGAACATATGGCGGCTTCTCATCACAGCCTGATGAATCTTCGTTGCTCGGTCCATCCAGCCGAGACCCGTGTAGAGCTCGGCCTTCATCTTAAGCGGGACTATCGGCACCTTCACGCCTACTACGTATACATAGTCTGGTTCAAACTCGAGCGGGTCTCCCCAATCCCAGTCGCCCACTCTAATCTGTAGCTCGCCATGCACCTCGAGCTGGGAGCCTTCAATGTTGAACCTAGATGTGTAACTCTTGATCCGTACCTTGTATGGTTTCAGGTCTATTTTGGCTTCCCGTTCTAACTCCTTCTCAACCCTGTTCGGGGGTTGGACAAGGTACTTGGCTAGCTTGTTGGTTATCTCGTCGCATCCGGCCGCCGTCGTTAGAATTGCGATGTGATTGGGTTGTACGTTGACACCTGATATTACTTCAGAGACATCCCCGCCGATTGCCCACTTATTGTTGCAGTGCTCGAGCGCCTTTCCAATCACAATTGTTGCGTCGAGCAATGGTTTGCTGAGGACTACAAGTTCTTCTGGTTTGGGGATTCTGCTCTCGATCAGGGGCACAGAGATAGGTTTTGGTTTTTCTGACAGTCTTAGGGCTGGCATATGCCGATCCCTTGAACGGTTGGGGAACGCCCAGCTAAGGTAGTAGCAGCCCGGGGGTCATGAGCGCGAGATACTTCTTAATTCCCTCGGCGGCCCGATAGGATTGTGCGCCCGCGACGTGTGTTCCCGAGGGAACAGTGTCGCCAGAGGTATTGGTAATCTCGCCTGCGCCGAATATGTTGAAAGGTGTTTTCGAGGCTGGCGACCAGCACTGGTTCCACGAGTTCCATACAGAACTTGCTGGATCAGTGCCGATTCTGCACCCGCCTCTCAGATGGTGACCCCACCAATCATTGTGAGTACTCCCCCCAGGGTTCACAGCACTACTTACTGTGACGTTCGATGCGCCCATCTTTGTGAAGATGTCCTTGACCTTGTTCGCGAGGTAGGTTGCCCCAATGTAGGTGTTGGGCGTCCAGTCGTAGGTCAGTCTGGCCAACGGGTCTCCATAGAGATCTGTGTAGTGCGGGTCTAGGTCAACGTAATTATCTGTCGTCGGGAGATCAGGAGCGAAGGGCGTCGCGCCCAAGTTTGTCTTGGTCTGTAGATATTTGTCCTTCTGGGTAGCTTTGAACGTGCCTCCCATACTTGCTGATGAGACGCCACCCGCGAACGTAATATTCCCCGGTCCCCCTCCAGGGTACCCACCAGCGCCAATCTGGCTTCCTCCTATGAAACCCAAGCCAGTGTGGTCGAAGTTATCATCCATCAGATCATAAATGTCCACGCTGCCTCCGCTGCCGTTGCCGGCGGGATAGGCGTTGCCGCCGATGTTCGATAGGGTTCCTGATACGTTGGTTCCCTTGTATGGAAGGTAGCCGTTGGTAAGACCTCTTCCAACAGCGCCTGAGACCGAACCTGGAGTTGAACTCCAAATGTAGGGTGCTCCGACGTTGGAGAGGAGCATGATCCTGATCATGTTGTATCCCCACATTCCGTTGAAGAAGACCTTGCCGGCCTGAATGTGCACGTTTCCCTGAGGATCGTAATAATGCGCCTCGGTCACAAGCCCGCTTGTGGGGTCTGTGATGAGACGAAAGATGAAACTATTCACCACTAGCTTGAAGTTGGAGTTCTTTTGGGCGGCGGGGATGGTTCTATACGCAGCGTTGGCTTTAGCGCCGGTCTCGCAAGCATAATCGCAAGGACCTCCGCAATAACCGTCATAGACGCACGGGTTGACGGGCACACCGTACTGGTTAGTGTAAGGTTGTGACGCGAGGGCGCTCACGTGAGGAAAGGGGTGGTAATTGAGCGGTGCTGATTGGCAAGCGTTTTGGAATAATTGTGCAACTGGGGTAAGAGGATGAGGGGGCAACGGATAGTTTTGGCTCATCCAAGGAAAGCCGCTCGAGTCGGACCCTGGGTTGCTTGCACTTCCGTTATAGTTTCCGCAGAGTCCATGTGCCTGCTCCCACTGTACGTAGTACGGCTCGTATTGATTGTATTGGAGGGGCCAGTCCTGAAGGTCATTGTGCGGATTGATGGTGTCTATCGTGTTTGGATATCTGGTATTGGTTTGGGATAGCATCTGGTAACCCCATGGTCCCTGCCGTCCCATTGTTCCACCATAGTGCTGGGCAGCGCCTCCTACTCCATGCCCGAGAGCATGATACTGGATCGGCATAGTGTACCGCCGAACAGGCAGTGCGAACTGCTGGGGAGTGTTCCTGATCGTGGCGGATTGCAGTGGAAGGGGACTGTCATATTTCCGCCCCAGCCCAACTCCCCATTCATCGTACTTCGTCGTCGAGAAGTCGTTGACGTAATCCCAGTAGGGACCCTTGGTAATGGCAACGACATTGTATGTCTTGCCTCCATTTAGTAGTGGGTCGGAGAGCTCGGCGGCTATTACGCCGCTCATGTAGCCGACCCCCAAGAGCACTACATCCGCGGGTGTCTCCGTGATTGTAGTTGGCATTTCTATGAACCCCCTGACGCCTTCTGCTGATACTGTGCGAGGCTGGCTGGTTGCAACCTTGTTGGTGCTGTTGCCACCATTAGGGTTCTCTGGTCTAGGCCCTCGCCGTAGAAGTTGCCAAAGTTCACCCCGTTGAACCCTGTGTATTTCCACCCAACCATGTTCTGGTTTCCTCCATAGATCGGGTCCATCAAGAATCCAGCCCAAGTCATGAAGACCAACTCGTAAGCGAAATCTGATGGAAGGATATTGCCGA
>WNGN01004001.1_pt1 | contig 11349 bp, 4 predicted proteins | sample 5400561 | NCBI WGS metagenome assembly WNGN01 (sample SAMN13153379, study PRJNA577476) | soil metagenome | isolation source: 115 cm soil or saprolite under Garry oak tree replicate 2 | place: USA:California | collected 2016-06-15 | reverse complement strand
CCTGCTGCGCGAGCATTGTGTGCCACATCTGGGTGCCGCCGTCCCAGTTATCAAGCACTGTCTGCGCCCACGGCTCGCCGTAGACATAAAACAGGACCGGGTATCGTTTATGCGGATCGAAGTCAGGCGGCTTGATCATCCAACCGTCCAACCGGATCCCTTCGCCCACGTCTACCCGGAAAAATTCTGTCGGACATTGTTTCAGCCCGGCCAGCCGGTTCTCGAGATCGCGGTTATCAATCAACGTCCGCAACTTTGTGTGTTGCGGCAGCCGGATGATTTCGGTGATCGCTGGCTTGTTGAAGGTGGAATAAGTATGAATCGCAAAGTCACCGTGCTCTGGAAGAATGTAGTGATGAGTGCCCGGCTCGCTTGCCGGCGACAAGCGTTCGGCTTTGCCGCTGCCGTCCAGCCGCGAGCGGTAAAGATATCGCTGCGTTGGGTTGTCAGGCGAGGCTGCGTAATAGAGCCAGCCACCCGTGGCGTCCACCTTCTCAACCCCGATCACGTCGAATTTATCCGGCGTGATGCAGCGGACATCATTTCCCTCGCGCGAGACTGAGTAGATATGGCGCCAGCCATCGCGCTCGCTGGTCCACAGGAACCTTTTTCCCTTGTCGGTCCATTCAACGTCGCCGCGCGCCAGGCCGTGCTTGTCCCAATCGAGCTCGCCCCAGGCAACGTCCACCCACGCCTCGTCCTTTTCGGTGAGGACAGTTCGTACTTTGCCCGTGCGAATATCGCCGAGCATGACAATGTTTGTGTTCTGGAGTCGATTAAGCTGCTGGATAATAACTTCGGTTGAACTGTCCGCCCACTCCATCCGCGGAAGATAGTTGTTGCGCGGATCGCCCTGGATATCGAACCACTGAGTCGGCCCGCCGTGCGAGCTCATCACTCCGACGCGCGCCGCTGAATTGGTCTCGCCTGCTTTCGGGTAGGGGAAAGAAGTGATTACCGGGTACAGACCCTCGGTGTCGTTGATCAGTTTAAATTCCTTGACCCCTTCCGAATTTAGTTGCCAGTATGCGATGTGCTCGCCGTCAGGACTCCAGCGCCAGCCATCGCGACAAAAAAGCTCTTCCTCGTAAACCCAATCAAAGGTCCCATTGATCAAGTGGAACGTGCCGTTGGAAGTTAGTTGAATTATGCGTCCATCGGATAAATTTTCGATGTAGATATTATTTCCGCGCACGTAACCTACGCGCGTGCCGTCGGGCGAGAACTTGGCAAACATCAAGGTCGAAGGCCTGGCCTCACCGCCGCCCAGCTTTTGCAGCTTCCATGTTTTCAAATTCACTACCCAGTAATCACCGCGGGTGTTGCTGCGCCAGACGCGCTCAGAATTTGTAAACATCAAAACCTTTTGCCCATCCGCAGCGAGATCAAACTGCTCAACCACCAAAGGCGACGATGCGCCTGCCGGCACAAGCTTTTCCGCGGGCACGAAGATTGTCTTTTCGCCGGAAGCTGCATCGTAACGAACGATATTGGAAGCGCGCGCGTTGGACGATGGCTCAAGGGCCAAGTAACCGCTTCCATCCGCTTGCCACTGGACCGCATCCAGAGTTTCCGCGCGATAAGTGAAAACCGTATCAAGAGTAAGAAGACCAGAGTCATTTTGCTGAGCGCAGATTGCCGAGGCGCAAAGTAATAAGAGCCAGAGAATTGCTGTCTTGCGAAATCGATTCATAGGTTTCTCCCGGGGTCACTAATCACGCAACCACTTGAGCATGTGCGGGTACGGTTGCGATCCCAACTCCCGCGCCTGATTCGTTGAGGCGGCCATTCCGGCTTCCTGCAAACCATTAAGACCGACATAAACGCCAACACTAAAATTGAACAGCAGCGCCTCGGACTTTCCTTTGTAGCCTTTTTCGTGAAACACGACGGTAGGATCCAAATGAAGACAAACGCAAGCAGCATAGGACCAGGCTATTGCCTGCGACTCCACCGCGTCCATGTTGAATTCCGGCAAGACAACTTCACCACTTAAATCGGGCCTAAGCTCGCGGGGAGCTACGGCGAGATGTCCGGCCTCGTGCAACAAGTCTCCCGGATAAGTGAGCTTCTCTTCGTCGACCAACATCCTTCCGCGTTCGACGAGGATCCCTGGCAGAAAAGTATCTTGGCTCAATTTAGCGGGAACAATTTCAATACCAATATTCGTCAGGAAATCGGTGATCTTTTGGGTCAAAGGATGGTTGAATTTTGCCGTCATTCATTTCAGGCGCTGATGTCGTCCCATCTCACTTAAGGTCCGGCGGCATTGCATTCGCATTTCCGTTGAGAAAACGATCGAACCAGTAGAGCTGCCAGTTCAAACTCTCAACCAAATGTTTTGGCTCGCCCGTGCGGGTGAGGTTGTGATTTTCGCGAGGGAAGAAAACGATCTCTGTCGTTACGCCAAAGTGCTTGAGCGCGCGAAACCATTGCTCGCCTTGCTCAATCGGAACTCGATAATCATTGTCGGAATGCAGGATGAGTGTTGGTGTCTTTACGTTCCTGGCATACTTCAGGGGCGAGCGGTCCCAGTAGAGATCGAATTTTTGGAAGATGTCGCCACCAAAATCCGGCGAGTGACCATAAGCGCCGTCGCGCGTGCCATCGTCAGAAATAAAGTTGGAAACACTGCGCAAAGTAACTGCTGCCTTGAAACGATCGGTGTGGCCGACAATCCAGTTAGTCATGAACCCACCGTAGCTGCCGCCCGTCACGCCCATGCGATCCTGATCAATCCACGGATATTTTTTCAGCGCGGCATCGAGGCCGTTCATGATGTCCTGATAATCCTTCCCACCCCATTCACCGAAGATACCTCGCTCGAACTTCTGCCCATAACCCGTCGAGCCGCGCGGATTGGTAAATAGCACGGCATAACCCTTCGCCGCGTAAACCTGAAACTCGTGATACCAGTCGACGCCGTACTGGCCTGCAGGTCCCCCGTGAATACTGAGAACGAGCGGATATTTCCGGCCTTCCTGCCATCCGACTGGTTTCACAAAGAAGGCGTCCACATCCCAGGCATCGGCGCTTTTGTAAGTAAAGCGTTCGACATTTGCGAGTTGAAGTTGTTTCCAAAGCGAATCGTTGAGGTTTGTCAGTTTGCGGGCGTCGCCGTCCTTGAGATCAGCAGCATAAATATCGTCCAGATGCTGAAAATCATTGGCAAGATAAACCATCCTGTTTCCGCGGAAATCAAAGTCAACAGCGCGCACACCGCGGGGTCCGTGCGTGACCTGGGCAACTGATTTTGTTGCCAGCTCGGCGCGAAACAGGTGGTTTTCGCCCTTCACTCCGGTTTCGAAATAGATCGATTTGCCGTCATCCGACCAATCCAAACCTCCCGGAATCAAGTCGAGTCCATTCGCCGCCAGCACTGACGGCACACCGCCAGTTGCCGGAGCAAGCCAAATCTTGGGATGATCGCGATCGTGAACTTCGCCAGTGAACGCGATCCATTTGCCGTCCGGCGACCAACGAGGCTGATTGTCAGCTTCATCGTGATCGGAAATCTTTGTGAGCTGGCCGCCCTCGGCGCTAATGACCCATACATCAGCGTTACGATTTTCTTCGTACTCTTTTCCGGTGCGGTTGGAAACGAAAGCGATGCGCCTAGCATCCGGCGACCACTGCGGGTCGCTGTCGTTCCAATCATTGCCTTCAGTGATCTGTTTTGCGTTACCGGTTTTTACATCGACGATCCAAAGGTGGGTGCGCCGATTATCGAACCAACCGGTGTCGTTGAATTTGTAAGAGGTGTTTTTGTAATGCCGCACATCGCTGTGATCTTTGTTGTCTCCGGCGCGGCTGTCGCCCCTGTTATCAGATGGGCCGATGCGGCTGACGACAGCCAGTCGCGTGCCATCAGGTGACCAACGGAAGACGCTTACTCCGTTTTTCAAAGTCGTGATCCGCCTGGCCTCCCCGCCGTTCATTGAAAGGACATAAACCTGGTTACGCGTTGGTTCGGAGGTGGTTGGCGGCGAAGCGCCTGCGGCCGGCGTTGTTTCCGACGGTCTTGAAGAGAGAAATGCGAGCGATTTCCCGTCGGGACTCCAGCGAGGTGAATTCGAAGACTGTGGCGAGGTGGTGAATTGCCACGGCGCGCGGCTGCCGTCAGTGGCCACTATCCAGATCGAAGAGTTGCGACGATTTTGAGCGCGATCAATTTTCGTTACCACATAAGCGACCAGCTTTCCATCAGGTGAAATGTGCGGATCGCTCGCGAACTCAAAAAAATAATAGTCTTCGGGCGTGATGCCGCGCGGTAGCTGCTGCGATAGAGCTACCATGGACACGACCACGAGCAAAGGAAGAACGCAAACCGATCTGACCAGCACCTTCATCTTGAACCTCATCAGCAGAAAGGAATCAACGAACTGTCAAGCGCGGCAGCTCCAATGCAAAGCTTGCCGGTCCTTACCGGAAACCTTTAATCAGCACAATCTCACTCGTCGACGTGACGCGGTTTACGGCAATCTGTTTGCCATCGCGCGAGAACGCGAAGCTGGCTATGAATTCTGATTTGAAGTTAGTCAGTTGCTTTGGCGCGCTGCCGTCGATGGGCTGGCTCCAAACGTTTTGGATGCCCCCGCCGCTGTCCACGTATGCAATCGCCCGCCCGTCGGGCGTCCACGCAAACCCATACGCGGAAGGAACAGCGGTGCGAGGAAGGTCAATGGTCTTTACGGGCTCGCCACCCTCGAAGGGAATTATTGACAGCTTGCCCTGATCGTTTGCCTGTACGTCGATATAGGCATACGAGATCAGCTTACCGTCAGGTGAAATCGACGGGAATAGAGAAAGATGATCGGTCACTTGCACCGGTGGGCCGCCGTCAATCGGAACCTTCCAGATGGTCCATTTGCCCGAGCGTACCGACATGAAAACTACCCAACGGCCATCGGGTGAACAAACCGGTAAGGCATCCGCAGAGCTGCCTTCCGTCAGTTGCTTTGGGTTGCCACCATCGCTATCCATTCGCCAAATATTCCAATTGCCCGCGCGATTGGATTGGAAAACGATATAACGGCCATCAGGTGAAACTGATGATGTCTGATCTATGAAAGCGTCGGCGGTGAGTTGCTTGTTCTCGGAGCCGTCACGATTAACAATCCAGATGTCCCAATTCTCTCCAGTCCGACTCGGATAAACGATCCTGCCGTCCGGGGTCCAGGCGACCGTGTCGGGCAGGCTACTCTTGAGAATCTGGCGCGCGTGAGTTTCGTCTTCGTTGGGACCAGTGACCCAGATGCCGCTCGTGGTCAAAACTTGGATGGTAGCGATCGTGTTTGACTCTGCCGTCAATCCGAGACTAACACCGCCATAACCATTCAAGTCGTTCGTAATCCGGCGCGCCTGACCGCTGGGATAAGGAAGGAACCATACCTGGGTGCCGACAGATGAGAACTCTGGCTGGGCTGTCATGATCAAGCCGCTGCCATCCGGCAGCCAGATTACGCGACTGACGTTGGCCCACTTCTCAGAACCGATGGGGTTGGGACTTCCGCCTTCGACCGGGACTTCCACGACGTTTCCATTTCCGGTGTCCAGCTTCGAGGACCCGGCGCCAGTTGAGCTGTTGACACCACAGGCGATTCTTTTTCCATCAGGAGACCACGACGGACCGTTGGCGGAGAGGGAATCGGGCTGCTTGCGGATGGCGATGCTTTTCGGTTGTCCGCTGCCATCTGTGCTCGCGACCATCAGCTCTGTGTTTTCCTGGTTGTCGCGCACGAAAGCGAACTGTTTGCCGTCAGGAGAGAAGGTGATAGGGCCGAATACGCGGTCAAGAACCTTTACCGAACTGCCTCCCAAAACAGGAATGCGATAGAGGGCAGGTTCGAACTTGTTCTTTTCGAACGCCGCAACGAAGTAAATCAGCTCGCCATCGCGTGAGAAAGTTGTCCCAAGGTAATAGCCCTTGTCCGGCGGAATGATTCGCACCAGGCTGTTGGTTGATATCTGTCTGACCCAAAGACTGGATTGTTGTGCGGCGTCGTGCGCAGCGCAGACGACATACTTGCCGTCTGGTGAGATCGAGACCTCACCGTCGATGTCCTCGCCGTTAACTTTTCCGCCGGTGGTCAGCATCGTCATCTTTGCCTGAGCAAACTGCTTAGGCTGACTTAGAAGCTTGTAGATCCCAAAACCTATCCCGGCGAGCACAACAAAGCCAAGCGCAAGCGCGGCGATGAAAAATGCTTTATGACGCTGGATCCCAACAGCGACGTATTCAGCGCTTGAAACTGCGGGCATCGCGCCGAGATCTCCCGAACGCGCCGTCGATCTTCGCATGCCTCCTGCGGTGGCTTGCTCCGCGCTGAGCGAGGTCGCTGTCGCCGCCGGCTCAAGCGACGACTGCCGCGCAACTGAGCGATCCAGATCAGAGATTGAGGTTGGCGTTGTACCGGACTCGATCCGCTGCTTCAGCCGCCGGAGCTTGCCAAGCATCTCTCTCGCGGTCTGACAGCGCTCTTCACGATCTTTCGTCAAGGCTTCCGCGACTATCCATTCAAGCGCTTCAGGCGCGTCGGGCGCGAACTGATTAAGCGGCAACGGCTCGCGATCTGTGATGGCTACGATGACGTGGCTCGGCGTCGAACCTTCGAACGGCACGTGTGCAGTGATCATTTCATAGAGCACCACGCCGAGACTCCAGATGTCCGAGCGGGCATCAACTTCGCGTCCCGCTGCCTGCTCGGGCGACATGTAAGCAACTGTTCCCATCACGGAGCCTGGATCGGTGTTGACCAGAGCGCGGGTCGCTGCTTCAGAGTTAGGCCCGCCCGCTACCGCAGGCGGTTCCGACAATTTCGCCAGGCCGAAGTCGAGGACTTTCACGATACCGTCGCGGCGCACCATCACGTTTTCCGGCTTGATGTCGCGATGAACGATGCCGGCGGCGTGGGCAGCAACCAGCGCGGAAGCAATTTGGGTCGCGATGTCGAGCACCTCGCTCAACTTCATCGCCTTGCTCATTCGCTGTCGCAGCGTGACGCCGTCGACAAACTCAGTCGCGAAAAAGTTTGTGCCCTCCGCGCGCCCAATTTCATGGACAGTAAGAATGTTTGGATGGTTGAGCGCAGAAGCGGCCTTCGCTTCCTGAAAGAAACGATTCAAACGCTTTTGATCTGCAGCAACTTCGGCCGAAAGGAATTTCAAAGCTACCGGCCGATCAAGCTCGGTGTCCTGGGCCAGATAAACCTCGCCCATCCCGCCCGCGCCAATCTTGGAGCGGATTTCATAGCGGCCGAGTTTTGTGCCGGCGGAAATAGTCATTTGTGCGAGTCCAAATTTCGGCAGGCTCAGAGTTCAATCTTTAGATTGCCGCGTACAGAAAACACAAGCTAAAGCTTGAGACTCTTAAACTTCACTGTGGCAATCCAATGCGCCGCACCAGATCCGCGAAGCGGGGATCGAAGCGCAGGCAGTCGATGCGTTCACCTTCAGGCTGACGAGCACCCGACGGCGATTCTTTGTTTCTTACTGCGCCAAGCCTAACCGACGCACGAGCTCAGCGAAACGCGGATCCGAATGCACATTATCGAACAACGGATCTACTTTAATTAGCGACACGTCCGGAGCATGTTCCTGATAACTCTTTTCCAGCCATTGAAAAGTGTCATCGTTATCGCGAAGTCCGGCGTAGACTTGTGCGACCGCGTAGGCCGATATATACCGATGGCGTGACATTTCCTTCAGCTGATCGGCCAACTTCAGGGCTTCGTCTCTTTTCCCGGACAGGGCGTATGCGTGGCCCATTAATGCGACCACGCTGGGATCGTCAACCAGGCGCAGGGACGTCTGGTATTCTGCCAGGGCCTGCGGATAATCGCCTTTAGCCTCGTACGCTTCACCGAGATTCCAATGTGCATAGTAAAAGGTTGAATCCATTTCAATGGTCTTACGCAGTTGTTCGATCGCTTTGTCATACTGGCGCGCCATTATGTAATTGGTGCCGAGCTCAGAATTGATAATCAACGAAAGTGGATCCAATTCCTGGGCCCGCTTCATTTCCGCGATGGCCTCATCGAGTCGCCCCATGCATAACAACGGCCCGTCGCTGTACCAGTGGTGGGCGGTCGCGTAATTCGGATTCAGTTCGATCGCTCTTTTGAATTCTTTGGTAGATTCGGCCCATTCCCAATCATAGGAAGCGAGAATAAATGCCAATGAGGTATGGGCCTCGGCCAGCGTGTCATCGAGCTCGACAGCTTTTCTGGCAGCGGCCCTGGCGCGGGGACCAAATTCCCGTGGCGAGCCTCCGGAATAATTCGGGATTAAGGAGTAAGCATCAGCCAGTCCTGAATAAGCCAGGGCATATGAAGGATCTTTTTCGATCGCCTGATTGAAATACTCGACTGATTTCTTCAGCGCCTCGGCGTTGCGCTTGTTCCAATAGAAGCGCCCCTTTAGATAAAGCTGATAGGCTTCGGGGTTATCGGTGTAATGCTTCATCATCCGGTTGTGATCATCACCGGAGATGGTCAGCCGCAGATTGCCGGTAATCTTCGCCGCAATTTCACGGGGCAGGGAAATCAAGTCGGCGATCTTTTCGTTGTACTGCTCGCCCCACAATTGCTTGTTGTCGCGCACATCCACCAGTTCAGTGCTGACAGTCACGGTGTCGCCACGCTGCATGATGCGGCCGGTGAGAATGGCGCGCACGCCCAGTTCTTTGCCCGCGGTGAACGGATCGGCGGCCTTGCCCTTGTAACGGAACACCGAACTGCGGGCGATCACTTTCAGATTCGGAAGTTGCGTCAGGCTGTTGATGATCCCCTCCGTTACGCCGTCAGAGAGATATTCGGAATCGGGATCGTGGTTCTGATTGTCGAAGGGTAGCACCGCAATTGAATCGATCGCGACTTCCGTGTCGCGCGCGTGCAAATAAAAGCGCACACCGGCTGCGCCAAAGATAACCGCCAGGATGACGATTCCGGCGATCAGTTTGTGCCGTTTGATTCCAGAGACAATGTATTCCGCGCTGGAAGCGGCGTGCGTGTTCGGAGTACCGCCTTCAGGCGGAAAGGTTCCCTCGGACGACCGGCTGCCTGAAGGCGGAACTCCAAACTGTCCGCTGCTGGTTGACGTGCTTGAGCGGAACTCCGGGACGACGGTGCGTTCGATTTCCGCGTCAACTTCGAGTTTGCGTTTCAGGCTGCGCAGATCGATCAGCAGATCCTTCATTGTCTGATAGCGTTCTTCGCGATCCTTGGTGAGGGCTTTGGTGACGATTCGTTCCAGTTCAGCCGGGACGTCATGCGCAAAACGCGTCAGCGGGGCAGCCTCTTTTTGCAGAATCAGCGAAATAGTTTCGGTCGGAGTCTCGCCGGGGAATGGCACATGGGCGGTAATCATTTCGTACATCACCGCGCCCAGGCTCCAGACGTCCGTGCGCGCGTCGACGTGGGTTCCCTTGGCCTGTTCCGGCGACATGTAGTTCGCTGTGCCCATCACGGTACCGGCGCCGGTATTGACCATCGCTTTCGTCGGCGCTTCAGTATCGGTAGTCGAACCTTGCGGCTCAATCAGTTTCGCGAGGCCAAAATCAAGCACTTTGATATAACCATCACGTCGCACCATGATGTTCTCAGGTTTGATATCGCGATGAATGATGCCCGCGGCGTGCGCGGTCGCCAGCGCGCTGGCGGCCTGAATCGAGATTTCCAAAATCTCCGCCAGTTTGGCCGCCGTGAAAGAGAAGCGACCTATTGTAATTCAATGTAACTTCGCGGCATGGATAGCGCTCTACCGCACTTCAAAGACTCACAGGTACTGTTATTGGACTCTTAATGGCCTCGCGTTGGCATCGTCATCGAGTTCGAGTCTACCTGTAACGCAAACTGTCAGTTTGCGGTTCTTGTAGTTGTCGCTTTTGCACTGGCACGCAAACTAACAGTTTGCTTCATGGCTTTAGTCCCATACGCCGCAGCAGATCAGCGTAGCGCGGGTCGCTGCGGAGCGACTCGTAGGGTACATACCATCTGACTCTCGGCAATAGACCACTGCGAGCCTGAAAGTCCTTTTCCAGCCATGCAAAAGCCTGGTCCTTATCGCCCAGGCCGGCGTAAACGGCAGCGAGGTCCTGGCCGACCGCCTCATGCCTTCCATACTTTTCCTCGAGCTCTTTGAGAATCGCCAACGCTTCGACACGTCTTCCGGACACTGCGTAACCGTACCCCAGGGCGCCAGGTATTGAACGGTCCCTTTCAGGTAAATCAACCGCTTTCCGCAGCTCCGCGTTTGCGTCCGCGTAATTGCCCTGTTTGAGATATGCCAAACCCAGATACATATGTCCTCTCGGATAACGCGGATCGAGCTCAATGATTTTACGGGCTTCAACGATAGCTGAATTAACATCGCCGCGAGCGAGATAAGTTTGCGAAACGTTTTGGCTGATAGCAAGGGAAAGAGGATCGAGCTCCTGAGCGCGCTTCGCCTCTATTAGCGCTTCGTCAAATCGTCCCGTATCAAGAAGGAAGATGCCATGCCAGTGATGTGCCGTCGGATAATTTGGGTTTAACTCAAGTGCCCGTTTGAGTTCTTCCTCAGCCTTTTCCCATTGCCACAGCGCATCGTAGGCGTACCCCAACGAGGTGTGGGCTTCAGCCAGCGAATTATCGAGTTGGAGAGCACGCTCGGCGAAGGCTTTGGCCTTCGGTAAAGTCTCGCTGGCAGGAGTACCGGCGTAGAACTCCAACAGCGAGTAACAATCAGCTAGTCCCACATATGCCAGGGCGTAATTCGGATCTTTGTCGGCGGCCAATTGAAATTGCTCGATTGCTTTCCTAAGATTGCCCGGGGTCCGTTTGTTCCAGTAATAGCGGCCTTTCAAATAGAAAGCATAAGCCTCCGGATTGCTGGTATCGCGCCTGGTCAACTGCTTCTGTTCTTCGCCGCTCAGCTTTGTCCGCAGCCGTTCGGATATCTCGCGCGAGATCTCTTGCTGCACAGCGAGCGCGTCAGCAAGCTTGCGGTTGTACTGCTCGCCCCAAACCTGTTTGTTATCCCGCACGTCCAGCAACTCTGCACTGACGATAAGACTATCGCCGCGTTGTAGCAGGCGCCCGGTCACGACCGCGCGCACACCCAGGTCATGCGCGATCTTCAGCGGATCGGTATCTTTCCCTTTGTACTGGAAGACTGTGCTACGCGGGCTGACGCGCAAACTTGGTAGCTGCGTCAGACTGTTGATGATGCTTTCGGTCAAACCATCGGAAAGATACTCCGTGTCCGGGTCGCGATTCTGGTTGACGAAGGGCAAGACGGCGATCGAGTCGATTGCAACTTCTGTGTTGCGCGCATGCAGATAAGCGGCGAGCCCAACGCCACCGAGCACGA
>WNGN01002997.1_pt1 | contig 11352 bp, 9 predicted proteins | sample 5400561 | NCBI WGS metagenome assembly WNGN01 (sample SAMN13153379, study PRJNA577476) | soil metagenome | isolation source: 115 cm soil or saprolite under Garry oak tree replicate 2 | place: USA:California | collected 2016-06-15 | reverse complement strand
TGGGGCCGCGGGTTCAGGGCGAAGCGCACGGCGAGCCCGGCCAGCCCTTCCCGGACCGAGGCCTCGTCCAGGCCCGTGACGACGACGAGGTCCTCGACGCGAGAGAGGAGACGCTCGACCGCCCAACGGACGACCGGCTTGCCCTGGAGCTGGAGGAGAAGTTTCTGCCGTCCCATCCGGCGCGCGAACCCGGCGGCGAGGACAATCCCCGCGATCATCCTGCCAGAGGAGTCAGGGGCGAACGGCGGCCGTGGGCAGGGGGGCGGGGCGCCCTCTGAGACCCGTAGCTTCTGGGCGTCGGTCGGGCGCGACGCGCGCACGCGTCCGCGCCGGGTCGGTTGCTAGCGTGGTCGAAGAGGGTGCCCCGCCCCCCTGCCCCTCGCGTGATGGTTACGCGCCTGCGCGCTTCACCGCTTCCGTGATCGCGCGCTTGGCGAAGACGCGGCAGAGGTGCGCCTTGTACTCGACCGAGCCCTGGAGATCCGCCTGGACGTCCACGCCCTCCGCGGCCTTCTGCGCGGCGGCCTCGATCGCCGCCGCCTCGAGCTTCTTGCCAACCAGCGCCGCCTCGACGCCCTTGGCGCGCACCGCCTTGGTGCCGGCGCCGGTGACTGCGACGCTGGCTTTGACACACGTTCCCTGCTTGTCGAGCGTCACCGCCGCGCAGACGCCCACGACGGCGAAACGCGACGCCGGATGCGGGAACTTCATGTAGGCTGCGCCCGAGCCCGCCGCCGGCAGCGGCACGCGGACCTGGACGAGGATCTCTTTGTCCTGGAGCGCCGTCGCCATGAGCCCGAGGAACCATTGGTCCGCGGCGACCTTTCGCTTGCCCTTCGGCCCCTCGCAGACGATCTCGGCGTCGAGCGCGATCATCGCCGCAGGCCAGTCGGCGGCAGGGTCGGCGTGAGCCAGCGAGCCGCCGAGCGTCCCCTTGTTCCTGACGGCCGGGTCGCCGATGACGCTCGCGACCTCCGCGAGCACCGGGAGCTTCGACTTCACGGTGGCCGACGACTCGATCTCCCAGTGGGTCGTCATCGCGCCGATCGCGAACGCCTTGCCGTTCAGCTTGATGCCCGAGAGCCCCGACACTTTGCGGAGATCGACCAGGTGCTTCGGCTGGGCGAGTCGGAGCTTCATCATCGGGATGAGGCTATGGCCGCCCGCGAGGATCTTGGCGTCGTCCTTGAGCTTGCCGAGGAGCCCCAGCACTTCCTTGATGTGCTTCGGCGCGTAGTAGTCGAACGCTGCGGGATACATGCGTGGCGCCTCCTTCTATTTCTGCTTGGCGGCCGCGACGGCCTTCCAGATCTTCTGAGGCGTGAGCGGGATGTCGAGGTGCGTCAGCCCGAACGGCTCGAGGGCATCGATGACCGCGTTCGCGATCGCGGGCGTCGAGGCGATGGTCCCCGTCTCGCCCGCGCCCTTGACCCCGAGCGGGTTGATCGGGCTGGGCGTCACGGTGCGTTCCGTCACGTAGCTCGGGAGCGCGTCGGCCTTCGGCAGCGCGTAGTCCATCATGGTGCCGGTGAGGAGCTGCCCGTCCTCGGAGTAGACGCCGTGCTCCCAGAGCGCCTGCCCCACGCCCTGGGCGATACCGCCGTGGACCATGCCGTCCACGATCATCGGGTTGATGACCCGGCCGACGTCGTCCACCGCCACGTACTTGAGGATCTTCACGGCGCCCGTCTCCGGGTCCACCTCGACGACCGCGATGTGGGCGCCGAACGGGAACGTGAAGTTGACGGGATCGTAGAAGCTCGTCGCCTCGAGGCCGGGCTCCATGCCCTTCGGGATGTTGTGCGCGAGGTAGGCCATGAGCGCCACCTCGCCCCACGTCTTTTTCTTGTCGGGCGAGCCCTTCACCGTCCAGGTACCTCCGGCGAAGTCGAGGTCCTGCTCGTTGGCCTCGAGCAGGTGCGCAGCGATCTTCCGCCCCTTCTCCTTGATCTTGTCCAGGCACTTGACGATGGCGCTGCCGCCGACGCACGCCGAGCGGCTCCCGTACGTCCCCATCCCGAACGGGATCTGCGCGGTGTCGCCGTGGACGATCTCGACCTGCTCCATCGGGATGCCAAGCTCGTCGGCAACGAGCTGGGCGAACGTGGTCTCGTGCCCCTGCCCGTGCGAGTGCGATCCCGTATACACGGTCACCGCGCCCGCCGGATGGACGCGCACCTGGCCGGACTCCCAGAGGCCCGCGCCCGCGCCGAGCGAGCCCGCGACGGCCGACGGCGCCGGACCGCATGCCTCGATGTACGTGCTGACGCCGATGCCGATGTATCTCCCCTTCGGGCGAAGCGCGAGCTGCTCCTTGCGCGTCTGGTCGTATCCGACCAGCTGGAGCGCGCGCCGGAGCGCCGGCTCGTAGTTGCCGCTGTCGTACGCGAACGCCACGGGCGTCTGGTAGGGAGCGCCGTCGGTGAACTTCGGGATGAAGTTCTTGCGCCGGAGCTCTGCCGGGTCGACCCGGAGCTGCCGCGCGGCGCGATCCATCATGCGCTCGAGCAGATAGGTCGCCTCGGGGCGCCCCGCGCCGCGGTACGCATCGACCGGCGCCGTGTCGGTCAGCATCCCCCAGACCTCGCAGAAGATCGCCGGGATCTTGTAGACACCCGAGAGCAGCGGACCGTAGAGGTACGACGGGATCAGCGGCGCGAACGTGGAGAGGTATGCGCCCAGGTTCGCGTGGGTCTTCACGCGAAGACCGCTGACCTTGCCGTCATGATCGAGCGCGATCTCGGCTTCGGTCACGTGGTCGCGGCCGTGGGCGTCGTTCAGGAAGCTCTCGCGCCGCTCCGCGGTCCACTTTACCGGCCGGCCGAGCGTCTTCGCCGCCCAGGAGACGACGACCTCTTCGTTGTAGACGAAGATCTTCGAGCCGAAGCCGCCGCCCACGTCGGGCGCGATGACCCGCATCTTGGTCTCGGGGATCGAGAGGACGAACGCCGCCATCAGGAGGCGGTGGACGTGCGGGTTCTGCGACGTCACCCAAAGCGTGAGCTCGCCCGTCGCCGGCGAGACAGACGCGATGCACGCGCGCGGCTCGATCGCGTTCGGGATGAGCCGCTGGTTGAGGAGCGCCTGGTGCACGACGGTCGCGGCCGACTTGAACGCGGCCTCCGTCGCGGTCTTGTCGCCGATCGTCCAGTAGAAGCACTGGTTCTTCGGGATGTTGTCGAAGAGCTGGGGCGCGCCCGTCTCGTGCGCCTTCTTGGCGTTGCTGACCGCCGGCAGCGCCTCATACGCCACCTTGACCGCCTCGGCGCCGTCTTTGGCCGCATAGGCCGTCTCGCCGATGACGATCGCGACCGGCTCACCCACATACCGCACCTTGCCCTGCGCGAGCGCCGGTCGCGGCGGCACCTTGATGTCGGGCAGCATCCATCCGCACGGGAGCCCGCCGACCTTCACGTCGGCTCCCGTGTAGACGGCGAGGACGCCGGGCACCTTCCTGGCGGCCGACGCGTCGACCTTGTTGAGCCTCGCGTGGGCGTGCGGACTCCGCACGAACGCGGCGTACGTCATTCCGGGGAGCTTGACGTCGTCCACATACTGGCCGCGACCCGTGATGAAGCGCGGGTCCTCACGGCGCTTGATCGACTTCCCGAACAGCCGTTCCTCGGCGACGGTAGCCATGGCGTCCCCTCACTTCTTTCCGGCCATGTGTTCGGCGGCCCACTCGATCGCCTTCACGATGTTGTGGTAGCCGGTGCAGCGGCAGAGGTTGCCCTCGAGCTGGTGGCGGATCTGCTCTTCCGTCGGCTTCGGATAGCGCTCGAGCAGCTGGTAGGCGGTCATGATCATGCCAGGCGTGCAGAAGCCGCACTGGAGCCCGTGCTTCTCCCAGAAGCCCTGCTGGATCGGATGCAGCTCGCCGTTCCTCGCGAGGCCCTCGATCGTCGTGATGGTGGCGCCGTCGGCCTGGACCGCGAACATCGTGCACGCCTTCACCGCCTGGCCGTTCATGAGGATCGTGCACGCGCCGCACTGGCTCGTGTCGCAGCCGACGTGGGTTCCGGTGAGCCCGACGACCTCCCGGATGTAGTGCACCAGCAGAAGGCGCGGCTCGACCTCGTCACTCGTTTTCTGGCCGTTGATCGTCATCTTCACTGGCAGTTTCACGACTCGTCCTCCGGAAGTCGGACAGGTTGCGGAACGCCCGGTTAGGCCTGCAGCGTCAGAGGGTAAGCCGCGCCCGTCGGCCTGTCAACCGGCATCGGGACGCTCTCTGGCGCCCCGCGGGCGGCGTCAGCCGCCGAGCAGCCGGCGGCCGTCGGCGCGCGCCTGGTCGAGCACCTCGCGCACCGGCAGCGACTTCTCGCGCGCGATGCGCGCGACGTCAGCGAACTCGGGCGTGACGGTGACGACGCGGCCCCCGAGCCGCGACACCTTGAACGGGATCGCCCCGTAGGCCGTCGCGAGCGTCACGCTCTCGCGCTGGAGCCGGGTGCGCCGCCGTTCCGACCACCGGACGCCGATGGTGCTCGTCTCCTCGAAGAGCACGCGCGAGAGGTCGTCGATCCGGTCGGGCGCGCACAGCGTCGTGACCACCACCCCGGGACGGCCCCGCTTCATGACGACCGGTTGGAGGAACACGTCGAGCGCGCCCGCCTCGAAGAGACGCTCGATGAGCGGCTCGTAGAGCTGTGGCGACATGTCGTCGATCGTCGTCTCGACCTGGAGGATGGTCTCGTCGCCGGGGGCGGCGTCCACCGTCTCGCCAACGAAGCAGCGCAGCACGTTCGGGATGCCCGGCAGGTCGCGCGTCCCCGCCCCGTAGCCGACCGCCGCCACGATCATCGCCGGCATCCGCCCGGCCGAGAGGGCGAGCGTCGTCAGGATTGCCGCGCCCGTCGGCGTCACCAGCTCCGCCTTCACGCCCGTGTCGACCACCGGGAAGCCGCGGAGGAGCTCGGCCGTGCCGGGCGCCGGGACGGGCATCTTCCCGTGGGGCCCGTCGACGACCCCGCCGCCGAGCGGGAGCGCCGACACGTGAACCGCCTGGACGCCGAGGAGCTCGAGCCCCACGCAGGCACCGGTCACGTCGACGATGGCGTCCACGGCGCCGACGTCGTGGAAACGGACCCGGTCGCGCGTCGTCCCGTGGGCGCGCGCCTCGGCGTCGGCCAGCCGTGTGAAGACCCGCGCGGCCTTCTCTCGGACCGCGGCGCCGAGCCCGCTCCGCTCGAGGAGCGCCAGGACGTCACCGAGCGCGCGGTGGTGCGGGTGGGCGTGAGGGTCGATCTCGACGTCCACCTTGGTGGCGCGGAAGGCCCCCTTCCGCACCTCGCGCCCGACGAGCTCCCAGCCCTCGAGCGGGAGCTTCCTGAGCTCGCTCCTGAGCGCATCGAGTGAGGCACCCGCATCGACCAGCGCCGCCATGATCATGTCGCCCGCCGCCCCACTCGGACAGTCGAAATACGCGATCTTCATATGCGAGATGGCCAGCGCCCTGCCAGGCCCGCAAGGCCCGGTGGGGGGCCGCTCGACCCGTTCCCGCCGCGTCGGACGCGGACGCTACGCGCCGCGGTGGAGCCCAGCCGCAACGGGCCATGCGCGCGCCCGCCGCGTGGTCGAGCCGCCCCCCACCGGGCCTTGCGGGCCTGGCAGGGCGAAGTCATCGAATCTTTGCGACGAGGTGGTTGATCTGGCTCGCCTGGTGCGCGGCGCCGTACCCGTTGTCGATGTTGACGACCGACACGCCGGGCGCGCACGAGTTGAGCATCGCCAGGAGCGCCGCGATGCCGCCGAAGGACGCGCCGTACCCCACACTCGTCGGCACTGCGATGACCGGACGGTCGACGAGCCCGCCGATCACGCTCGGCAGCGCCCCCTCCATGCCGGCGACGGCGACGATCGCGTTGGCGTCGGCCAGGAGGTCGTAGTGCTCGAGCAGGCGGTGGAGCCCGGCGACGCCGCAGTCGTAGACGCGCTCGACCCGGTTGCCGAGCGTCTCGGCCACGAGCGCCGCCTCCTCGGCGACGGGCAGGTCCGCGGTCCCGGCGGCCGCCACGACGATCAGCCCCACCCCTTCCCCGCGCTCCGGCCTGACGATCACGAGACGCGCGTCGGCGTGGTACGCGTGCGGCAGGCCGGCGGCCGCGACCGCTGTGGCGACGTCGGCGCCCGCCCGCGTGGCGATGACGTTCGTGTGGTGGCGGGCGAGCCGGGCGAGGATCGCGACCACCTGCTCAGGCGTCTTTCCCGGGCAGAACACCGCCTCGGCCGCGCCGGTCCGCACGGCCCGGTGATGGTCGACCTTGGCGAACCCGAGGTCCTCGTAGGGCAGGCTTCGGAGGCGCGCGACCGCCGTGTCCACGTCGATCCGCCCCGCCGCGAGGTCCGCGAGGAGCCGGCGGACGGCTTCCCTATCCACCCGTCGCCTTCCGGCCGAGCGAGAGCAGCAGGTTGGCGCTCCCCGACTGGAATCCCGCGAGATCCACCGTCACGTAGATATAGCCGATCTCGCGGAAGCGAGTCACGATCGCCGCGTGACGACCCTCCTCCCACACCCGGGCCATCTCCTCGCGCGCGATCTCCAGTCGCGCGAGGCGGTCGTGGTGACGGACGCGGAACTGGCGGAAACCGAGCGAGCGCATGAACTCTTCGGCGGCGTCCACCTGGCGCAGCTTCTCGGGCGTGATCCTGTCGCCGTATTGAAAGCGGGAGGAGAGACACGCAAACGAGGGTTTGTCCCACGTCGGGAGACCCAGCTCGCGGCTCACCGCGCGGATCTCTTCCTTCCAGAGCTCGGCCTCGATCAGCGGCGCGCGGACGCCGTGCTCCTGCGCGGCCTTCATCCCCGGCCGGTGGTCGCCGAGGTCGTCCATGTTGGCGCCGTAGACGAGCGTGCGGCAGCCTTCCCGCTCCGCGATGGGCGCGAGCCTGGTGAAGAGCTCCTCCTTGCAGAAGAAGCAGCGGTTCACCGGGTTCTTCGCGTACTCGGGATTCCGGAGCTCCTCGGTCCGCACCACGAGGTGGCGCACACCGAGGAGCCGCGCGAGCCGCGTCGCCTCCTCCAGCTCGCGCCCGGGGTACGTCTCGGAGTCCGCCGTGACGAGCAGCGCGCGCGCCCCGAGCGCGTCCTTCGCCGCCCGCGCGAGCAGGGTCGAATCCACGCCGCCCGAAAAGGCGACGACGACGCTCTCCATCCCGCGGAGGAGCTCCACGAGGCGCCCGTACTTGGCCCGGGCCGTCGCCGCTCCGCCGCTCACGGCTCCAACCTTATCAGTTCGTAAAAGGCCGCGTACCGCTCCGCGATGTCGGCGGGCCCGAGGCGCGTCAACCGTCTGAGCGAGAAGTCCTCGACGGTGAACGACGCCATGACCGAGCCGTACACGAGCGCGCGCCGCAGCGCCGCCGCGTCGGTCCGCTCCTGCGCCGCGAGGTAGCCCATGAACCCGCCGGCGAACGTGTCGCCGGCGCCGGTCGGGTCGTAGACGGACTCGAGCGGGTAGGCCGGCACGAAGAAGAACGCGCCGTCGGACATCAAAAGGGCGCCGTGCTCGCCGCGCTTGACGACGACGGTTCGCGGGCCGATCGCGGCGATCGCCCGTGCCGCGCGGATCAGGTTGGGCTCGCTCGACAGCTGGCGCGCCTCGGCGTCGTTGATCGTGACCACGTCCACCTCGGTGAGGACGCGCCGGAGCGCCTCCTGCTTGCCCTGGATCCAAAAGTTCATCGTGTCGAGCGCCACGAGGCGGGGGCGGTCCTGCATCTGGCGCAGGACGTCGAGCTGGAGCTCGGGATCGATGTTGGCGAGGAAGACGAACGGTGCGCGCCGGAACCCGTCGCCGAGCGACGGGCGGAATTCGGCGAACACGTTGAGCTGCGTGTCGAGGGTCTTCGCCTCGTTCAGGTCGTAGCTGTACTGCCCCATCCAGCGGAAGGTCCGCCCCTTCGACGTCGTGAGGCCGCTGAGGTCCACGCCCCGGTCCTGGAGGATCCGGCGGTGCGCCTCCGGAAAGTCCTCGCCCACCGTCGCGACGAGCCGGACCTGGGTGAAGAAGCTCGCGGCGTAAGAGAAGTAGGTAGCCGAGCCGCCGAGAACGTCGTGGACCTTGCCGAAAGGCGTCTCGACGCTGTCGAGCGCCACCGAGCCGACGACGAGGAGGTCAGCCACGCCGGCGTCCCGTCGCGGGGAAGTAGCGGTCGAGCAGGAGCGCGAGCCGCTTCCGGGTCTTCGGCGGGAATGCCTTGGGACTCGTGATCACCGCGCTCTCGAGGAGGTGCCCGCACGCGCACGTGCGGGGCGGCGCGAGCGTCGGGATCACGGCGCGGAGGACTTCCCTCGCCGTCGCGACGTTCTTCAGGAGGTTCTGGACCACGGCCTCGACGGAGACCGCCGCGTGCGTCTCGTGCCACACGTCGTAATCGGTCGCGAGCGCCAGCGTCGCGTAGCAGAGCTCCGCCTCGCGCGCGAGCTTCGCCTCCGGCATGTTCGTCATGCCGATCACGTCCATCCCCCAGCCCCGGTAGACACGCGACTCCGCCTTGGTCGAGAACTGCGGTCCCTCGATGCAGAGGTAGGTGCCGCCGCGGTGGACCGCGGCCCCCGTCTGGCGCGCGGCCTTCTCGAGGGCCGTCGCGAGGTCGGCGCACACCGGCTCCGCCATCCCCACGTGGGCGACGATGCCGTCGCCGAAGAACGACGCGACGCGCCGGCGGGTCGCGTCGAAGAACTGGTCGGGGATGACGAGGTCGAGCGGCCGAATCGCCTCCTTCATGCTGCCGACCGCCGAGATCGAGATCACCCACTCGGCGCCGAGCGCCTTGAGGCCCCAGATGTTCGCGCGGAAGTTCAGCTCCGTAGGCATGATCCGGTGGCCCCGACCGTGGCGCGGCAGGAAGATCACGCGCCGCCCCGCGAAACGGCCGACGCAGTAGGCGTCCGACGGCGCGCCGAAGGGCGTGCGCACGCGGCGCCACCGGACGTCCGTCAGCCCCTCGAGCTCATAGAGCCCGCTGCCGCCGATGATCCCGATCGTCGGGTCGTTCGCTTTCATTCGGTCGCCAGCTCCCCCAGAGTACGCTCGCGCTCTGCGTCGGTCACGCGCACGCGCGCGAGGCGCCCCGTGAGCGCGTCGGAGCCCTCGAAGCGCACCTCGACGTAGTTGCCGGTGAGGCCGGTCAGCCTTCCGGTCGCGCGCTCCCGCGTCTCGAGCACCAGCACCTCCTGGATGCTCCCGACCATCCGCGCGCGGAACTTCACGTTCTTCCGGCGCCCGAGCTCTCGCAGCACACGGGCGCGGCGAGCGATCGTCGGCTCGTCCACGGTGTCGGCGATGCCAGCGGCCTCGGTCCCCTTCCGTGCCGAGTATGGGAACACGTGGAGGTAGGAGAACGGCAGCCCGTCGACCAGGGCGACGGTCTCGTCGAACTCTCGGCCGCTCTCGCCGGGGAATCCCGTGATCAGGTCGGCGCCGAGGCCGAGCTGCGGGATCGCGGTGGCGAGGCGCTCGATGAGCCGTCGGTACATCTCTACGTTGTACGGGCGCCGCATCGCTTTCAAGATCCGGTCGCTCCCGCTCTGGAGCGGGATGTGGAAGTGCGGCGCCACGACCGGCGACCCCGTCACGACCTCGAGCAGCTCGGGGGTGAAGTAGGCGGGCAGCAACGAGGACAGTCGCACCCAGCGGAGCCCCGGGACCTCGGCGACCTCGCGGACGAGCGCGGCGAGAGTCGCCCGCGGGACGAGGTCGGCGCCGTAGTGGCCCATGTCGACGCCGGTGAGCACGATCTCGGGATGGCCCGCCTCGACGAGCAGCCGCGCCTGGTCGCGCGCCACCTTCGGCTCGAGGCTCCGGCTTCGACCACGGGCGAACGGCACGATGCAGAAGGCGCACCGATGCTGGCAGCCGTCCTGGATCTTGAGGAACGCACGCGACCGGCCGTTGACCCGCGCGAGGGGCGCCACGTCGAGCGTCCGCGCGCGGGCGATGTCGGAGACGTGAACCCGCTCGCCGACGAGGCCGTCGAGCAGGTCGGGCAGGCGGTGCTTGTCGGCGTTGCCGACGACGAGATCCACCTCGCGGAGACGCGCGACGTCCTCCGGGCTCGTCTGAGCCCAGCAGCCCGTCACGACGAGCCGTGCGCGGGGGCTCACCCGGGCCGCGCGCCGGATCGCCTGGCGATCGGAGAACTCGGCGCGGGCGGTGACCGTGCACGTGTTCACCACGACCATATCCGCCGGCTCGCCGAGGGGCACCGTGCGGAAGCCGCGCGACTCGAGCACGGTCTGGAGCTGTTGGCTGTCCGCCTGGTTGAGCCGGCACCCGAGCGTCGCGAACGAGACCGTGCGCGGGCTCACGCCGACACCGGCTCCCTCAGCTGGCCGCACGCGGCGCCGATGTCCTCGCCCTTGCTCCACCGCACCGTCGTCGTGAGCCCGGCGTCGAGCAGGATCGACTGGAACGCGAGGATCCGCGGCAGCGCCGGCCGACAGAACGGGGCCCCTTCCCAGTCGTTGAAGGGAATCAGGTTGACCTTCGCCCGGACTCCGCGGAGGAGCCGTACCAGGCGCCGGGCGTCCTCGGGTGAGTCGTTGACGGCGTCGAGCAGGACGTACTCGAAGAAGACGCGCTGGCGCGGCGCGAGCGGGTACTTCCGCACGGCCGCGATGAGTGTCTCGACGTTCCACGAACGGTTGACCGGCATGAGTTGTGACCTGACCTCGTCCGACCCGGCGTGGAGCGAGATGGCGAGGTTCACCTTGAGGTTCTCGCGGCCGAGCTTCTCGATTCCCGGCACGAGCCCCACGGTCGAGACGGTGATCCGCCGCGGCGAGTAGCCGAGGCCGAGCTTGGCGTCCGTCAGGATCCTGAGCGCCTGCACGAGCGCCGCGTAGTTGGCCAGGGGCTCGCCCATCCCCATGAAGACGATGTGGGTCACCCGCTGGCCGCCCTCGAGGAGACGGTTGGCGGCGAGGACCTGGCCCACGATCTCGGACGCGCTCAGGTTCCGCGCGAAGCCCATCACGCCCGTCAGGCAGAACCGGCACTCGAACCCACAGCCCACCTGCGTGGAGACGCAGAGGGTCAGGCGGTCGTCGTCCGGCATGAGCACCGAGCTGATCCGGCTCGCGTCGCCCAGCCGGAAGACGAGCTTCCGGCTGCCGTCCTGGGAGGCCGTGACACGCTCGGGCTCCGGGACCTCGACGGCCGCCCGTTCGGCCAGCCGAGCCCGGAAGTCCTTCGGAAGATCGCTCATCGCCGCGAGGTCGACCTCACCCTTCCGGTAGATCCACGTCGCGAGCTGGCGCCCGCGGTATCGCGACGCGCCCAGCTCGACGGCGAGATCTTCGAGCTCGCTCGGGAGGAGACCGACCACGTTCATGCGCGACATCGTTGG
>WNGN01002994.1_pt1 | contig 11356 bp, 9 predicted proteins | sample 5400561 | NCBI WGS metagenome assembly WNGN01 (sample SAMN13153379, study PRJNA577476) | soil metagenome | isolation source: 115 cm soil or saprolite under Garry oak tree replicate 2 | place: USA:California | collected 2016-06-15 | reverse complement strand
GATTAACTCTCCCGGGGGCCCGTCCGCTGCTCGCGCCGCTGACGCGGCGCTGCGCTGCTCCGATGCCCCCAGACCCCGTCGGCCACGATGAGCGCTCTCGCGCTCGGCCTCCGCCGTCGTTCCCTGTCGCCACGCTCGTCTGCGTCGTCACCCGCTCTCGCGGGCCAGGGCGAGGAGGACGCCGATCTGGCCGAGCGCGGCGATCATGGCCGAGCCGCCGTAGGAGAGGAACGGCAGGGCCAGCCCCTTGGTGGGGAGGCAGCCGAGCACCACGCCCGCGTTCACCACGCCCTGGAGGACGAGCGAGAGCGTCACGCCGAAGGCGAGCAGGCTGGCGAACCGATCCTGATGTCGGACGGCGATGCGGAAGCCACGCGCCGCCACCACCGCGAAGAGCGCCAGGACGACGAGCGCCCCGGCCAGCCCGAGCTCCTCGCCGATCACCGAGAAGAGGAAGTCGGTGTGCGCCTCGGGGAGGTAGAACATCTTCTGCCGGCTCTCGCCGAGCCCCACGCCCCACAGGCCCCCCGAGCCGAAGGCGATGAACGACTGCTGGAGCTGGAAGTTGACGCCGAGCGGATCGCGGTCGGGGTAAAGGAAGGCGACGATGCGCGCCCAGCGATAGGGCGCCTTCCACGCCACGGCGGCGAGCGCCGGGAGCGCCGTCAGCGCCGGGAACGCCATCAAGCGGGCCGGTACCCCGCCCACGAAGAGCATGAAGACGAGCAGCCCCATGGCGAGCGCGGCCGTCCCGAAGTCGGGCTCGAGCAGCACGAGCCCGGCGACCAGCCCCACCACCAGGTAGTGCGGCAGGATGCCGAACTCGAGGGTGGCCAGGCGCTCGCCTTTTTTCACCAGCGAGCGCGCCAGGTAGAGCACGAGCGCGAACTTGGCCAGCTCGGAGGGCTGGACGCTGAGCGGGCCCAGGTGGAGCCAGCGGCGCGCCCCGCCGCGCGCGAGCCCGATGCCCGGGACGAGGACCAGCACGAGCGCCACCAGGACGACGACGAGCAGCGGGTAGGCCGCCCGGCGATAGGTGTCCGAGGAGAGGCGCGAGGCGACGACGGCGACCACCGTGCCGAGCCCGACGGAGAGGAGGTGCTTGCGGAAGAAGAGGAGGGAGTCGCCGAAGTGCTCCTGGCCGTAGAAGTAGCTCACGTTGAACACCATGACGACGCTCAGCCCGACGAGCGCCGCCACCGCGAGTACGAGCCACGGATCGCCGCCGAGCACCCCCCGCAAGCGCGGGCGTTGCCCGGCGAGGGGACCGCGGAAGGCCGGCGGAGCCGCGGCGCCCCGGCCGAGCGCGCTCGTCCCGATCACGCGAGCGCCTCGACCGCGGCGCGGAAGGCCCGGCCGCGTGCCGCGTAATCCGCGAACATGTCGAAGCTCGCGCAGGCGGGGGCGAGCAGCACCGTGTCGCCGGCGCCCGCGACCGCCGCCGCGCGGGCGACCGCCTGCTCGAGCGTGCGCACCCGCTCGACCGGGACGGCGACGGCGGCGAGGGCGGCGCCGACCCGGTCGGCGGCCTCGCCGAAGACGAGCGCCAGGCGGACCTTGCCCGCGGCGCTCGCGGCGAGCGCGTCGTAGCCGCCTCCCTTGTCGACGCCGCCGGCCAGGAGGACGACCGGGCCGGCGAACGAGTCGAGGCTCTTCGCCGCGGCGCCCACGTTGGTGGCTTTCGAGTCGTCGTACCACGCGACCCCGCCGCGCTCGGCGACGCGCGCGAGCCGGTGGGGCAGCGGCTCGATCTCGTCGATCGCCGCCTGCACCGCCGCGGGCGGCGCGCCGGCCAGGCGCGCGACCGTGACCGCTGCCAGGATGTTCTCGAGGTTGTGGCGGCCCGCGAGCCGGGTGCGGCCGAGCCCGTAGCGCTCCTCCTCCGTCGCGGCGGGCAGGCGGAGCGCGACGAAGCCCTCGCCCGCGAAGGCGCCGCAGGCGACCGCGCCCGCGCCGAACGACACGATGCGCGCGCGCACCCCGGCGACCGCACGCCACGCCTCCGCGTCGTCGCGATTCACGACCGCGAAGTCCTCCGCCTCCTGCGCGGCGAAGAGGCGTGCCTTCGCCTCGCGGTACTCCGCGAAGCTCGCGTGGCGGTCGAGGTGGTCGGGGGTGAGGTTCAGGAGGCAGCCGACGCGCGGCCGCAGGCGCTCCACCCACTCGAGCTGGAAGCTCGAGACCTCGGCAACGGCGATCTCCGGTGCCTGGTCGAGCGCGCTGATGAGCGGCGTCCCCAGGTTGCCGCCGATGAAGGTGCGGCGCCCCGCGCGCTCGAGGGCCAGGCCGACCAGGCTGGTCGTCGTGCTCTTGCCGTTCGTGCCGGTGATGGCGACCAGCGGGCAGGCGAGGAGGCGGAAGGCCAGCTCGATCTCGCTCCAGACGGGGATGCCCCGGCGCTCGGCGGCCGCCAGCACCGGCGCGTCGCGCGGCACGCCCGGGCTCGGCACGACGAGCTCGACGCCCGCCAGGAGCTGCGGCCCGTCCTCGCCGAAGCGCAGCTCGACGCCCGCCGGCGCACCCGTGACCCCGAGCGCCGCCATCGGGCGCGCGTCCGCCGCCCGCACGTGCACGCCGCGCGCCGCGAGCGCGGCGGCCACCGCCTGCCCGGTGCGGCGGAAGCCGAGCACGAGGACGTGACGCGGGAGGTCCATCTCAGCGGAGCTTCAGCGTCGCGAGCGCGAGCAGCGCGCACACCACCGAGACGATCCAGAAGCGGACGATGATCTGCGGCTCGGGCCAGCCGAGGAGCTCGAAGTGGTGATGGACGGGCGCCATGCGGAAGATGCGCTTGCGGCGGAGCTTGAAGGAGATCACCTGCCCGATCACCGAGAGCGCCTCGCCGACGAACACCCCGCCCACCAGCACGAGCACCAGCTCCTGGCGGGTGATGAGCGCCACGATGCCGAGCGCCGAGCCGAGCGCGAGCGAGCCGACGTCGCCCATGAACATCTGCGCCGGGTAGGCATTGAACCAGAGGAAGCCGAGGCCGGCGGCCGCGAGCGCGCCGCAGAAGACCGCCAGCTCGCCCGCCCCCGGCACGAAGGGGATCTGGAGGTACTCCGCGATCTTCGCGTGGCCGGCGGTGTAGGCGAAGACGGCGTAGGTGCCGCCCGCGATCATGACCGGACCGATGGCGAGGCCGTCGAGCCCGTCGGTCAGGTTGACGGCATTCGCCGCGCCCACCACGACGAGCGACCCGAAGAGCACGTACCAGAGGCCCAGGTCGGGGTGGACGTCCTTCAGGAACGGCATGTTCAGCTGGCCGCCGTGCTCGGGCCGAAGGTAGATGGCGAGCGCGGCGACGCCGGCGATCGCGAACTCGGCCGCCAGGCGCACGCGCCCGGGGATGCCCGCCGAGCTCCGCCGCCGCACCTTGGCGTAGTCGTCGAGGAAGCCGACGAGCCCGTGTCCGAGCGTCACGAGGATGGCGATCCACACGTAGGGGACGCTCAGGTCGGCGAGCATCAGGGTCGCGAGCAGGAGCGAGAAGATGATGAGCGTCCCGCCCATGGTCGGCGTGCCGGCCTTGGTGGCGTGGTTGGCGGGGCCGTCGCTGCGGATCGCCTGGCCGATCTGCAGCGCGGAGAGCCGGCGGATGAGCATGGGCCCGAGCACGAGCGAGAGCGTGAGCGCGGCGAGCCCGGCCACCAGCGTGCGGAAGGTGATGTACTTGAAGACGTTGAGCGGCGGGTACGACACGTGCAGCGGATAGAGGAGCAGGTAGAGCATCACGGCCGGCGCTCCCCCCCCGCCTCGGCGGTGAGGCGCCGGAGGACCTCCTCCATCGCCGCGCCCCGCGAGCCCTTCAGCAGGACGAGGTCGCCGGCGCGGCAGTAGGCGGCGAGGCGCGCGGCCAGCTCGTCGTGGCTCGCGGCGATCGTGATGCACTCGGCGGGGAGCCCGGCCGCCTCGGCGCCGGCGCGCACCTCCGCGGCGTGCGGCCCGAGGAGGAAGAGCGCATCGAGGCGCGCCCCCGCGGCCGCGGCGCCGAGCTCGCGGTGCGCGCGCGGCGCCTCCTCGCCCAGCTCGCGCATCTCGCCGAGCGCCGCCAGGCGCCGTCGGCCGCGGCTCGCCGCGAGCGTGCTCAGCGCGGCCGCCATCGAGGCGGGGTTCGCGTTGTAGGCGTCGTTCAGCACGGTGACGCCGGTCGGGAGCTGCGTCACCTCCATGCGCATGCCGGGCGGCTGGAAGGCTTCGAGCCCGGCCTGCACCGCGGCGATGTCCACCCCGAGGGCGTGCGCGGCGGCGGCGGCGGCGAGCGCGTTGGTGACGTTGTGGCGGCCGGGGACCGCGAGCCGGATCGTGGCCTCCCGCCGCTCCACGACCAGGCGGAACTCCGTGCCCTCGAGCCCGCGGTCGACGATGCCCTGGGCGCCGACCGTCACGCCGGCCGCCGGCGCCGTCCCGAACGGCACCTTGCGTCCCGGGAAGGCGCGCGCCGACGCGCTGACCAGGGGATCGTCCGCGTTCACCACCGCGGTCGCCGAGGGCCGCAGGCGGCGGTAGAGCTCCGCCTTCGCCTCGGCGACGCCGTGGATCGAGCCCAGGCCCTCGAGATGCGCGGGCGCGACGCAGGTGATGACGCCCACGTCCGGCTCCGCGATCTGCGCCAGGCGCCAGATCTCGCCCGGCCCGTTCATGCCGAGCTCGAGGATCGCCGCTTCCTCCGTGCCCGCGAGGCGGAGCAGGGTGAGCGGGAGGCCGACCAGGTTGTTCTGCGTGCCCGTCGTGCGCAGCACCCGCCCCGGGCCGAAGGCGCGCGCCAGGATCGCGGCCAGCATCTCCTTGGTGGTCGTCTTGCCGTTGCTGCCGGTCACGGCCACGATGCGCGGGCGGCAACGCCGGCGATGGAACGCGGCCAGGTCGCCGAGCGCGGCGAGCGTGTCGCGCACCGCGATGACGCCGCAGCCGAGCGGCCGCTCGGCATGCGCGCGCTCGACCACGACCGCGCCCGCGCCGCGCTCGGCCGCGTCCCCCAGGAAGTCGTGCCCGTCGTGCGCCTCGCCGCGGATGGCGACGAAGAGCTCGCCCGGCCGGAGGCTCCGGCTGTCGGTCGTGACCCCCGGGAAGCGGGTGCGGGCACCCAGTCGAACGAGCTCCCCGCCGGTGGCGGCGAGGATCTCCTCCAGCGCGAAGGCTGCCGGGGCCGCCTGGGTGGGCTCGCTCACGCGAGTCTCCCGAGGGCGCGCCGCACCTCCTCGCGGTCGTCGAGATGGCGCTTCACGGTGCCGACGATCTGGTAGTCCTCGTGCCCCTTGCCGGCGACCAGGACGAGGTCGCCCGGGCGCGCGAGGCCGAGCGCGAGGGCGATGGCCGCGCGCCGGTCCGGCTCGACCACGTGGCCGGTCATGCCCGCGGCACGCACCCCCTCCTCGATGTCGGCGAGGATACGCAGCGGGTCCTCGGTGCGCGGGTTGTCGGAGGTGAGGACGACGACGTCGCTCCGCCGCGCGGCGGCCTCGCCCATGAGCGGCCGCTTGCCGCGGTCGCGGTCGCCGCCGCAGCCGAAGACCGTGATCAGCCGCCCGCGCGCGAGCGGGCGGAGCACGTCGAGCACGCGGGCGAGCGCGTCGGGCGAGTGCGCGTAGTCGACCACCACGGTGAAGCCCGGCCCCGGGATCTGCTCGAGCCGCCCGGGTGGCGGCTCGACGGCCGCGAGGCCGCGCGCGATCGCCTCCAGCGGCGTCCCGAGCGCCCAGGCCGCGGCCGCCGCCCCCAGGATGTTCTCGAGGTGCGGCGCGCCCACCAGCCGGCTCTCGAACGGCAGGCGTTCGGCGCCCAGCGCGAGCGTGCCGCGCGTCCCCGCGAGCGACGTCTCGGCCTCGAGCGGGCGCACGTCGGCACCCGCCCCGCGGCCGACCCGCACGCAGCGCGTGCGCACGCGCGCCGCCAGGCGCGCGCCCGCCGGGTCGTCGACGTTCACGACCGCCACCGGGTCGCGCTTCCCGCTCGCGGGCAGCTCGTCGAGGAAGAGCCGCGCCTTGGCGGCCCCGTAGCGCTCGAGGTCGCCGTGGAAGTCGAGGTGGTCGCGCGTCAGGTTGGTGAACACGGCGGCGTCGAAGCGGCAGCCGGTGACGCGCTCCTGGGCGAGCGCGTGGGAGGAGACCTCCAGCGCGACGTGCGTGGTGCCCGCCGCGCGCATCTCGGCGAGCAGCGCCTGGAGCGCGATCGGGTCGGGCGTGGTGAGCGGGGCGGGCTGGCTCGCCCCGTCGAAGCGATAGGAGATGGTCCCCACCACGCCCGGGCGCCATCCAGCCGCCCGCCAGATCGCCTCGAGCAGGTAGGTGGTGGTCGTCTTGCCGTTGGTCCCGGTCACGCCGACGAGCGTGAGCGCGGCGCTCGGGTCGCCCGCGACGCGGGCGGCGGCGCGGCCGAGGAGGCGGTGCGGCGCGTCCACCCGCACGACCGGGGCGCCCCCGGCGTCCACCTCGCCCGTCGTGATCACCGCACGAGCCCCGCGTCCGAGCGCCTCGGCGATGTGCCGCCGGCCATCGGTGTGGACGCCCGGCAGCGCGAAGAACACGTCGCCCGGCCGGACCCGGCGCGAGTCCGCCGCGACGCCATCGACCTCCACGTCCTCCCGCACCCCGTTCGCCTCCACACCCAGCGCCTGCAAGAGCTCGCTCAGCCGCATCGAGCCGTCTTCATCATGGTGAGGCCGTTCCCGGATCCGGCACGAGCCGGAGCGCGAGGCGCCGCTCGGGCACGAGCGGCGCCCCCGGCGGCGGGGACTGCTCGCTCACGTAGCCGACGCCGCTCACCTGCACGTCCCAGCCTGCCGCGTACGCACGGGTGAGCGCCTCGCGCCGCGAGAGCCCGAGGAAGCTCGGCGTCGAGGGCTCCGCCGGGGCGGCCGCAATGCGCGCGGAGCGGGCGAGCGCGGGCGGCTTCCTCGGTGCCGGGCCGGCCGGCGCCGAAGCCATCCGGAGCGGCAGAGCCGGGCTCTCCACCCCGAGGCGCTTGAGTACCGTCCCCGCGATGGCCCGGAAGACGGGCGCGGCGACCACCCCGCCGTAGCTCGAGACGCCGGGCTCGTCGATCAGCACGAGGATGACGACGCGCGGGCGATCGGCGGGCACGAAGCCGACGAAGGAGCCGATGCGCTTGGAGGAGTAGGTGCCGGTGTGCAGGTTCACCTTCTGCGCAGTACCCGTTTTCCCGGCGACGGGAAAGTCGTCGAGGCGTGCCTTCTCGCCCGTCCCCCCCTTCTCCTCGACGGCGCGGCGGAGGAGCGCGGTGACCGTCGCGGCGGTGCGCGCGCTCACCACGCGCCGCACCACGGCCGGCTCGTTCGCGAGCACGACGTCGCCCTCGGGGGTGAGCACGCGGCGGACGAGGTAGGGGCGCACGAGGAGGCCCCCGTTCGCGATCGCGGCGAAGGCGGCCGCCATCTGGAGCGGCGTCACCGACACGCCCTGCCCGAAGCTGTGCGTGGCGAGGTCGATCCGCGCCCATCGCTCGACCGGGCGCAGGATGCCCGGGGTCTCGCCCGGCAGCTCGATCCCGGTGCGCGCGCCGAAGCCGAACGCCCGCAGGTAGCGGTAGTAGCGTTCGGCGCCGAGGCGCTCGGCCACCTTGGTCGCGCCGATGTTGCTCGAGTACTGGATCACCTGCGCGAAGCTGAGCCAGCCGTGCCGGTGCGCGTCGTGGATGCGCCACCTGCCGACCTGGTAGCGACCGTTCTCGCAGAAGAACATGTCCGTCGGCTTGACCACGCGCTCCTCGATCGCGGCGGCGGCGAGGATCGCCTTGAAGGTGGAGCCCGGCTCGTAGGGATCGGTGATGGCGCGGTTGCGCACGCGGTCGCGCCAGCCGCGGTCGTGCCGCCGGCCGGGCTGATTGGGGTCGAAGGCGGGGACGTTGGCGAGCGCCAGCACCTCGCCGGTCGAGGGGTCGAGCACCAGCGCCGCCCCGCCCGCGGCCTTCGCCGCCGCCACCCCCGCCGCGAGCTCGCGCTCGGTCACGTCCTGGATGCCGGCGTCGATGGTGAGCTCGACGCGGCTCCCCTGCGCAGGCGGCGCCGGCACGCCCGCGGTGAAGATCACCTGCCGGCGCCCGTCGCGGTCCGCCTCGATGTCGTGCGGCTGCCCGCGGATCACGGGGTCCAGACGGCGCTCGAGCCCCTCGAGCCCCTGCGAGTCCACCCCGACGAAGCCGAGCACGTGGGCCGCGAGGCCGTTGTGGGGGTAGAAGCGGCGGCCCTCCCGGACCGTGTAGACGCCCTTCAGGCCGAGCCGCGCGACGGCCTCGGCCTCGTGAGGCGGCACCTGCCGCTTGAGCCACACGAAGCCCTGCGTGCCGGCCGCCTTGCCGCGCACGGCGCGGAGCGGAAGGTGGAGGGCCGCGGCGAGCGCGGCGAGGCGGGCGTCCTGCCGGCCGAACTCGCGCGGCCGCACGTAGACCGACGGGACATCGACCGAGAGGGCGAGCGCCTCGCCGTGGCGGTCGACGATCGGGCCGCGATGCGGCGTGAGCTCGATCCGCGCCCGGTGCTGCAGCGCGGCCAGCCGCGCCAGGTCGGGTCCGCGGAGCACGGTCAGGTCGACGGCGCGGAGCACGATCAGCGCGAGCAGACCGGCGAACACACCCGCGACCGCGAGCATGCGCGCCTGCGGCGGCCCGGGCGGGGTCACCGCAGGATCACTACCTGTCCCTTGCCGGGCTCCTGCATCCCGAGCCGGCGGCGGGCGAGGTCGCCGAGACGGCCCGGGTCGCGCAGCGTCGCCAGCTCGACCTCGAGCTCGCGATGCTCGTGCTCGAGGCGGAGCTGCATGTCGCGCGCCGCGGAGAGCTCGTAGCCGACATGCGTCACCTGGAGCCGGAGCCAGACCTGCAGCAGGCAGAGGCCGACGAGCACGGCGCCCAGCCCGAGCGCGCGGCGCACCAGCCAGCCGCGCATGGCGCGCAGCAGCCGGGCGGGGTGCACCGCCGGTCGTGCGAGCGGTCGCCGGACCGTCAGGACGCGGGCCGCGGCGCCGGCGGAGCGGCTCACGCGCGCTCCTCCAGCCGCTCGACGATGCGGAGGCGGGCGCTGCGGGCGCGCGGGTTGCGCGCGACCTCGCGCGCCGAGGGACGAAGCGGGCGCCGGGTCAGCAGGCGCACCTTGGCGCTCCAGCCGCACACGCAGCGCGGCGTGCGCGGCGGGCAGAGGCAGTCGGCCGCCCAGCGGCGGAAGGCGTCCTTCACCCGCCGGTCCTCGAGCGAGTGGTAGGCGAGCACGGCGAGCCGGCCGCGCGGACGGAGCACGCGATAGCCGTCGGCGAGGAAGCGCTCGAGCTCGCCCAGCTCGTCGTTCACCGCCATGCGGATCGCCTGGAAGCTGCGGGTTGCGGGATGGAGCCCGGGCCGTCCGCGTCCGAGGACGCCGCCGATCACGCGCGCGAGCTCGCCCGTCGTGCGGAGGGGACGGGCGCGCGCGATGGCGCGCGCCAGCGCGCGGGCGCGCGGCTCCTCGCCGAAGGCGGCCAGGATGCGGGCGAGCTCGCGCTCGGGCCACTGGTTCACGATCTCGGCGGCGCTCGGGTCGCTGCCGGCGTCCATGCGCATGTCGAGCGGCGCGTCGACCCGGAAGCTGAAGCCGCGCGCCGGATCGTCGAGCTGGAGGGAGCTGACGCCCAGGTCGAGCAGCACGGCGTCGGCGCCGTCCCACCCGAACTCGGCGAGCACGGCGGCGAGCTCGCTGAAGCGTGCCTGGCGGAGGACGACGCGTTCGCCCGGCAGGCGCTCAGCGGCGCGCGCGAGGGCGGCGCGATCGCGATCGAGCCCGAGGAGCCGCGCGCCGGGAGCAGCGGCCAGGAGGGCCGTCGCGTGGCCGCCGAGACCCACGGTCGCGTCCACGAGACAGGCACCCGGCCGGGGGCGCAGCCACTCCACCACCTCCCCCACCAGCACCGCAACGTGAGCGGCGCCCCCCGGCCCGATGTCCGTCCGCGTCGTCACTGGCGGCGCCCCGACTCCCCAAGCGCTCGCCGCCCTCACCGCTCACCTCCACCCGCGCCCGCCGGCGGCTCATGCTCACCGAATCTCTTGCACTACAGCCCGAGCTCGTCCAAGAGGTCCGGGTTGTCCTCGAAGAGCTCCTTCTCGTCGTCGCGGTCGACCTGATGATAGACGTCCTTGGCCCAGACGCGGAACTTGTCGGTTGCACCGACGAACATCACCTCGCGCCCGATGCCGGCGTACTCGCGCAGTGTGGGCGGGATCAGCATGCGCCCCTGCGCGTCGAGCTGCACGTCCTGGGCGGCGCCGATGTAGTACGCCTCGAAGGTCGCCAGCTTGCGGTTGAAGCGCTTCTCGGTGGCGATCTTCTCCTCGAACCGCTGCCACCCCGAGAGGGGGTACACGTCGAGGCACGGACGTCCGCGGCGTCGGAACTTGGTGACCACGAGGCGCTCGTCCTGGAGCCCGGAGAGCACCTCCCGGAAGCGGGCCGGGATGGCGACCCGCCCCTTGTCGTCCACCAAGTATTGATGGGTACCGCGGAACATTCCGTGCCCTACAGCGCATCCCTACCCTACCACCCCTAGGCCCCAATTCGCCATCCACCACCACGTCCTACCACAATCCCCCACCGCGCCGTGCTTGTAAGCCAGGTAGGGGGACGCTGTCAAGCGAAATTTCTAATCGGCACGGATTTCGCCCTGGCTTCGCCCGCGCTGCGTCGAGAACCCGAGAGCACGCCCCCGGAGCAGGGGGGAGCCCTTGCCACTGGACGGGCCGGCCGGACAGTTCTAATCAGGAAGCGTTTCCGCCGGAGGAGGTCGAGCAGTCGCTCGCCGCCTCGCGCGGCGGGAGGAAAGTCCGGACTCCACAGGGCATGGTGGCCGCTAACGGCGGCCCCGAGCGATCGGGGGAAAGTGCCACAGAAAGGAGACAGCCCCGCGCCTTCGGGCGCGGAGCAACGGTGAAACGGTGAGGTAAGAGCTCACCAGGTCCGCTCGAGAGAGCGGACGCTCGGTAAACCCCACCCGGAGCAAGACCGTGTAGGAGGGAGGTCTGGCCGCGAGGCCAGGCGCGGGCTGCCCGTCCGTTCCCTCGGGTCGGTCGCTCGATCCCCCGGGCAACCGGGGGACCAGACGAATGGCTGCTGCTCTCGCTTCCTGGGCGGGAGGACAGAATCCGGCTTACAGACCTCCTCCGGCGGGGACGCCGCCCCGAGACCATGTCTCGGGGCGGACGGACAGCGAGCGTGCGGCCCGGTTCACAAGGCCGACGGCGTGCCGCGGCCGGCAAAAGCCGGCGCGGCAGACTTTCCGGAGCGTGAGCACGGTCACTGTGAGGCGACGCATCCGCGGCGCGACACACGCCCGCTGCCCAGGGCCTCAACGTTTGCCGCGCCGGCTTCGCCGGCCGC
>WNGN01011188.1_pt1 | contig 11357 bp, 12 predicted proteins | sample 5400561 | NCBI WGS metagenome assembly WNGN01 (sample SAMN13153379, study PRJNA577476) | soil metagenome | isolation source: 115 cm soil or saprolite under Garry oak tree replicate 2 | place: USA:California | collected 2016-06-15 | reverse complement strand
AACCGGCCGCCGTCACACAGAGCGGCAATGGCATCGGCATCCATCCCGCGCTCGGCCTTCAGCATGCCCAGCACGCGCGCGCGCGGCGTGTCGTTGTCCATGATCCATGCGCTCGATGCGCGCCGTCGCAGCACGTCCCAGATCAGGCCGGAGATCGCGGCGCGATCGCCTGAGCCGGCATAGCGGTGCGCGGTGCCCCACTCCTTCAGCGCCTTCGCTGCCGGGATGCGTTGCGCGTCGATGGTATCGATCAGTTCGATGGCCGCGGAGAGCCGCGCTGCGGGGGTCATTCAAGACTTTCGGTTCGAGAACGGGAAGGCGCGCGAGCAAAGCGCGCGGGCTCAGATCAACAAAAGCGTCTTCAGCGCGAAATACAGCCACATCGCGAACAGCACAGCACGCCGGCGAACCACACCAGCGAACGCTGCCGGACGTTGTTCGAGGTCACGAAAATTCCGGCATGGGCAAAGCGGGTGATCACGAACACCCACGACAACAGCACGATCACGAGGTCGGCACGGCGCAGCGGCAGCGCCAGCGCGATCAGGATGTAGAACAAGACAGGCATTTCGAACTGGTTGCTGAAGCAATTGCCGATCTGGGTGGCGTGGGTAGGCCAGGCGGGTAGGCCAGTTCTGCTGACCCAACGCGATATCCTTGAAGCTGGTTTCCCGCTCCGCGAGCGCACGGCCGCGCGCCGTGGCCATCCAGAGCAGGAGGGCGAAGGTGAGCCCCACCAGGACGAAGACCGGCAGCAAAACCATTTGAACCGACATCGGAATTCCCTCTCGACGCGAAGCGCCAGGCCCCACGCTATAGCGGCCACACCCCACCCTGACAATAAAACCCCGCCCATTGGGTTGAACCACAATCCACGCTCCGCTGACCAACTAGCGACAGTTCCAGTGATTTCGGTCCCGAATCGGCTCCAACCTACCCGCGAGATGCTGCGATGAATATCATCACCCCATTGCCGAAAGGCGCGGCCCACGCGACCGAACTGCCCGGCAATTCCGTGACCTCGTTCCTCAGAATGGCCGGCGACAGCACGGGCCTTTTCGCCGATGACAGCCCGGATGGCTGGCTCGGCATGCTGATGTCGGGGCTTGCCGGCGTCGCGACTGCGCTGGCGGTCGCCATCATCCTGACCGTCTATTTTCGGAGCGGCCATCGCACCCCGCGCGATATGTTCAGGCACGGCCTCGCCGCTGTGGCGGTGCTCGCGCTTCTGGCCTTCGTGGCCTCCGATATGCGGCATGCCGCGCTCGCCTATCTCGGCATCAACCCGTCAAAACCCGCGATCGAGTTCGAAATCCGCCTGCCCAAGGTCGCCGCGTCCGAGGTGGCCAACAGCCAGATCGAACTGCACACCGACCGCAACCAGACGTTGGCCCAGGTGCAAGGTGCGCTGGGGTCGGATGACGACGGTCACAGCATCATCAGGGGGTCGGTGCCGCTCAAATTTCGCACCACCGACCGCGTCGTGGTCCTGAATCTGCCGGGTCAGGCCCAGTGCCGGTTCAAGCTGCGCCTCGCCGCAAGCCCGAGCCACTCGGATCAGTTCGGACCGTGGCATCTGGCCGATCGCGTCGCCGCACCGAACGGCGGCGAAGAAACCCGCAGCGAACAGAATGACGTCTTCGCGATCCGCTATCGCGTGCTCTGAGCAACGCTATCGCGTGCTCTGGGCACACAAGCGGTCGTCATACCCGCCAACCGGTCCGGCCTTTGGCCGGCCGGATGACAGGCTCCAGCGCGCATCCAGTACCCTGCGGCTTCTCGATTCTCTTATTTCCGCCTCCGAATACTGGATCATCCGCTTTCGCGGATGATGACGGCTGTGCAACGATGACAGCCGTGCATAGCTTTGCAAAATTTGTCATCGTTCCGACTTCCGTCAAAATATATAATGGGACCGGAAGGAATGTTGCATGCCCGAATTTCGCCTGATCCAGATTTCCGACACCCACCTTGCCCGCCGCCTGCCGACCTTGACCCAGAACTTTCATCGGGTCAGCGAATACATCGACGCCAGGCGTCCCGATCTCGTCGTCAACAGCGGCGATCTTGCTTTCGACGGGCCGACCAATCGCGACGATCTCGAATTTGCCCGCGAGCTACATGCAGCCCTTCCCGTTGCCTGCCGTTATTTGCCCGGCAATCATGACATCGGCGACAACCCGACGGAGCTTGGTCCGGCTCCGCCTCAACTGGCCACGGAACAGGAGCGGCAGAATTTTCTCTCGGTCTTCGGTGAAGACCGCTGGCGCTTCGACGCCGCCGGCTGGCGTTTCATCGGGCTCAATTCGCTGGTGATGAACACCGGTTTGGCGAGCGAAACCGAGCAGTACGACTGGCTCGCGTCGCAACTCTCCAGCGCCGACGGCAAGCCGGTCGCGCTATTTCTTCACAAACCACTTTACCTGAATTCACCCGAGGATCCGGAGCAGGCGGCGTCGGCGATACGCTACATTCCGATGCCGGCGCGAAGCCGCCTGGTCGAGATGCTGCGCGCCGCCGATCTGCGGCTGGTCGCCAGCGGCCACGTTCACCAGCGCCGCGATTTTACCTATCGCCACATCCGCCACGTCTGGGCGCCTTCCGCCGGCTTCATCATTCCGGATGCGATGCAGGAAGTCATCGGCACCAAGGAGGTCGGGCTGGTCGAATACCGTTTTCAGCCCGACAGCTTTGAAGTCCGTCACGTCAGTGCGCCGGGCCAGATCGACATCGACCTGGATTCGCTGATCGGCAGCTAGCTCAAAACGGACGGCACGTCCGCTCGATGTCCGCCGTGACCAAAAGGCGGCTACTGATCGCCGTTTGCTGGCGTCCCACCGGTAGCCATGCGCGTAGAGGGACCTGCCGGGCCGTCTTGTTACCGTGTCGTGCTGAACCACCGCAACGAGCTCCCGGTCGCCTGTGTCGTGCCGGTCGCCTGTGTCGTGCTTCCGGTGGTCTGCGAATCGGAAACCGCCGCCGTCGGAGGCCCTTGCTGCTTGCGTCGCTCGGTCCTGGCAAGTCTTTTGCGGGCCTGAGCCTGGCCCGGTGCTGCTGCAGCATCCTTTTCTGCCGGGGTCACCTCTACCGGAGCCACCGCTACTACCGGAGTGACTTTCTCCGCTGGAGCCACCGCTACCGGAGTGACCTTCTCCGTCGGAGCTATCTTCGCGGACGGCTCCTGCTGGGATCGCGGCTCTGATCTCTGCTGTTTCTCTTCCGGAATCGGGCCACGCTCGCGCTCGATGAGTTCGCGGCACTGCATCGGAAAAACCAGGTCCCCCCGGGCGGTCAGGCCGATCGGCATGCACCCACCCGCCGGCACACCGTCCGACCTCTGAAGGTCTGCTTGTGCGCTGCGCAAATCCACTGCGTTTGCAGGCTTGTTATCCGGCTGTGCGAACGCCGCGGTGGCGAGCACCGAGATAAAGCCCGCGAGCAAAAGCTTCATCAAAATTTTCCTTACGCGTACGCGAACGGTTTTGCACTACCATAGCGGAACTCGAAATATCAATCGCCGAATGCCCGAATTATGAGCATTTGAAAACAAGGCCGTCACACCGATGCAATTATGTCGCGTTTTACGGATGCAGGCGAAACAGACAGTCGACGCCTCCCCTCCCGAGAGCGGCGCCCCCTTGCGGGAAGCCCTTCCATTATAGCCCCACAATCGTCTCACGACCTCGCCAAAATCGCTTCGCGACGCGAATTGGGCTTGAGCGATGCAAGACGAGCACAGTCCGGTCCCCCGCCTTTGGGTCCTCATTGGACCGCGAATGGCGAAAGGGAAATGCATAGCCGGCCTCGGAAATTCGGTCTAATCTGCGCAGTGCTCAGGGGACATTCGCTACAAACCTGGAGCCAGATCATGATGAAATCGCCATTCGCAATTGCCGCTACGGCCGCGGTGGGACTTTCGTTCGCGCAACCGGCACTGGGACAATCGGACGGCAATCAGTTCGGCACTGTGCATTTCGAAACATCGTGCAAACCGGAAGCGCAGAAGCTTTTCGACAGCGGGATGCTGTACCAGCACTCGTTCTGGTACCGCGCATCGCAACAAACGTTCGGGGATGTGCTGAAGGCCGATCCGGAATGCGGCATCGCTTATTGGGGTATCGCGCTAAGCCTGCTGTTGAATCCGCATGTCGCGGCGCCCGCGAAGAACCTCGCCGAGGGCGCTGCCGCGATCGCAAAGGGAAAGAGCGTCGGCGCCAAGTCTCAACGCGAGCGCGATTATCTGGACGCGCTTGCGGTCATGTTCGCCGACCATGAAAAAGTCGACCACCGCACCCGCGTTCAGGCCTATGCCAAGGCCATGGAACAACTGGCGCAGCGCTATCCGAATGACGACGAGGCGCAGATCCACTATGCGCTTGCGCTCAACACCTCGGCGTCGCCGGCCGACAAGACCTACGCCAGCCAGCTCAAGGGCGCGGCGATCCTGGAGCCGATCGCACTGCGCCAGCCGCAGCACCCCGGCGTGTCACATTACCTGATCCACCTCTACGACTATCCGCCGATCGCCGAGAAGGGCCTCGATGCCGCCCGGCGCTATGCCAAGATCGCTCCAGCAGCAGCGCATGCCCAGCACATGCCGTCACACATTTTCACGCGCGTCGGCTACTGGACTGAATCGATCGGATCGAACGTCGCAGCGGCGCGTGTCGCCAAGGAATCCAAGGATTTCCACGAACAACTGCATGCGATGGACTATCTCGTATATGCCGATCTGCAACTCGGACAGGACGAGAAGGCCAAAGCCATCATCGACGAGATGATGACGGTCACCGGCTTCACTGAGACGTTCTTGCCGGGGCCGTATGCACTGGCTATTTCGCCGGCGCGCTACGCCGTGGAACGCGGCGACTGGAAGGCTGCGGCCGAGCTTCAGGTCCGCCCCAGTCCGCTGCCTCAAGCGCAGGCGATAACCCATTTTGCTCGTGCCCTCGGCGCGGCCCGCTCCGGCAATCCTGACGCCGCCAAGGCCGACATCGCCAAGCTCGCTGAGCTGCGGGATAGACTGCGCGACGCCAAGGATGCCTATTGGTCGGAGCAAGTGGATATTCAGCGGCAAGTTGCGACCGCCTGGGTACTCTATGCCGAAGGCAAACGCGATGACGCACTAAGTGCGATGAGCGCAGCGGCCGATGCCGAGGACAAGACCGAGCCGATGCCGAGGACAAGACCGAGAAGCATCCGGTGACGCCGGGTGTGCCCAAACCCGGGCGCGAACTCTATGGCGTCATGCTGCTTGAAAGCGGCAATGCCAAGGAAGCGCTCACCGCCTTTGAAGCGACGCTGAAGAAAGAGCCCAACCGGCTGGGCGCCTATGTGGGCGCTGCGATGGCCGCCGAAAAGTCCGGTGACAACGCCAAAGCTCGGGAGCACTACAAGAAAGTCGTCGAAATCGCCGACGCCGCGGATACGGCCAGAACCGACGTTGCAGACGCACAGGCGTTCCTGCAGAAGCACTGAGATACCCCTGCGGCGAAGACACCGGAGCAAGCCGTGAAAATATTCTTTCTGCCGATTGTGTTGGGCATCCTTCCGACCCTGGCCAGCGCTCAGCCGCTTCAGGTCACTGGATACTCCGGCTATCTCGGCGAGTGGGAGTTGACCGCTACCGTCACGGAAACGGCTTCCGGCCCCAAGAAGGAATACTCCGGGCCATTGACGATGAGGCACGTCGGCCTGTGCACTCAGGATGGTCCGGAGGAGAAGACCGGTGAAATGCGTTTGCAGCTATCGGCCGCATCATCCCAATTGAATGCGACATTCTCGGTTGCCGGCGTCGAATGCACCTACCGCGGACGATTGACAGACTCCTATACAGGCACGATGGACTGCCCCGATCGACAGGCCGTTCCCCTCAAGCTCTGGGTGCGATAGTTGCCTGCCGAGAGAGTCCCTGGCGACGTCGCTTGTGGGCCGGCATTACCAGCGACGCCATTGAAGTGGGTTGGCGCCCGATGACTCTGCAACGGTCGAGAATCTGCAAGGGGTGTTGGCAGCAGATGCATCTGCCTGTGCCACTGCGCGGGATGCTCTCGGTGCCATTTCGAGCGTTCGGCATTCGTCCGAGCAAGATGAACCCGAATACCTGCACAATCTGCGAGTTGATGTTCACGACGGTGATGAAGGCTCGAAAGGTCTCTGTCGATGCCACTATCCTGTTCGCCGATCTGAGGGGCTACACCGGCCTGTCGCAGTCCCTGTCACCGGACGCTATTTCAGGACTGCTCGACACGTTCTACGATGAATGCGCGAACGCCATTTGGGCGTATGACGGGTTGCTCAACAAGACCATTGGAGACGCTGTCATGGCTATCTTCAATTTCCCCATCAGGGGGGAAGATCATGCCAATCGTGCTGTACGCGCCGCGCGCGAGATCCAGAAACGTTGGGCGTCCGAGCGCGAAAACCTCGCCAGGACGCTTGGTGTCGATGGCAGCGAATTAGGCGTTGGCATTGGTATTCATTCCGGTGAACTGAGCTTTGGCGAATTCGGCCGGTCGCATCGCGACCTGACCGCCATCGGCACGGTTGTAAACACCGCTTCGCGGGCGCAAACGGTTGCCGAAGCCGACCAGATCCTTGTCACAGCGGAGGTCTATCAGCGCGCGCGATCGGATTTGCCGGGAAGCCAGGCAAAAGCGTATCGCCTTAAAGGCTTTGAGGCGCCGATCGAGCTTTACGCGGCATAGCGCCAGCTCGATCAACGCCGGGGCACCTCACGCCTTGTCGGGCCCGACCCGCACCAGCTGCTTGCCGAAATTGGCGCCCTTCAGAAGTCCCATGAACGCGCCCGGCGCGCTGTCGAGCCCTTCGGTGACGAACTCGCGATGCCTGACCTTGCCCTCGCGCACCCACCCCGACATGTCGCGCAGGAAGTCCGCATGGCGCGCGGCGAAATCGCTGACGATAAAGCCTCGGATATTCAGCCGCTTGGTCAGCACGGCGCGCATCATGGATGAAGCCCATTTCGGCGCCGATGCCTCGGTGTCGTTGTAATGCGCGATCAGCCCGCACACCGGAATCCGCGCGAACGCGTTGAGCAGCGGAAACACCGCTTCGAACACCGCGCCGCCGACATTCTCAAAATAGACGTCGATGCCCTTCGGGCAGGCTTCCTTGAGCTTGGCCGCCAGATTGGGATCGCGATGATCCAGGCACTCATTGAACCCGAGCTCGCCTCTGACGTAATCGCACTTGTCCTTGCCGCCCGCGATGCCGACGGCACGCGCGCCCTTGATCCTGGCGATTTGCCCGACCGCCGAGCCGACCGCGCCGGATGCCGCGGCAACGACGACGGTTTCGCCGGGTTGCGGCTTGCCGATATCGAGCAGGCCGGTATAGGCGGTCATGCCGGGCATGCCGAGCACGCCGACCGCGGTCGAAACCGGTCCGAGGCTGGGATCGACCTTGCGCAGGTCCCGGCCATCGGAAAGCGCGTGCGATTGCCAGCCGGCGCGCGCAAGCACGATGTCGCCCTTGGCAAAGCCCGGATTGTTCGAGGCGATCACCTCGCACACCGTGCCGCCCTCCATCACGCCGCCGATCGGCACCGGCGCCGCGTAGGACGGGCCGTCGCTCATGCGCCCGCGCATATAGGGATCGAGCGACAGCCAGATGGTGCGCAGCAGAACCTGGCCCTCGCCGGGCACAGGTATCGTATGATCCTCGACGCGGAAATCCGACGCCTTGGGCTCGCCGACGGGGCGAGAAACCAGAACGACGCGTCTTGCGGATTGGGACATGTTTGTTTCCTCCGATTTTCTTTATTTTTGTCATTGCGAGCGCAGCATTTTTGTCATTGCGCAGCGAAGCAATCCAATCTTCCTTGAGGCCTTTATGGATTGCTTCGCGGAGTTTATCATCGGGCACGCATTCGCGCGACCCGTTGGCTCGCAATGACGGTCTCAGATTTTGTGACCGAATATCAGGCCGTGAGTTTCGCCAGCGCAGAGTCGAACGCCGCGGCGGCACTCGGCAAATCCTTGAACGCCAGCCCGCTATCGGCCGACTGCTTCTGCGCCTCCGTCGCGGTGGGACGAATCTCGGCCACCGGCTTTGCGCCATCGAGCAAGGCCCGCGGCGCGATTACATGAAACTCATGGGCCTCGACCGGCTGATCCTTGAGCAGGAAGACGCTCAGCGAGACGATGTCCTTGCCGCGCCGATATGAAATATACCGGTCGACCGCGACCGAGCCGTCGCGCTGCATGCCGCCAAGTTTGGCATAGCCCTTGGCGTCCAGCAGTTTGTGCGCCTTGAAGCCTTTCACGCCCACCGAATTTGCTTTCGCGGTCTCTTCGGACAGGTCGTATTTCCCGGCCATCTCCTTGCCGACCGTGGCGAGTTGACCTGACATGTCGTGCTCGAATTCCTTCACTTCGGTGCGCGGCTTCGATGCCTTGCGGGGCTTTGCGGCATCGCGCTTTTCCAGCTCGGCCTTGCATTGGGCGATGACTTCGGCAACGGACTTCCGCTCCGCATTGACCAGCAGATTCTTCAGATCCTGATCTGTAAGCGCTGCAATCCTGTCGTCCGACCAATCGACCATAATATTCAACTTCTCTTCTGAATTGTGCTGGGATGAATTTGTCGAAAAACCGCGGCACAATCGCGAACGTGAGTTCCCGTGCGGGGCGGCGATCCGTAGGCCGACAATACCGCGTTTCGCGGACCTTGTGGTGGTCAATTTAGCCCTGAAAACTAGGCCCCGCCGGGGTAATTCGGGCTCTCGCGCGTGATGGTGACGTCGTGGACATGGCTTTCGCGCAGGCCCGCGCCGGTGATGCGCACGAACTGCGCCTTCTCATGGAACTCGGCGAGGTTTCTCGCGCCGACATACCCCATCGCCGCGCGCAGTCCCCCGGCGAGCTGATGCATGACGTTTCCGACCGGGCCCTTGTAGGGCACCTGACCCTCGATACCCTCCGGCACCAGCTTGAGCGTGTCCTTGATGTCCTGCTGGAAGTAACGGTCGGCGGAACCGCGCGCCATCGCACCCACCGAGCCCATCCCGCGATAGGCCTTGTAGGAGCGGCCCTGCCACAGGAACACTTCGCCCGGGGTCTCGTCGGTACCGGCCAGCAAGGAGCCGACCATGGCAATGTCGGCGCCGGCGGCCAGAGCTTTGGCAAGGTCGCCGGAATATTTGATGCCGCCATCGGCGATCACAGGCACATTGGCTTTCTTGGCGGCCTCGACCGCATCCATGATCGCGGTCAGTTGCGGCACGCCGACGCCGGCGACAATGCGGGTGGTGCAGATCGAACCGGGACCGATACCGACCTTGATCGCGTCGGCGCCCGCATCGATCAGGGCCTGCGCTCCCTCCATGGTGGCGATATTGCCGGCGATGACCTGCACGGAATTTGAGAGCCGCTTGATGCGGTTGACGGCTGCGAGCACCCGCGAGGAATGGCCGTGCGCGGTATCCACCACGATCACGTCGACACCCGCGTCGATCAGCCGCTCGGTACGTTCGAAACCATCTTCGCCGACGGTGGTCGCGGCGGCGACACGCAGCCTGCCGTGTGCATCCTTGCAGGCCAGCGGATGCGCCACCGCCTTTTCCATGTCCTTCACGGTGATCAAGCCAACGCAGCGGTACTGCTCGTCGACCACCAGTAGCTTCTCGATGCGATGCTTGTGCAGCATCCGCTTCGCCTCGTGCTGGCTGACGCCTTCGCGCACCGTCACGAGATTTTCGTGAGTCATGAGCTCGGAGATTTTCTGGCGCGGGTCGGTGGCGAACCGCACGTCGCGGTTGGTGAGAATCCCGACCAGCTTGCCCGGCACGCCCTTGGCCGCGCCGGTGACCACCGGAATGCCGGAGAAACCGTGATCGCTCATCAGCGCCAGCGCGTCCGACAGCATGGCGTCGGGGCCGATGGTCAGGGGATTGACCACCATTCCGGATTCGAACTTCTTCACCTGCCGCACCTGCGCGGCCTGGCCATCGACGTCGAAATTGCGGTGGATGACGCCGATGCCGCCGGCCTGCGCCATCGCGATCGCCATCCGCGCTTCGGTGACGGTATCCATCGCGGAGGCGATAATCGGGATGTTGAGCGGGATCGCCCGGGTGACGTGGGAGCGGATATCGGCCTCGGACGGCAGGATATCCGAAAGGCCGGGTTTCAGAAGCACGTCGTCGAACGTATAGGCTTCGCGTATCGTCTGAAGTTCCTGCACCAGCGCCATTACCAACTCCATTCGGCGGCCCGTTCGCCGCGATACGACCTAAGGGATGAACAGCTCCTTCGGCGATACTATTGGCATCGCCGTCGAATCGAAGCCCATCGGTAGGGTTGGCGGTGGTCGATAGCATGGCGGGCCGCCAAATCAAAGGGCTTGCCAGCCATGCACCGGCTTTTCGCAATCTGGCCCCGCGTCAGCGCGGATAACCCGGTTTCCGCCGCGTCAGCGCGGATAACCCGGTTTCCGCCGCGTCAGCGCGGATAACCCGGCGGGGGGCCGTGCTGGCGGATCGCCTCCACCACCTCCCGTTGCCGGCGCTCTTCCCGTTTCATATGGACCGCGATCACCGCATGCGCCGAGGGCACCAGCAGCAGGACGTGAAAAACCAGCCCGAAAATCACGCAAAACACGATCAGGAACAGGTTGAAAATCGCCGAAAACGGCTGCCCGTTCAGCAACAGCCCAAGCGGCGGCAGCAGCACTGACAGGACATAGATCATGACGGGATCTCCGGCGGCGGTGTCACGCAGGATTTAGGTGGTATGCGGGGTTCCGCAATAGCCTCACCGGCCATGCGGTGTTACAGCCCCTCCTCGCTTCTTTCCCGTCCTCTTTCCGAATTTTGATGAACAAAGAACGCCTGATCCCGCTCATCGTGGCTACCGCCCTGTTCATGGAGAACATGGATTCGACGGTCATCGCGACTTCGCTTCCGGCGATCGCCGCGGATATCGGCACCAGCCCGCTGACACTGAAGCTCGCCATCACCTCGTATCTGCTGTCGCTGGCGGTATTCATTCCGGCGAGCGGCTGGACCGCCGATCGGTTCGGGGCGCGCATGGTGTTCTCCATCGCCATCGCGGTCTTCATGGTGGGTTCGATCGGCTGTGCGCTATCCGGCTCGGTCACCGATTTTGTAATCGCGCGCATCCTTCAAGGCTTCGGCGGGGCGATGATGACGCCGGTCGGACGGCTGGTGCTGCTGCGCTCGATCGACAAAAGCGCTCTGGTGAATGCGATGGCCTGGGTCACGGTGCCGGCGCTGGTCGGCCCGGTGATCGGCCCGCCGCTCGGCGGATTCATCACCACCTATCTATCCTGGCACTGGATCTTCCTGATCAACATTCCGATCGGCCTGCTCGGTA
>WNGN01009940.1_pt1 | contig 11362 bp, 11 predicted proteins | sample 5400561 | NCBI WGS metagenome assembly WNGN01 (sample SAMN13153379, study PRJNA577476) | soil metagenome | isolation source: 115 cm soil or saprolite under Garry oak tree replicate 2 | place: USA:California | collected 2016-06-15 | reverse complement strand
TTTCAATGTCAGCAAAAACTGGAAGCACTATAGGAGCCGGTTCACAAACCTGTTTGCACATAACTCAGCGCTATGAGTTTTACAAGCAGGTACCAGGTGATACCTGTGAACCCAGCGGAACTTTGCCTTGTCAGCGTTGGAAGCCGATTGTCAGTTACAAGTTCTTCCCTCAGGCGGGCGAGACGTTGACGTCAATAAACATCGCCCAACGACAGCATCTTTTCGTCGACAACGGCCCCGCGAACTCAGTAGGTCTGTTCAGGGATAATGACTCCGGGCTTGAAGTACTAATGTCTGGATTAACTGGATTTTTGAATTTCGACGGATTTGCAGAACGGTGCAATCCCGTTCCTCATGAATGGGCCGGGACGATCGTGAAAAATGGAAGTGACGCGAAACAATGGGACAACATTCATACGACTTACAAAAACAAGGTGGATGAACCCTACCCATCATTTTATAGTTTAGAGCAGCACAAATGGTTCTTTGTAAATCCAGGTTGCCCCGAATGTGTTCACAGCCATTGGCGTTGGGGTAAGATGACCGGAGGAGATGGCAACGGTAAACTGATTGGAATTCCCTCCGGATCGACACAAGATGTAGATTTCGGAATAGCTCTTTATCGTGCCGGCGAGGAGGATCCGTCTGAATATCATGGCCTGATAAGTTCAGAACCAATTCGCAGTTGGAGCCCAAACGTAGGCTCTTTCGGAGGCACTATCCCCGAAGATATAGTTTACTGGCAGTCGGGAACTGGACGGCGGAACTCTGATACCTTTTTTGCGTACGGGGCCTTTTTTAATCCGGCTTGGATAGATCAGGTCTTGTACAACGGTTCAGGATCCAATGATCAAATCACCTCCATTTCGGCTTCACGAGTTTATACAACCGGGGACACGACGATTGCGCCGTTCGATGTCACGCAGGGCGGTCCTTTACCTTGGGGTTATTCCGAATACAACAATCTTAGTTACGACGTAACCACAACCGCGGAAGCTTCCAGTGGGTATACCGCGACCGTAACGGTTCCCTCGGTGACTGATCAGACATTGTTCGCAAGCCTAAGAGTTCTCCATCTTGAGCAGGACCCATTCGATCCGGATAACGTACTCTGGGTCGATAGAACAATCCTTGCTCCAGACCCTCAAGCGCCTGACTTTGCGACGAGCACGCTGCACGCGAAAACTAATTCGCTCGGAAAGTTCGTCCTCGCATCTTTAACCGAGCCTCCGCCCAACACTAATGTGGCGGACATCAGTGTAACCAGCAGTCATTCGCCCACTAGCGTAACAGTTGGAAACAATCTGACCTACACTTTGACCGTAACCAACAATGGACCGCAAGACGCCACCAGTGTGGTACTCAGCAATGCCTTATCGCCGAACGTACGATTTGTATCGGCAACTCCAAGTCAGGGAAACTGTGCGGAAGTTGATGGCACAGTCGTCTGCAAGCTCAACACGATTGTGTCAACCGCGAACGCAACTGTGACAATAGTAGCGTCACCAGGAGAAGGACGAGTGGCAGTGCCATCCGGGGGCATAACGATCACCAACACCGCGTTCGCAAGCGCGAATGAATCAGACCCGACCAATACTAATAACAGCGTCAGCGAGGACGCCACAGTATTGCCCAATCCTAACGCGGCGCCCACAGTAACCGTCAGCAGTCCGGTAGATCAATCGATGTTTGTCGGACCAGCGAGCGTTACGATGAGCGCCACAGCCAGCGACAGTGATGGCAGCATCAGCGAAGTGGATTTTTATGGTGATGGTAATCTAATCGGCACCGGCACCCTCTCCGGGTCTGTATACAGTCTGACATGGAACAACGTGACGTTTGGACCCCACTCGATAATTGCCACAGCCACGGATAATTTGGATAGAGCCACTATCTCGGACGCCGTACGCGTAATCGTAAATGGCTCCGCCGTTGTTAATATCACCAGCCCAACATGGTGGGCGGGAACTTTCAATAAACCGGCAAACGTTCCGATTACCGCCAGCGCGAGTTTGAGTGGTGGGACAATTAGTAGAGTAGATTTCTACGCAAATCGAATTTCCATTGGCACGGGCACAGTCAGCGGCACTGACCAATACAGCATCACATGGAACAGTCCGCCTGACGGCAATTACGCCTTGACGGCCGTCGCGACCGATAATACTGGCGTAACAACCACTTCGAGTCCAGTCAACATTCTCGTCAACGATCCACCGGTTGTTAGCCTCTTAAATCCGGCGAACGGCGCTCTGTTTAATGCGCCGGCAACCATTACTCTCACCGGCGACGCGAGCGATGGCGACGGCAGCATCCAGCAGGTTAGTTTTTACAGCAATGGATCGCTGATTGGCACGAGCCATACGGTGGGCGCCAACCAGTTTACTATTCCCTGGAGCAATGTGGCGGCAGGCAGTTATTCACTGACGGCTGTCGCGACCGATAACCTTGGAGCCACAAACACGTCTGCTCCTGTCAACATCGTTATCAACGCGCCCCCTACCGTGAGTCTGACGAGTCCCGCGAACGGTGCAGTGTTCGCACCGCCCGCAAGTATGACCATGACAGCTACCGCCAGTGATAGTGATGGAAGCGTAAGCGGAGTTAGTTTCTATGCTAACGGGAATTTGATCGGCAGCGGTACGTTCACCGCGCCCAACCAGTACAGCTTCACATGGAACAATGTCGCAGCTGGCAGCTACAACCTTACGGCAAGAGCTACGGATGATCGCGGCGCGACGACGACTTCGAATTCGAGGAACATTAACGTTGATAATCCGCCGACGGTGAGCATTACGAGTCCAACTAACGGAGCCACGTTCGCAGCTCCAGCAAGCATCGCGATCAATACCAACGCTGCAGACAGCGATGGTTTTGTCAGCAAGGTTGAATTCTTTGAGAACTCAATCAAGATCGGTGAAACCAACACTACGCCATTTAATTTCACTTGGAGTAGTGTGGGTCCCGGTAATTACACCCTGACAACCGTAGCCACCGACAATTTGGGTGTTACCACGATTTCCGGGCCGGTCAACATTACAGTCTCTCCTTCAGCTCTATTTGTAACTGGATCGACAACGCTCAACGCCGCCGAGACTGCGGTAAAGACGCGATTGCAAAACCTGGGTTATGTAGTGACGGTCAAGGATGCCAAATCGTCGGTAAGCGGCGATGCCACCGGCCGCACCGTCGTAGTAATCTCATCGACCTCTACTTCAAACAATCTGAGCACCAAGTTCACCAACGTGACTGTTCCGGTGGTTATCTGGCAACCGCTGTCCTTTGCCGACATGGGAATGGTTGCGACGGGAAACAGTAATCGCGGAACGACAACCAGTCAGACGCAAGTGAAGATCATTTTACCTTCGCATACGCTAGCCGGAGGGTTGGCCGGCACCCAGACCGTGGTAACCGCGTCGAACGCCTTCAGTTGGGGCAAGCCGAATGCGAATGCAGCAAGCGTAGCAACCTTGAACAGCGACACGACGAAGATCATCATCTTCGGCTACACGCAAGGCGCATCAATGCCAGGACTCGTCGCACCGGCAAGGCGGGTGGGGTCTTTCATGAGTGACACGACTGCAGGCAGCTTCAACACTAATGGTTGGACACTGTTCGACGCGGCGATTAATTGGGCTACTGGAACCGGCCCATGAGGGACGACTGGATATGATCGCCGAGACTTTAATAAAACGGAGAGCAAGGCTAGTGCTAATCCCGACTTAATGCTTGCCGTCAAATAAACCGAACAGTTAAGATGGCTTTTGAGTTAACTATTCCCACAGAAAGTAAACCACAAGGACATACTCAACCATGCCTAACATTTCGCAGCGTGTAACAGGCAGGACGGTCACTGCCATACTCGTTGGCCTTATTCTAGGAGTCCTCTCAGGTGGCTCCGTTGCTGGCGCTGGATATGGCGCCTTTGTTGCTCTGGGTTTCTGGTGCCTGGTCTGCCCACTCGTAGTCTGTTTGATGACTGACAAGGCAATCGTATTGATCGGATTTCTACCGAGTATCCTCATTTGGCCGGTAGCCACAATCGTGATGCGAATTCAGCATCCTGGTGCGAGCTTTCCTGTCTCCGATACACTTATACCAACCGTTGTAATCGCCTTGTCATCATTGGTTGTTTCGGTACCCATTTACTTCATCCGAAGATACTGGATCAGGCGTGCAACGTAACTTAGGCCACCGACGAACCAGTAGCCGATCCATTTAATACCTGCTCCACTTGTAAATAGATTTCAGGCCTTGCTTGCGATGCGCGATCGCCCTTTGTATGCAGCGATTAATTGGGGCTTGCGAGTACTAGACCACAAAAATAGTGGATGGTCGGCTATGATCGCTGAGACTTTTTATAAATTCAAGCAGCAGAATGACGTTTTCAAGAAAACTTGAGTTCGCGAGCGGAATCATCACAGGCGCGCTCGGATTCTTACCACCGTTTTGAAAACATGGTGCTCATGCCTTTGAACTGTTTCGACTGGGTTTATTTGGGCTGTGGTGCCGAGAGTCGGCATCGATGGGATATTATCTATAGACACAAACAGATACTTAACGTAGAATCTAGACGAGCGGCTGTAAAGCATTGCATGGAAAGGACTTGGTGCCGAAGGGGGGCCTGAAAAGCTCAATTCCCTTCTCTCATTTTACTGAGCAATTCTTAAGACGCTGAGGTTTCCAGCTTTTCCCTTGTTTCTCACTCGACCCATTGAGTTAATCCCTGCTTCGCTGTTGGTCACTAAATGGACACTAAATTCTCTCTACGAATAGTGGCGGTGCAACGACCCTGATCTCGGCGACGCGTTTTGTCAGGGTACTCCCTTTGACCGATCTTCATCGTTTTTTCTTCTTACATCACGCGGGAGCAATCATAAAGTCTAAAGCGATCAGATTCGCTTTCTAATCCAGTCGGCTAGCTGCTCTTCCGTAAGAGTCCCCTGGGCCAGTTGTAGGAAGGTTAAGTATTTCTCATCCTGATTAGCTTCTAGGTTGACGCCATTCAGTAGTAGAAAAGTGCGGGCCGCTACCAGCGCCGTTCGCTTGTTGCCATCCACAAAGGGATGGTTGCGGGCAATTCCATAAGCGTAGGCCGCAGCTAAGACTCCCAAGTCTGGTGGAGGTTGAGCATAGGCCAGGACATTTTGGGGACGGGCTAACGCAGAAGCAAGCAGTCCTTCATCTCTCAAGCCTTCACTTCCGCCATGCTCTGATATTTGGCGTTGATGGATCGCTATGACCGTCTCCTCCAGAAGCCAAACGATTTGAGCCATCACGAGCTATTCCGCCAGCTTCTTCAAGGCATCTCGGTCTTCGCGCATCACACGCTCGGCAATCTCCACCTGTTGAGCAAACGCAGGATCATACGCCGTGAGCTGGATCCCGTTCTTCGTTTCGACAACGTAGAGGCTGTCTCCTTTACCCACCCGCAGGCGTTCTAATATCTCCTTGGGCAAAATCACGCCAACGGAATTTCCAACTGTTGTAACCTTCAAGACGCTCATTCTTTCACCTCCACCCGGCCCGAACCGCAATTTCCAGGATCATTGCGCCGCTGAGAATTATAACGCATGTTATAACCGGCGGCATACGAAAGACTTCAAAAGACTTCATGGGAAAGCACCTGAATGTTAACTAGAGCGGGGAACTTTTCGCAGCCGGGTCAACTCAATTGGCGCACGCAACGAGACATTTCATGACGAACCAGCAGATTTCCACCCAAGCGCAATGTTTGGTTCCTCACGTAAACAATTCCGGAAGCGGAGGTCGTGTGGGTATAGATTTGCCGGCTGCCTTCTTGGCCCAGTAACCGAGTCCTGGTCTGGGGATCTTAAGCTTCTTGCAGATCTTTCCGAGGCCAACGTCGGACATGCTATACCTTTTCGCAACATGCATGATGGGTTCCGCCCAGATCTCCTCATAAATCTTTTCACGGTCATACCTGGACATAAGATCACGAAGGAGCCATTTGCGATGCGCCTCTTCCCGCCGTTCCTCCTCTGCTATCTGTTCCTTCGTTCGAACATCGAATCCTAGACGAGCGAAGTTTCGACTCACGGGTGCTAGGTGTTTCCTCATCGCGGGCGTTCGTAGAAGGTTATGAATCATGCCTTCATCACATGCCCCGTGCTTCATCATTTGTCCGATTAACTCTAATGTCACATCCGGTTCGCACTCGAACAAACCGCGTCGTGCATCGGTCAGTTGATGCTTATCGTCAGGCCTCCAGAGAGCTCCTTGTTCGAGGAGAAGCTGCACAGTCTTTAGCCTTTCGGATACCTTATATTTCGATGCCTTGGGCCTTCTTCCGTAATCTGTTTGGTAAAAGTTAATCGGGGCTTCATATCGGAAGCTTCTGAGACAGTCATCAAGCGCTAATGATCCGCCGTTGAGCTTATCATTCGGCCTCGCTCCTAATCTCAGCAAATACTTCTCTCTTTGCGTCTGGCTTTAGGCGTTTTAGGATTTGAAAATCCTTTGAGTATGTCGCAGCGGTGAGGGCAGTTAAGTACTCATCAGGATCCTCGTCATCATCAAACATTGGTCCACTTGAACGGGGATTTGCACCCGCCCACATGAGTAGACTCACCCACTTCAAATCTCCCTCGAAACAGAAATGCCGCAGCGCCCGGTCAGCCTGCTCCTGGAGTTGAGCAGTATGATCAGGATATTTCTCTCTGCACTCGCGCCAAGGACGAAGCGTGGTTCGGATTTTTTCGCGGAAAGCCACGGCAAACGGAGAATCCGTGATGAAGTCGGCGCCCTGATCAAGGAAGTAACGAATAATGCTCGGGTCCCAAACGTAAAGCACGTCAATGAACGGGACTGAGCTGATTTCGGCGCCGTGTGAGACTAGGAGTTCAATCAAGTCCAGGCGTTTCAGCGAAAGCGCTCGCTGAAGGGCCCGATTCTTCAGTTGTTGATTCTCCTCATTTTGAAGGAGTAGTTCGACGAGGCTGTGGAAACCGGAGTTGAGCGCAACCTCCACCGGAGTAGTTTTTGACTCATCAGGGAAACGAAGAGATTTTCCCGACGCAATCCAATCCTGAACATCAAACAGCCGACCAGCTTTGCATAATCGAAGAAGGTCTTTTGCTTCAGCGATAGATAAGATTTCGATCACAAACAACAATATAACTGACCAGCCTGATTCTTCGTACGCCAAAGGCAACCGATTGTCCATTATGGCTAGTCATTGTTGTCGAGACAGCCAATTCGAACAGTGAGATTTCAAATTCCCGCTCGTGGCCACCAAATTAATTGCAGATAGTTACAAACAGCGGAAATAAGAGCGGATGCCGCAATCTAGCGATCATAAGATCCAAAGGAGTAGAAAAATGAGATTTTTGTTTGGGGTATTCGTTGGCTACAACTTGCGAGGCAGGAACAACCTACTATTCACGGTCCTTGCGGTGGTAGTGTTGATTGAGTATGTAATCGTGCCGACAGGCGCACTCGTAGCTCTCCATTTGGACGTACAACGGGAGCGCCAGTCCAGACCAGCACGAACCAACGTTCCGTCGATCAAAGGATTGAGTTATCAAGACGCAGAAACCAAACTTCGTGCCTCGAACTTGAACCTTCGATTATTGGCGACCCGCTACGATCTACCACTTCAGCCCGGGCTGGTTATCGAGCAGGTTCCACAATCTGGAGAGGAAGTTGATTACGGTTACCCTGTTGGCGTTACCATCAATAAAGCGAACTTCCCATGACCATGCTCCAGGCTGACAGCGCAATTGCGGCGAACCTTCCAGTCTTCGCTTTCGCGAGCGATAAGTAAGGACTGCTGAGCCGATGCGAAAACGAAGCCGATCTTCGGCCGATTTGAGTGCTTAAAGATCAATCTGGCGGAAAGGCGGGCCGAGCCTGGAGAGAGGCGGGATGGAAGAAGTCAGCCTTCCCGCATTTCTCATCCGGCTAAGGAGCCGCACAACTTATCAACGAGAACGAGGCGGCGGGCATCATCGAAAACCTTCAGAACTCACGTTGATAGCGGTCGGGTCCTGCATTAAAATGAGTAAGGAGGAGATGACTCAATGGAAACAAGCTATGTCATGGAGGTTGATGGCGCTTATCGGATCACAGACAGTCGTGTCTCGCTTGATTCAGTTGTCTATGATTTTCTGAGCGGTCTTTCGCCGGAGAGTATCGCCGATAACTATGACACCCTGACGCTTGAACAGGTTTACGGCGCGATTACCTATTATCTCGCTCACCGCACCGAGATCGACCCCCACCTGCAGCGGAACCGTGCCAAGTTTGATGCCCTGCGTCTCCAAGCGCGTTCAGATCACCCGCTCTTGTATCAGAAGCTTGAAGCCGTACAAGAGGTTCCTTCTTGAAGGTTCGCTTTCAAGCAGATGCCGACCTGCGCCGACCTATCATCGCGGGCCTCAGACGCCGCGAGCCAACTATTGATTTCAGGACAGCTCATGATGCTGGTCTCGCTGGTCTGAATGACGAGACCGTACTGGCAGTTGCTGCCGACGAGGGGAGACTGCTTGTCCCACGATGTATAAGCCAGCGCCGAAGGTCACACCGCAGGAATTGATCCGCGTACGCAAAGACCTGAAGATCTCGCGTGCCCTCTTCGCCGTCTATCTGCGAACCAACATCCGCACCCTGGAGAACTGGGAACAGGGGCGCGCCAAGCCGAATGCTCAAGCGGCGCCGCTGATTAATCTGGTCAAGTGTTATCCCGACACAGTCCAGAGACTCGCAACCCATCTGATCGCCTAACCAACCATGTGCGCTGCCTTCAACTAAGAACCCCCGCCGAGGTTTGCGCACGTTCCTTCTGGGCCCGGCGCGTAGTTGTCGCGCTTTCGCCGATCAGCACCTCGGCAGGAATTCCCAGACCGTTGTGTAGACGACGAATCATCCGCGGCGTGAGTGACCGCTTGTGATTGAGAACTTCTGCCACGCGTGCCCTGCTGCCGATGAATGGCTCAAGGTCGTGCCGGGAAAATCCCCGTTGCTCCATCGCAAACAGAATTGCCTCGACCGGATCCGGTGAGTCGATGGGCCGGTACTTTTCTTCCCACGCCTCCACCAACGTCACCAGCACATCGAGGCGGTCGCCTTCCGCAGTGTTTGGCTGGGCGTCCATCACCCGGTTAATTTCGTTGAGCGCTTCCCGTTAGTTGCGATTGTTTTTGATTGGCCTGATTTTGATGCTCACACCTCTTCCACGTTGATCCGGCTATATTGTGCGTGCGTACCAATGAACCGAACATATATTAGCCGATACGGATAATTCACCCGTACTGGGACTGAGCTTACGTGGGCACCATGCGAGACCAAAAGCTCAATAAAGTCCAGACGTTTTAGGGAGACGGCGTGCCGTAGAGCCAGATTCTTTCGCTCTTGCTTCCCCTCATTGCGAACAAGCAATTCGACCAGACTGTGGAAGCCGGTCTCGAGTGCAACCTCCAAGGGAGTGGTTTTTACATCGGCCGGGACACAGAGCTTGTTCCCTGAAGCTATCGAGTTCTGGACCTCAAACAGCTTATCGACTTTGCACAGTCGGAGAAGGTGCCTGCGTCGGTGATGGATAAAGTTTCGGACATAAACAACAATACAAAAGCCAACCAACCCCTGATTTCTAGTTTGCCAGAATCAATTAGCTAGTGACCGAGTCTGTTCAACTTTGCACCACTTGATATTCTTTGGCATCGATTTTCATCGAGTCATGTGACCGGAGCGTGACAAGATCGCCTGCTTTGTTGAACGGTATAATGGATGGCCCTCTCCGCGCTTCGCTCTTAGTGTAGAGTTTTCTTCAGGCGTTTCCGGTTTGTCCCGTTTCTTGACGATATTGCCTGCATATTCTTCGCGGTCTCTTCTATTTCAGAACGTTTCTCTTCCTTAATTATGACTAAAAGGGCTTCCTGCTCCGGCTTATCCCTTAGCACGGTGATCATTTCGGAGTGGGCGAGAATCTCATCAATTTCTCCATCCAAATCCACTACGAAGACGTTATCTTCATCTGCGGCCTTGTAAGTTGTTGTCTTCAGATTGAGGGTCCACACGGCATCCTCTGTAAGTTCAATATAACCGTCAAGGTTCGCGACCATGAATTCTTGCTTCTCATAGTGCTGGTGATCCTGAATTAAGTTCGAAACCGCCCTAAAATAACTTGGGATCAGAGCCCGCACCTCGGGCAAACCAATTAGCAGTTCACAGTTCAATAAGGTCTCTCTGATGAATTGTTCCATCATATATTCAAGAACTTTGACTTTTCGGTGGTAGTAAACGGTTCTGTTCATGAACTGGCGAGCGAGTGCAAAAGCTTCATATGCTTTAACGCCTTTTGGAGTAAGGCCAAGCGTCTTGGGCCCTCCGTTCCCATGTCTGATTACTGTCAGAGAATTGATCAAGTACTGTATATCGAACTTTCCAATGGCCACGCCGGCGAAATGAGAATCTCTGATCAGATAATCCATTCTGTCGACATCAATTTGTGACGACACAATCTGTTTGAGGTAACGAGGAAACTTTTCTTGACCACCCTTCTTAAAAACAGAAGCTATTCGATTAGTATTTAGTCCGTGTCGCCTTAAGGCGTGTTGTATCTCAGATTGCTCGGCCTTTATAAGCGTGGCAGTCCAGTCTTCATGAAGCGGCGGATCGTTGATTTCGTCGATTGATTCAAGAACATGCTCAAAAGAATGCGAAAACGGTCCATGCCCAACATCGTGGAGTAAGCCGCAGAGCTTAAGCTCAAGCGCCAAGCTATTAATCTCTTCAGCTTCTTCGGAGCTTGCTTCGCTTAGGTGTCTCAGTACGGTATAAGCCAAATAGTACACACCTAAGCTGTGTGAAAAACGGCTATGTGTCGCACCCGGAAAAACATAAGAAGCGAGCCCGAGTTGGGAGATTCGTCGGAGCCGTTGAAAAACGCGAGTGTCTACTACATCTCTGAAGGCCTGCCTGTCTCTGGGATCACTTCCAAGATCCATCACCTGATAAACGGGATCCGTAATTATGGTTGTCCTGCGGAACTTTGGTACTTCATCAGTCATGGCTAAACTCCTCGGGGCGTATCACAACCAGGAAGTCGTTTGTGATTTTCGTAATGTCATGGGCGTGTACCCTTAAGAATCTGGTTGGGGTCATAAGTCTGTAGAAAACTCGGTCCTCCCCTAACTAGCCGATCCGCGAAAACGACAAGGCAGCTGCCAAACGTCGGGTGCTTGGCTGATGGGTATTTTAGCCCCGTAATTACAACTGAATCGTAAGCGGCCTGACCGAGTACTTGTGTCGGCGGTAATTGACCGCGGCCCTTTTGGTATTCTGCTTGGGAGTAAGCCCAGTCCCCAGTGAGCTCTTGAAAGCTAGTGTCGAGCAGGGGCCAGAC
>WNGN01002986.1_pt1 | contig 11370 bp, 12 predicted proteins | sample 5400561 | NCBI WGS metagenome assembly WNGN01 (sample SAMN13153379, study PRJNA577476) | soil metagenome | isolation source: 115 cm soil or saprolite under Garry oak tree replicate 2 | place: USA:California | collected 2016-06-15 | reverse complement strand
GCTAACGGTTCCTCTCAACCTTCTATCTTCAATATAGCCAAGAACCTCCGGGCTCTGGGCTATACCCCGATTGTAAATGAAGAGGAGTTAAAGCCGGTCGAGGAGCATTTCACCGCCGTCGCGAAACGGGACGGGTTTCGCGAAAGAGTGGGAACGTTGGGCACCGCCCGACCCGTCCCTTGAAGAGATCCGGAGCCGCTTCGGTGGACCGTCTATTTCCGACGACGACCTTTTGCTCCGGGTGTATGCGGGTGAGGAAGCGGTGAAAGCGTTGTATACCGCCGGTGCGCCGAAGGAATTTCTGAACGGAAGGCAGCCTCTGATCCGTATGATCGAAGCGCTGAGTCGAAAAAAAGACTGCAGCCAAATCTACATCCACAGGAACGGTTTTTCGCTCGCTCTGGGAAAGACGGACGCGCGGCATTGTAGGTCAGACATGCTAAAGCTTTGAATCTTCGCGCCAAGGTTGAGTACGATCAGAAGCAACACCCTTCGAATCTTGGCCATTACCACCCGGCCGATTGAGCATTTCCAAAGCCTTGCTAGTGTGGTGGCTCCGAAGTTCGCTGAATAATTCTGGTGTCATTCCGGCCAACCCCGGATCATAGTCCGGGGTGGCGCGAGCCGGAATCCAGGAATTTCAAAGACTTTTGGATACTAGCTTTCGCCGGTATGACGGCGAAGATCTGAATGACTTACTTAACGAACTTTGGTTCCAGGACACTAGCATAGTATAAAAATTTCTCCCATTTTTAGAAGAGACGATCACGTCCGAAAACGGCGAGTCTATGCCTTGCGCATGGGCTCCATTTACTCCAATACTGTTCTTACCAAGCCATGAAAGATCTTTACAAAGCTTTGCGCGCTCGAGATTACCGCTTCGACGGCAAATTCTTCGTCGCGGTTAAAACCACCGGAGTTTACTGCCGGCCGATTTGCCCGGCAAAACCCAAGCGGGAAAATGTCGAATTCTTCCCCGATGCAGCCTCGGCGGAAGCCGCTGGGTACCGACCCTGTTTGAGGTGCCGGCCGGAATGCGCTCCTCTCTCACCCGCCTGGTGGGGAAAAAAAGCGGTCGTTCAGAGAGCGCTCAAACTCATCGCCAGCAACGCCCTTCATCGTACGAACGAAGAGCAGTTCGCCGAACGATTGGGCGTGAGCGCAAGACATCTGCGCCGGCTTTTCGAAGAAGAAATCGGCCAGACGCCCAAGCAAATCTCTGACAACAACCGGCTCAATTTTGCGCGCAAATTGGTTGTGGAGACCGGCATGCCGATGATGACCGTGGCGCGGACCGCCGGCTTTTCTTCGCTCCGACGTTTCAACGATGCTTTTAAGAAACGCTTTCGCCGGGCACCTTCTCAATTAAGAAAGGCTCGTTCAAAGACCGCAACCGGAGACGGGATCGAGCTCAAGCTTTCGTTCAGGCCTCCTTACGATTGGCGTACCATGATTCGCTTCTATCGGTCTCATCCGATTCCGGGAGTCGAACACGTCACGGAAAACTCCTTCGAGCGAGTCTTTCGCATGAGCAGCACACTCGGATTTCTCCAAGTTCAACCGATGGCCGCCGAACCGCAGCTTAAGCTCAGGGTGGTAACTGAAGACCCCAAGATTCTTTTTGAGGTCGTGAGTCGTGTCAGGAGGATGTTCGATTTAGATTCCGATCCCATCCTGATTGCGAATAGCTTTGCCCAGGTTCCGCTTCTTTCAAAACTTCATGATCGTTTTCCGGGATTGAGACTGCCGGCTGGATGGGATGGTTTTGAAACGGCCGTCTGCTCGATCTTGGGCCAACTGGTTTCGGCTGAGCAGCGGTGTAACCTTGTCGGACAACTGGTGCGTGGTTACGGCGAGGAAATCGTTCACCCGATATCGGGAGAAAAAGCCTATCTATTTCCTGGTCCTGAAGCTTTGGCGCAGTCCGATCTTGGTAAGGTGGGAACGACCCTCGCTCGAAGAGAGGCGATTCGCGATTTCAGCCGTCGCGTGCTGAGCGGGGCGATTTCTCTTTCGGAAGCTCAAGACCCGATGGCGTTTCGGAAAGCACTGCTTGAGACGAAGGGGCTGGGTCCCTGGTCGGCTGAATATATCAGCCTGAGGTCCATCGGCGACACGGACGCGTTTCCTCGGACCGATTTGATCCTCAGGCGGGTACTTGAGCTTCATCCCGATCTTGATTTGGCAGCCATCAAACCTTGGAGGTCGTATGCGGCGATCTACCTTTGGAAGGGATTTGCCCAAACGCTTTCCAAGAGAAAAAGGAGGAACGAGCATGACTCTATTCTACAAAGAAATGAAATCGCCGGTCGGCAAACTCAAATTGGTCGCCAGCGCCAAAGCTCTGGTCGCCGTTCTCTGGGAGCAAGAGCGGCCGAACCGAGTGAGGCTCGGTACGTTGAAGCTCGATCAGCGCCACCCGATCCTGCTTGAGACAGAGCGACAGCTCTCGGAATATTTCGCTGGCAAAAGAATTCGGTTTACGGTTCCTCTCGAGCCACGCGGCAGCGAATTTCAGAAAAGAGTTTGGTCGGCGTTGAAGGAAATACCGTTTGGCAAGACCCGGAGTTACCTGGACTTGGCCAAGACCATCGGCTTACCCAAAGCGTCTAGAGCCGTGGGAGCCGCCAACGGCAAGAATCCGTTGTCGATCATTCTTCCTTGTCATCGGGTTGTCGGTGCGAGCGGCGCGCTTACCGGTTTTGCCGGTGGCCTCGAGACCAAGGCAATGTTGTTAACTCTCGAAGCAAGAGCCGTAGAAAGGGTGACGAGCTAAGAGGGACTTTAAATGAATCTCCCGGAGGCGCTTTGCGACCAGGAAATCGACTGGCAAGAAGCGCGGTCTCATCTCGATGAACATGGATTTACGATCCTGCCCGGTGTTCTCTCCAGGGAAATTTGTGAAGAAATAGCCGCCTATTATGCCGACGACCGTCAATTTCGCAGTCGGATCGAGATGTCCCGTTATGCCTTCGGCCAGGGCGAGTATAAATACTTCAATTATCCGCTGCCCCGGATCGTAGAGCAGCTCCGGTCTTTCATTTATCCTCATCTTGTGCCGCTCGCGAACGAATGGATCGATCGGCTTGGGAAAAAGCAGCCACACTATCCCGAAAAGCTTTCGGACTTTACGGAGCAATGCCACCGCGCCGGCCAAAAGCGCGCGACGCCCTTGCTCCTGAAGTACGGCCCGGGTGATTTCAATTGTCTGCACCAGGATCTGTACGGCGAGATCGTCTTTCCATTTCAAGTCACCTTCTTCCTGAGTCAGCGAGGGCGCGATTTTGCAGGCGGCGAATTTGTGCTTGCCGAACAGCGGCCGCGCAAGCAATCCCGCGTTGAAGTGCTCTCGCCTAACCAAGGCGATGCGGTGATCTTTTCGGTTCATCATCGGCCGGTTCGAGGCGCGCAAGGCTACTACCGAGCGAATCTTCGCCACGGAGTAAGCACCGTTCATTCAGGCGCCCGATGCACGCTCGGCATTATTTTTCACGACGCTAAATAAGTCATTGAGACTGAGGCCAGATCTTACGTCGTGAGCTGGTGTCGAATGCTGAACCGGCGCACGTTGGGAAAAACCGCGGCCACTGCCGCAAGAATGGCCAACGTCGCCAACCCGCCGGTCAGCGCCGATGCTTCCGCACCCAGCCAGGCGGCTACGATCCCCGATTCAAACTGGCCCAGTTGCGGGCCGCTGCTGGTGAAAATGCTGTTGATGGACGACATCCGTCCGCGCAGCTCGTCGGGGGTGATCAACTGATTGATCGTCGAGCGAAGAACGGAGCTGATGGTATCGCCCGCGCCGGAGATCGCCAGCATCAATACGGAGAACCAGAAGGTATGTGAGCCAGCGAACAAAACCGTAGAGATGCCGTAAACTCCTATGCCCATGAGAATCCAGCGGCCACCCTGGGTTACCGGACCCAGGAAACTCAGGCCCATGGCCGCACAAAGAGAGCCGACGGCGCGTGACGAATAGAGTATTCCCAGTCCCTTGGGGCCGACGAGCAAAATATCCCGCGCGTAAATGGGAAACAGGCCCCGCGCGTTGCCGAAGAAAGTCGCGCCGAAGTCCAACACCATTAACGGAAAGATAACACCATGCGCCCTGACAAATTCCAGTCCTTCACGAAGCGATCTAAGCGAAACAGTCCTCCATCCGCCGCCCTCGGGGATTTTGGTTCTCAAGAGCGCGAGCGACGAGAGCATGGCGAGCCAAGAGATCGCGTCCACCATATAACAGGCGGCGGGGCCGAACAGAGCCAAGACCAGACCGGCGAGAGAGGGCCCGGCGATATTCGGCACGTGGCGCTGAGTGCCTTGCAGGGCCAGCGCCTGCGCCAAAGATTCGCGCGGCACCAGGTGCGGGATTATGGATTGACGCGACGGTTGTTCCAACGCGGTGAAAAGAGCGAGCAGCATCGTGGCGATATAAAGCATCTGCGGCGACGCTTTGCCCGCGAGGGTCAGGAGGGCAAGCGTCGTGGAGACACAAAACAGGCCTATCTGCGTGCACATCATGAGCTTGCGGCGGTTCATCGCATCCGCCAGAAGTCCGGCGACGAGCAAAAGAACAATCTGCGGAACAGCGCGCGCCAGCCCGAGGAGACCGATCTGAAACGCTGAATTGGTGAGCTCGTAAATTTGCCACGCCATGGCGACGGTGGTGAATTGGCTGCCGATGCCGGAGAGAAAGCAGCCCGTCCAAAACACGCAAAAGTCCCGTTGACGAAACGGCGAGGGAGAATTCGTATCATGAGCCATTTTTCACGAAGTCGATGCAGTCAAATGAATGATTATCTTCCCATTAATTTTTTCATCCGCTCAACGACGTCCTGAGGCTGCGATACGACCTCTTTGGCTGACGCATCGAGTTCTTGCCCAGTGGTCGGATTGATCTCCAGGGGCGTGTGCTTTGCTTCGATGAGCAGAGCCGGGTCTTTCATGGCCTTGTTGTACGCCTCGCGGAAAATTTTAAGGCGGTCCGCCGGCATGCCGGGCGGGCCGGCGAAGGGGCGGCCAAATTCGCTGGACGCCAGGACGAGTTTCACTAAACTCCGGGCCGAGGCCGGTTATAGCGACGAGCTTCCGTACGTTCCTCATGAACTCCTCCAGCCGGTGCGTGATCGATAACACAATCGTATTAGAGGCGTAAAGAAGCGGAGTTTACTTTGGCCGGCGAACGAACTTCGACAAAGGCAAATCCCAGACATTGTCTGAAAAGGTATCATAAGAGCAGGTTAAAATTTAATACTCGGTGCGCGAAATGAAGCGGTCTGAGTTGTTTAGAAGCGTCGGAAGCCATAAAATTTTACCCATTTTTCTGATCCGAAACGGAAAGATAAAAGGGATTGAACTTTTACGATTTACGGACGGGCAGAGTTGGGAAGTCACTTCTTCCGATTCTTCACTTCCAGCTTTTCCCGATCGATCTTGCCGAGACCGGTGCGCGGGAGTGTGGAGAGAAATTCCACGGCTTTGGGATCGAGATTCTGCCAGAAAACGTTTTTGCTTTTGATTCATCGATTTTTCAGGTGCTCGGGTATACAATAACGCCAACGTTGGGACTTAATTTTGCGGAAGACGGAGGTGGCCAGATGCGTAACGGGAAAATCCGAATCGGCATTATGGGCTTGGGCCAGATTGGTCGGCACCTCTATCACCTTGCGCTGGAAAAAGATGATATCGAGATCGTCGCAGTGGCCGATATCGGCAAACCGGAAATCATCCAGTATCTGCTTAAAAGTGACGGCGTAGAGGAGCCGTCCTGCGAGCTCCAAGACAACTATCTGATCAACGAGAAGTTCCGGACAAGAATGCTACAGCTTGCACGTCCGGAAGAGGTTCCATGGGATGTTCTGAACGTCCACTGCGTCGTCGATGCCACGGGCCGATATCGGCGTCGCCGGAACATGGAAGCCCATCTACGCGCCGGTGCCAGGCGGGTCATTCTGGCGTCGCTGCCTGCGGAGCCGATCGACCGGATCGTCATACCGGGAATCAATGAAAGCAGCGCCGCCGGCGCTGACAAAATGATCTCGGCCGGATCCGCGACGACCAATGCATTTGCGCTCTTATTGCGATCTCTGGATCAGGCCTTGGGAGTCGACTATGCGTCGATGACTACGGTCCATGCCTATAGCAGCGATCAGTCGCTTCAGGATTATGCCCACGAGGATTTTCGCCGCAGCCGGTCCGCGGCGGAGAATATTATTCCCAACAATAACGAGTCCGCGCGATGGGTGGAGTTTGTTCTACCGAAGTTTGCGGCAAAGTTGAGCGGTTACGCCCTTAACGTGCCGGTGCAACGGGGATCGTTGCTAGATCTTAACTGCATCATGCAGGGCGCCAACGTCACGGTGGAGCAAGTGAACGAGGCCATGCGCGTCGCCGCCGCTGATCATCCGACGTTGATCGGCGTGACCGATGATCCGATTGTTTCTTCTGATGTCATCGATTGCAGGCAATCCTTGCTCTTTGATTCGCGCGCGACCCTCAAGGCAGGAAAGAAAATGGTCAAAGTGCTGGCCTGGTACGAGAGCCTGGGGCATGCGTGCCGCGTACTCGAAGTCGTCCAGCACTATAGCCGCCTTGACGGCATCGGAGGTGAGAAATGAAGGTTGCCATTAACGGATTCGGTCGAATCGGCCGTTCCGTGTTTCGTATTCTGGATAAGCGCACAGACGCCGAACTGGTTGCGATCAACGACGTCTTCGATCACAACGCGCTGCGTTATCTGCTGAATTATGACACCGTAATGGGTCGCTTTAAGGGCGCCTTGCGGCTCGAAGGTGATGATCTGATCACGTCGCATGGTCGAACCCGCATGCTCCATGAAAAGGAACCGCTCAAACTGCCGTGGCGTGAACTCGACATCGACGTCGTCATCGAATCGACGGGAATATTCACCAGCAGGGAACAACTCGGCAAACATCTGGATGCCGGCGCCAAGCGCGTGGTGCTAACCGTTCCAGCGAAAGACGAGATTGATTATACCGTCGTGCTCGGCGTCAACGATGACGGGCTCAAGCCGGAGCACCGGATGATTTCAAACGCGAGCTGCACCACCAATTGTCTGGCACCGCTGGCAAAAGTGCTCCATGATTCGTTCGGCATCGTGGAAGGCGTCATCAATACCGTGCACGCCTACACCAACGACCAGCGCCTTGCTGACGTGCCACACTCGGATTGGCGGCGCAGCCGTGCCGCGGCGGAGAATATCATTCCGACGTCCACGGGTGCGGCGAAGGCCGTGGGCGAGGTCTTGCCTGAACTGAAAGGGCGGCTCGACGGTATTGCCGCGCGTGTCCCGGTCCCCGATGGTTCTGTGGTCGATTTGTTTGTCGAGATCGAGAAACGCATAAGCGCCGAGGACGTTCATGCCGCGATAAAATCCGCAGCCGAGTCGAAACGGATGAAGGGTATTCTGCAACTCATGGCATCACCCGTTGTGTCATCGGACGTCATCGGAAATTCGCATTCCTCTATTTTCGACCCGGCATTTACCAGCGTTACGGGCGGCAAATATCTGAAGTGCCTCAGTTGGTACGACAACGAATGGGGATATTCCAATCGCGTCTGCGATTTACTGGGTTTGATCGCACGGTGGGGATAACCCGCGTATCTGAAGTTTGTCCAATCTCGCGAGGGTGGATCGAGTCGCTCTTGGCTGCTATTTTACCGCTGCCTGCTTAGGTCGAACATAAGGGCTTGAGAGCATCCTTGTCCAAATCTCCCCTGACCCCTTTTTTCAAAAGAGGGGTAACGTCATGGGACCGTCTAAGAATTATAAACTGCGTGCAAGAAATTCCCCCTTTTTTAAAGGAGGATAAAGGGGGATTTTGTAGGTGCTCGGGTATCATGCGGATGAGGCCAGCTATCTTCCGTTGTGTCAGGGATAGCTGCATCTAGTACCATCTCCCCGTGAGAAACTGATTGATGTTTCTCTGCACCATGCGCCTCTTGCCCAGAGAAGCATAGGGACCGCTCAACATGTGCGAGGCGACTTCGTCGGCGCTTTTCTGACCCGATTTCACTTCCAGCAGGTGACCGTAAAAATCCTCGAGATAGTCGTACATTCTTTTGAAATAGGCTCGTCCCGCCTGTTCTCCTTCGACTGCCGGCCCGTGTCCCGGAACCAGCTGCTTATAGTGGCTTTGAAACAACGGCTTCAGCGCCGTGAGCCAGTTGGGAATATTCCCGAAGAATGTCACCGGGTGAACTTCCGTGTAGAGGAGGTCGCCGGCGATTAAAATTTCTTCTTCTTCAAAATAGATCGTCGTATCGCCCTTGCTGTGGCTGTGACCGTTTTCGGCGCAATATTTTAGGTGGAGAGTTATTCCCGGCAAGGTCAAGGTCGTCGAGTCGGGAAATACAACATCGGGCAAGGTCAGCCTGAGACCCGGAAAGCGCTCGTAGAGTTCCGATACGGGCCTGAGCATGCGGGCAAAATCCGGCTCGCCTTCCTCTCTCATCGCGCGCACACAGCCTGCGCTCGCCACGATAGGGACGCCCCTTTGCTCAAAAAAATAATTCGCCGAAGTGTGATCGAAGTGCTCGTGGGTATTGACAAGATATCCCACCTTGGCGCAACCGGTGAATCTTAGCGCCTCTTCGACTTCATCGATCCGGCGTATGTCCGCGTCTACGAGAACGGCACTGCCATCTGTGGCCTTGACGATGCCGAAGTTGGTGGCTCCCTCAGGGCCGATGACGGCATAAACGGATTTGCTGATTTGGTGGATTTTAGATTCCATGTTCCATGGGGCATATCTGATTGGCCCATCCGTTTCAAGTTTGGCGTGAGGTTGACCGGATAAAATCGCAGTGTTATTCGCCTATAAACATCCGCAATGTTGCGGAGATCAACAGAAAGGATTGATTCATGCCTACGGAGAGGAAGTACATCCTTGTAGAGAAACGCGGGGCGGTCGCGAGGATTACCATTAACAGACCGGACAAGAGAAATGCCTTGAGCCGCGATACCATCCGGGAAATGCTGGCGGTCTTCGAAGAACTAAGAAGCGACGACTCCATCGCCGTGGTTTTAACCACGGGCGCAGGTGACATCTCTTACTGCGCGGGTCGCGATCTGTCGGAGTTCCCCACGGAGGGCGGCAAAAACCGCGGCACAGATCGCCGAGCCGAGCCGCGCGCCTATCACGTTGCCGAAGTTATTAGAACTTTCCCCAAAGTGACCATCGCCGTCGTCAACGGCTATTGCCTCGGCGCCGGCATCACGCTTTTGTTGCCTCACGATCTCGCCATCGCTTCGGACAAGGCTCAGTTCGGCTTGCCGGAGATCATGAGGGGATTCTTGCCGTACCCGATCGTGGCGACAATCTTTCGCACGTTGATTCCGACCAAGTACGCCTTCGAATTAATTCTCACCGGAAAGAACTGGGACGCGAAAAAATCGCTGGCAGCCGGCTTGATCAACCGTGTCGTGCCGCACGATCAGCTGCAAGACGCGGCGTGGCAATGGGGCGAAGAGATCGGACGATTCGACAAGACGACATTGAAATACTGCAAAATGGCCGCGCACGCTTCGATGGAAGCGGCAAGCGTGCCGGCTGCTGCTGAGATTGCATGGCTGATGCAAGAAGAGCATAGCTTGGTCAATCCACGAGCGTATGCTGGGACAAAGGAATTCCATAAGTGACAAGGCTGGTTTCCTCTCGTCGTCAATTACAAAATGTAGGGGCAGACCCCTGTGTCTGCCCTCAAACTGGACGATAGGGCGGGTAACCACAGGGGGTTGTCCCTACAACGGTATAAAAATGTCCTTCATTGCGTTCATTATGGGAGCCATCTCGATTCTAATCTCGTCCTCACTGCAAGCTGCGAGCAAAGCCCCAACACCGCTCCGCGTGGCGTACAGCTCGATTTCCGGATCCGCGATTGTGCCGTGGATCGCGGTCGACAAAGGGCTCTTTGCCAAATACGATCTCGACGTCGAGTTGATCTACGTCGCCGGCTCTCAGGCGATGCAGTCTCTCCTCAGCGGCACGACGCAGATCGGTATCCAAGGCATCGAGCCCGTCTTCCGAGTCAACGCGCACGGCGCCGACACTGTCATGATCTTGGGCCTGGTGACGAAGCCACCTTTCTCGATCATAGTGCGTCCAGAAATCAAAGACTTCCGGGAGCTAAGAGGTAAGCCGATGGGCATTACCCGTTATGGCTCGTCGACGGATCTGCTCCTCCGTCTCACTCTGGACAAGTGGGGCCTCAAGCCGGAAACCGATGTGCCCATTCTACAGATGGGAGGGGTCCCGCCGATCTTGGCCGGAATGCAATCGAAAAAGATCTTTGGCGGACCACTTTCTCTGCCCACCCTGGCGCGGGCGAAGCAAGAAGGTTATCGCGAGCTGGCGGACGTCGCGGATTTGGTTCCCGATTACCAGGTGGCTGGAGTTGTTACACGACGCGCGTTCCTCAGGCAGAATACCGACGCGGTCCGCGGGTTTATCAAAGCGATCGCGGAGGCGACTGCGACATTCAGGAACGATCCTGGTTATGTGAAAAAGGTCATGAGAGAACGGCTCAAGATCGATGACCCGCTGGTCATCGAAGAAACACAGAAGAATTATCCGCGCTACATGCCCAATGTCCCATACCCGAGCCGAGCGGGCATCGCTGTTATCAAAGGATTCTTGGAAAGAACCGAGCCAGCACTCCGGCAGCTAGCCATCGACGATCAGATAGACATACAGGCGGTGCGCGAGCTCGAGCAGAGCGGGTTCTTCAACAGCCTGTCTCGCGCCAGGTGAAGGGAAAAGTGCCGTAAGTCGATCATTTCAATCGTAACGATTACTGTTGCGTTTAATGAGCCGGAAAACCTGGCAGCATCGGTCTCAACTTTTACCCATTGCCCAGCTATCGCTAACCAAGCGCCACGCTCTGCGCCGCTCTGCTGCTTTACAATCTGCATAGCCTCACTGACGGGCGGCTCCGCCGTTTAGTCCAACCCGTTTTATCCCCCCGTCGCTCCGACCCAGATTATTTCAGAACTTGATGCTTCCAGGCTTTAGGGATAAAACGCTATACTTTAGGGCTATCCGATATGAGTTACAAATACGAGCCGAACTCGCTGTTCAGGGCGGGACCGCGCCCGACACTAAATGCCTGTGTTGGGACAAATGGTGGTCCGTACGACTTTGGAGCATACGGCGAGGGCTTTTTCGAAGGCGGCTTTCACATCATCAACGCCATCAAGCGTGGTGAGTGGACGATTGATATACTCATCTATCCGGCTGCTTTTTCGTTTCGTCATGGAATCGAGCTCTACCTAAAGCACATGGTCCACCTGTTCGACGACGTCGCAAAGTCAGGGGCCTACACGAAAACACACACGCTTCAAGACAATTG
>WNGN01005075.1_pt1 | contig 11372 bp, 11 predicted proteins | sample 5400561 | NCBI WGS metagenome assembly WNGN01 (sample SAMN13153379, study PRJNA577476) | soil metagenome | isolation source: 115 cm soil or saprolite under Garry oak tree replicate 2 | place: USA:California | collected 2016-06-15 | reverse complement strand
AACCGAAACCGCCATGGAAAAAACTTTCGGCAGCACCTGCCATGGAGCGGGCAGAATGATGAGCCGGTCGCAGTCGAAGAAGCAGAGCCAAGGCATCAACATCGATCAGGAGATGGCGCAACGAGGTGTAGTGGCCCGTTATCAGGGACGCGGCACCATGGCCGAGGAAATGCCCCATGCTTATAAGGATGTAGCCGATGTCGTTGAGACCATGGATCTGGCGGGTGTATCGAAGCGCGTGGCGCGATTCCGGCCGGTCGGGGTCATCAAGGGATAGTCCGGACAATTCTTAGCCAAGCTGCGGGATAAACGCTTTCGAGTCTCCAGGACAAAACAGGGGGACACTTTCCTTGTTGTCATCTCGAGCGAAGTGAGAAATCCTTTCTCTTGCCTTTTTTGCTTTTCCTCCCCTCATCTCGAGCGAAGTGAGAAATCCTTTCTCTTGCCTTTTTTGCTTTTCCTCCCCCACTGCAATGTCCGAGCGTTGCTTGACAACTCTAACCCGCGCGGCATATGGGTGGATCAAATTCTTTTCGTTAAAGGGAGGTCATCATGCCAAAGATTCGCCATCTGGCCATTCGCACCGAGGACACGGGGAAATTGGCGCAGTTCTATATGGATGTCTTTGAGATGCAGATGCTGCACAAGGACAAGAAAGAGGGAGGCGCCATCTTTCTAACCGATGGCTATTTCAATCTCGCCATTCTTCCCAATCACGAGCAGAATGCGCCCAATGGTCTTTATCATTTCGGCTTTCAGGTCGAGAACGGCGAGGCCACCGTGGAAAGAATGAAGAAAATCAATTACGCGAAACTGCCGAAGCCGCGCCCTGACGGGCGACCTTACGCGGAAATCCTTCTATGGTTGGCGATGGTGGTCTTCCTTATTCCGACGGCGCGCGTTGGTGCGCAGACAAAGACGAACTTCGCTTCGAGCGTCACTAGCGAAAGCATGACCGCCGTTTGGGTCGCGCGGGACCGCGGCTTATTCAGAAAGCATGGGCTGGACATGCAATTCATTCTGATGCCGCGCAACCCCTTAGCCGTGGCCGCTTTGATCGCCGGGGAGATCGATGCCGCGATCATTGGGCCAGGCCACCTGGTGAACGCTGGCATCAGCGGCGCGGATTTGATCGGCATCGCCAATTTTCATCAGAAGCTCGACTACCGGCTTAATTCGAGGCCGGACATCAAAAAAGCAGAAGATCTCCGCGGCAAGCGTGTCGCCATCAGCGGACCGGGCTCTACTTCACATCTGGTGTCGTTGTTGTCCCTCCAGGGTCTTAACATCGAGCCGACGCAGGCTAGGATTACGTTCTTGACGATTCCGGGTACAGAGATGAATCGGCGCTTGGCGCTTGAAACTGGCGGGGTCGACGCGACGACGCTGAGAGGCGCCGTCGGCGATCTGTACGGTAACAAAGGCTATAACGTGCTCTACAATTTCAAGAGCACCGGCATGACTTTGCCCCAGAGCATGCTGGTAACAACGCGACGCACCGCCGCAAATAAGCCCCAGGTGATCGAAGCTTATTTAAAGACGATGATCGAAGCGATAGCCGTCACGCTCGATCCCGCCAATAAAGAGCTCGTGACGCGGTTGCTCGCGTCTAACCTGCGTTTAACCAACCCAGCCGATGCGGAGGAGTCCTACGCCGCCGTGATTAACTCCTATGAGCGGGCGCCGCACATAAACCTGGAAGGCATGAAGCGGCTACACCGGCTATTAACGCAGATCAATCCGAAGGTCGCCGACGTTCGCGTCGAAAACGTCATCGATAGTTCCTTCATGAACAAGCTCCAAAGCTCAGGTTACATCCAGAGCGTATACAAAAAGTAGCGATATCCAGTTAACCGTTTGTGAGCAGCCGAGCGAACTTTCGTCGAAACAGAAGCCATGAGAACCGAAAACATCCCTGTCATAGTGGTGGGCGGCGGCAGCGCCGCCTTTGAAGCGGCGGTCGCGGCTAAGCAAGCGGGCGCGGCGAAAGTCGTCATGCTCGAAAAAGCGCCGGAGCCGGAATTCGGCGGCAACGCGCGTTTTTCCCACACCGGCTTTCGCTGGGTTTTTTCCGGCGCTGATGAAATTCGCCAGTTCGTGCCGGACTTGGACGAGACGACATTTAGGAAACTTCATTTGCCGGCCTACACGGCGGAACAGTTTCACGCCGACTTACAGCGCGTGACCCGCGGGCGGATCGACAAAGAACTCGCCGACGTGGTCGTGCGGCAGTCCAACGCGGCGATTCACTGGATGCGCGAGACTGGAATTAAATGGGATATCGAGAGCTATGTCGTCATCGATGGCCACTACTATTTCGAGCCGGGGTTGGTGATTCATCCGACCGGCGGCGTCGGCGGAGGTCTGGGTCAGCTCATGCAGTGGCGCGAGATTGCAACCAAGATGGGCATCGAGCTGCGCTACGAGTCACGCGTCAGCGCGTTGCTCGGCAACGACCGTCGCATCGAAGGCGTGCGCGTATCGGATCCTAATGAAGAATACGAAATTCGCAGCGGTTCGCTGATTCTTTGCGCTGGTGGCTTTCAGGCCAGCGCCGAAAAACGCGCGCGCTATCTCGGCGCCAATGCCGACTTGATGAAAGTGCGGGGCAGTAAGCATGACACGGGGGAAGTGCTCATGATGGCGATCGACTTGGGCGCGAAGACAGCGGGCCACTGGCAAGGCGCGCATGCGACGCCCATCGATGCGACTTTTCCCGATGTCGAAATCAGCAACAAAGCGAATCGGTACGGTTACACCTATGGCATCACCGTCAATTCGCTTGGCCAGCGCTTTTTCGACGAAGGCGAAGCCCGCCATTCCTACACGTACGCCAAGACCGGTTGGGCCGTGCTCGGCCAACCGGGTGCCCTTGCCTATCAGATTTACGATCAGAAAGCGACGCCGCTTTTGAACCAACGCTATTACGAGTTCTCTCACCCCATCGAAGCCAACACGATCGAGGAACTCGCCGGTAAAATCGGCATAGAGCCTGTGGTGCTCGATCACACGATTAAAGAGTTCAACAATTCAATCCGCAAGGACATTCCGTTCGACGCGACAAAGTTAGACGGCAGGTGCACGGAAGGCATCACGCCCAAGAAATCCAACTGGGCCGACACCATCGATAAACCGCCGTACTGGGCGTACGCAGTGACGGGCGGCATCACCTTCACGTTCGGCGGCCTGCAAATCAACACGCAAGCGCAGGTGCTCAACACCTCTAACAATCCGATCCGTGGTCTGTTTGCGTCCGGCGACATCGTCGGTTTGTTCTTCCACAATTACCCATCATGCACCGGACAGACACGCAATGTGGTTTTCTCGAGGCTGGCGGGACGAGGCGCGGCGGCGCGAGGACTGTGACGCCTGCGGAATGGCGGATCTCGGATCCAAGAAGGCAAACTGTGATTTTGCGATGCGCTCAGAGCTAAACGCTATCTAGCGAAGTCGCGAGCACGGTCATTCTGAGCCGAAGCTCCGCGAAGGCGAAGAATCTCGAGGAATCACGAGACCCTTCGCTGGCGCTCAGGGTGACAATCTTCAAAACAATTCTTTGATTTTCTAACTTTTTTACAGCTCGATAACACCTACGCCGTCGCGGTTTGAGATCTTCGTCCCGTAGCGCTGCGAAAGACGCGTTACTCGGTCAATGACACGACTGGCTACTTCTCCCTCAGCGAGTAGTGGCCTGTCGCGCTGCAACCGAGATCTGCCAAGGGCAAGATTCTAACGGATCGCGAGTTGATCGCCGATCACGCGCCTGGACCTCCGGCGGCGCACTTTATTGCTTTCTTTCTTGGCGTCGTGTTTCCGTCCCCAATAGGCACCGCGCCCGTGCTTTGCGCCTGAGTGCTCGGTTTTTTTGGCTTCGTATCCCATCGCTAGGAAAAAAGACCGAGACGTTTTAAATCCTCCTCAGTCCATTTGGCTTGCAACTCAATCATCGATCGGAGGGTTTTTGGCGGGAAGGTATCTCCCGGCCGGTGAAAGAAACCGTCACTCTCCGGCCATCCGGGTGACGGTAACGTTGATGTGATCCAGATTGTGAGCGTAGAAAAAAGCCATCGCGCATTAACGCAGAAATAATCTCTCTTGCGGTAAGCGCCCTAAGCTTTGACCAGTCGATGCTGGTCATACCGTAACTGAAACCAAAGGCTCGTCTGAAACCTTCACGTCCTCCGGGATTGGCTCTCCGTCCTCTCGAAGCTCTTGCACGATCATCTGCACGACCTCGTTGATATGCTTTAGAGCTTCCTCTTGAGTTTTACCCCATGTAGCACCACCGAGATGCTCGAGCGCCGGACAGTATACGTGCCAAGCGTCTCCATCCCGCTCCAAAACGACCTTGAAACTATAGGTCTTCATTTAACTCCTTCGTGGCTACATCGTGGCTCATACGTGTAAGTATAGGTGACAGGACGTGTCCGGTCAAAGGCTACTACGTGATCGCGGAATCCCGAAAGGGCCGCTTGAGGTGCTACCACAACAATGTTGAGGCCGGTTTTAAACGCGCCTCTCCGGAATTTCGATGACGCCAATGTCATCGCGGTTTGAGATCTTTGTTCCGTAGCGCTGCGAAAGGCGCGTTACCCGGTCAATGACACGACTGGCCACTTCTCCCTCAGCGAGTAGTGGCCTGCCGCGTTGAGGTCGTGGTCGGCCGAAACCCTGATCAATGGGAAAGATTTTTATCTCTTTCAACTCCTTTTGATTGAACTTGCAGACGGCGAACATGTTCTCCCAGTAAGCGGGGTCGCTCGGATGGCCTTTCTTGCCGCCGCTCGTGCGGGCGTCGAGAAAATCAGAGGGTGTGGCCTTCAGATCCAGGTCGAAGCGCTCGTAGGCGTCTGCGGGAAAGAAGCCGACAGTCTCATTTTGAAAAACAAAATTGCCGACGCTGTAGAAGATCGGCTTACCCTGATAGATCTCAATGCCCATGGGAAAGTGGGAGCCGTGGCCGACAAAAATATCCGCGCCGGTGTCGATGGCCTGATGGGCAAAGGTTGTCACAAAGTCCGCGGTCTCTTCGAGGTCGCCCCGCGAGCGCGCTGTGAGAAGACTCTTGCCACCGAATTCGTGACAGTGCACGCTGACGACGACCCAGTCCGCCTGCCGGCGCGCCTCGCGAATCCATCTCACATTGTCTTCGCGGTCGCGCTGGTTCGCCTGGGTGGAGATCGAAAAGGCTTTATCGAGCACATACCGGTTGCCCAACAACACCAACTCCGCTGCTTTGTCGTCTGGGATTTCTTTGCTGCTATAAAAGTGCTTACGGTTTCTCTCCTTGCCCATCTCAAAACCAAGCTCACGGCTGATGCGCTGTAATTGCTCGAAGGCGGCGGCATCGACGCGATACGTCGTTTGGAATGCCAGCGGATTGATCCCGGGTCTTCCTCTCAAGTCCGGCCTTTGTTCGCCCGCTTGATTCCATGGTCTGAAAGCGGCCGTTGCGGCGACCAGAGCCACGCGGCCATTGGGCGTGTCTAGATAAGCAGGGGCTCTCGCTTCCGCGAGATTTTTGCCGGTCCCCGCATGCGCCAAGCCCGCTTCATCAAGATGGCGGAGGTTTGCCAAAACACCGCCTTCACCATAGTCGAAAGCGTGATTATTCGCGCACGAAACTAAGTTAATGCCGAACCATTTCAGATCTTCGAGTAGCTTCGGATCCGTCGTCATGAAAGTCCCCTGGGTAATGCCCGGCGTGCCTTCATCCCAGCTGTGAACGGTGCCTTCGAGATTGGCAAAGGCTGCGTCTGCGCTTCGCAGGGTCTCGGCCAACGACAGAAAGCGTTCTTCTTTGAACACAGACAGTTTGCGCGTGAGCATGCAGTCACCCGCCAGCGCAATGGTGAAATCGCCTTTCTCGGCTTCGTAAAGCATCTTCTCTCCAGAGTAAATAATTATAGGCTCGGTTTCGGACAGCCGACGACTACCATTGAACTCGATTCGTCGTCAACTCGAAATTGTTCATTCGAATGAGCTTTCAATAATCCGAATGTTGATGGACGTTGAGCCTTAAAGAGCCGTCCTTTTCTTGACAACGCCTCGTTTTTTCAATACAAAATTTTTATCCCCCTGATGAGTCAGTGATGCCAAGTCCATACCTCTCAGTTGGGCGGTGATGGGTCTTTTTACACAGACACCAACGCATGGATCATCCCTATTTTTCGCTAGTGGTCCTTTTCGCCTTTGCGGGGATCGTCGTCCTCGCATTGCTGTTTATCGCCCAGACCGTCGGCCCGAAGAGCTCTAATCCAGCTAAAGCCGAGCCATTTGAGTCCGGGAATCCACCGAAAGGCGATGCGCGCATCCGCTTTTCCGTTAAATTTTACTTAGTGGCGATGTTGTTTCTGATCTTCGACATCGAAGTTGTGTTTCTTTATCCATGGGCGATTTATTTCCGTAACTTAGGAATCCCTGGTTTGGTTCAAATGGGAATTTTTCTCGGCATTTTGATCATCGGCTTTGTTTATGTCTGGCGCAAGGGAGCCCTGGAGTGGGATTGAGTGTCCATGTCCGAGACGAGCCCCAATCTACAATACATCCAAGAGAAACTTGGCGAGAAAGTTCTGGAGACGCTGGTCTCTCAGGGCGATGAGATCGTGATTCTCGACAGACGAGGAATGCGAGAGAGTTTTCGCTTCCTCAAAGAGGATGTGAAATTGGCATTCGACTTCCTTAGCGACATCACCGCCGTGGACTACTGGAAAAAGAAGGAGCCGCGCTTCGAGGTCGTCTATCAGCTTTTGTCGCTGCACGGAAGGCGACGGCTCCGGGTGAGGATCCCCGTTCCTGAGAATGACCCTACGGTGGAGTCGCTGACGCCCCTTTGGCGCGGGGCGAATTTTATGGAGCGGGAAGTCTGGGACCTGTTCGGCATCCGCTTCACCGATCATCCGGATCTGCGGCGGGTTTTGCTGTACGATGAATTTCAGGGTCATCCGCTGCGCAAAGATTATCCGGTCAATCTGTGGCAGCCGCGCGTGCCGGAGCGAAAAGTGGAGGGGACTTTCGTGGACGAACGGTCCCGCAACAAATTGCTGCTGCTGAAGCAGATATTGGGGAATAAAGCACAATCGTGACTGCTTTTTGAAGGAACAATGAAAGTTGAGAGCAAAGAACTACCCGTCGAGATCATGGAGCTGCAGATGGGCCCGTCCCATCCGGCGACCCACGGAACCATCAAGTTCAACTTAAAACTTGAAGGAGAGAAGGTGCTGGACTGTGACGTGGAGGTCGGCTATCTCCATCGTGGTTTCGATAAGAGCTGCGAACAAGTTACCTGGACCCAGGTGATTCCGTATACCGACCGGCTCAATTACGCTTCGCCGTTGATCAATAATGTCGGCTACGCTCTCGCGGTGGAAAAACTGATAGGGGTGGAAACTCCGCCTCGCTGCCAGTTTATTCGCGTGATCGCAAGCGAGCTGTCGCGGATCTACGATCATCTGACCTGCTGCGGTATGTCGGCCTCGGAACTCGGGGCGATCACCGTCGGCTTTTATATGATCGAGGCGCGGGAGATGATAGCGCGGATCGTCGAAGCTCTTACCGGCGCGCGTTTGACGGTCACCTATGCGCGCATCGGCGGCGTCAAGCATGACTTGACTCCGGATTTTGCCGAGCAGATTGCCCGGACGTTCAAGACGATTCGGAAATTATTGAACGACTGCGATCGTTTGCTTTCGCGCAACCGGATCTTTATCGACCGGATGTCGAACGTCGGAGTCATTTCACAGGAGACAGCGCTCAGCTACAGCCTCACGGGCCCGATCTTGCGGGCCACGGGGGTCAACTATGACGTGCGCAAGGCTTTCCCCTATCTGGTTTACGATCAATTGGATTTCGAAGTTCCGTTGGGCAGCAAGGGAGACAATTACGACCGCTTCGTCTGCCGTATACAGGAGATCGAGCAGAGCATGAGAATCGTCGAGCAGGCATTGGAGAAACTGCCCGTGGGACCTGTGTGGATCGACGATCCGCGGTTTGTCTTGCCGGAAAAGGAAAAGGTTTATAACAGCATCGAAGGGTTGATGCATCACTTCAAAATCATCATGGAAGGCATCCATGTGCCACCCGGCGAAACTTATTTTGCCGTGGAAGGCGGCAACGGTGAGTTGGGTTTCTATATTGTAAGCGACGGCGGCGGCAAGCCTTATCGTATCAGGGTGCGTCCGCCGTGTTTTATTGCCATGGGCGCCTTTCACGAGATGATCAAGGGCTATATGGTCGCAGATATCGTCCCGACCTTCGGCATGGTCAACATGATCGGCGGTGAATGCGACCGATAGCGGTGAGGTGATCAGACCTTACAATTTGGATTTGATGCTTCGACTAGCTCAGCATGAACGGAAAAACAATCAATGACTGCGAAACACTCCCCCGTTCGCCCTGAGCTTGTCGAAGGGTAAACGAAGAGTTCTTTATCAACTGAGCAACCCCTAACAAGCAGACGTTATGGCTTTAGAGTTTTCGCCCGAAACCTATAAAAAGTTCGAAGAGACGGTGAATCGCTATCCGAAGAAAGAGGCGGCGATGCTGCCGGTGCTCTGCCTCGCCCAGCGGGAGTTCGGCCATCTGGGGGAAGAAGCGATCGCATACGTCGCCAAAATCATGGACCAGCCGCCCGCGCGGGTTCACGGCGTGGTGAGTTTTTACACCATGCTCAACATGAAGCCCATCGGACGCCACCATATTCAAGTATGCCGAACGTTACCCTGCGCGCTGCGCGGCGCCGAAAAAATCACCGGTTTCATCAAGCAAAGGCTCGGCATCGAGGTTGGCCACACGACAGCCGATGGAAGGTTCACCCTCTCGGAGGTCGAATGTTTGGCCTCTTGCGGCACAGCACCGATGATGCAGATCGGCGACGATTATTACGAGAACCTGACGGAAGAGAAGGTGATGGAGATACTAGGGGAGCTCAAATAGCGACCAAGGACGGGAGACCGCGGACCGTCATCGGTCTTCCATCCTGCATTTTCTTCGCTGATCAAGATGGAAAAGATTTTATTGCGCAATATCGATGTTCCGGACCTGCATACGCTGATGGTCTATAAATCGCGCGGCGGTTACGGCGCGTGGGAGAAAGTCGTCCGGAGCATGAAGCCGGAGCAGTTGATCGATGAAGTCAAAGCGTCAGGCCTGCGCGGCCGAGGCGGCGCCGGATTTCCCACGGGGATGAAGTGGGGCTTCGTTCCCAAAGACAGTCCGAAACCGAAATATCTGGTTTGCAATGCGGATGAGAGCGAGCCCGGCACGTTCAAAGATCGATTACTGATCGAGAAAGATCCTCATGCGGTCGTCGAAGGGACGCTGATCGCCGCATACGCGATTCAATGCCATACAGCCTTCATTTATATCCGCGGCGAGCTCGCCTTCGGCGCTAAAAGGCTCGAGCAAGCGGTCGATGAAGTAGCTCAGGCCGGCTACATCGGCGAGAATATCCTGGGATCGGGCTACGATTTGGATTTGATCGTGCACCGTGGCGCCGGCGCTTATATCTGCGGCGAAGAAACGGCGCTGCTGTCGTCGCTGGAAGGTGGCAGAGGTTGGCCGAAGGTCAAGCCGCCTTTTCCCGCGACCCACGGGCTTTTCGGTTGCCCGACGGTGGTGAACAACGTCGAGACACTGGCGGCGCTGCCCACATCAGCAAACCCGGCGTCTACGAATTGGAGATGGGTTATCCGTTCAAGAAATTTCTCGAGGAAGACTGCGGCGGCGTGCCCAACGGCAGAAAACTCAAGGGCGTCATTCCCGGCGGCGGATCAATGCCGGTGCTCCGCCCGGACGAAATCGAAAAGGTAAATCTCGATTACGAATCCGTGCAAGCGGCCGGCAGCTTCCTGGGCTCCGGCGGCGTTATCGTGATGGACGACACGACCTGCATGGTCCGCGCCGCCTGGAACCTCGCGCGCTTTTTCGCGCACGAGTCATGCGGCCAGTGCAGCCCCTGCCGCGAGGGCTGTCACTGGATGGAAAAAATTTTCCACCGGATCGAAAACGGCGCTGGCGAGAAGGATGATCTCGATCTCATTATCAACGTCAGTGGCAACATCATGGGCAACACTATTTGTCCTTTTGGCGACGCGGCTGCCATGCCCGCGGCGGCGTTCGTCAAAAAATATCGGGACGAGTTTGAGGAACACATCGCGCAAAAACGGTGCACGGTGGGGAAAGAGACTTAGTTTCGAGTTCTGAGTTAGACGCGAAACTTTTTTATGGATCCAGTTAAGCTCAACATCGACGGTAAAGAGGTCATCACCACCAAAGGCAAGACCGTTATCCAGGCGGCCGCCGACGTGGGGATCATGATTCCCTATTACTGTTACCATCCGAAGCTTTCCATCGCCGGCAACTGCCGCATGTGTCTCATCGAAATCGAGAAAATGCCGAAGCTGCAGATCGCCTGCAACACTCAGGTCGCTGAAGGGATGTCGGTATTGACCCAAAGTCCGAAAGTTCTGGCCGCCCGGAAGGCGGTGATGGAGTTTCTCCTCATCAATCACCCGGTGGACTGCCCGATCTGCGACCAGGCGGGGGAATGCTGGCTGCAAGACTATTATATGGAGCATGATCTGCAGGCAAGCCGCTTCGAAGCGAGAAAGGAACACGATCGTAAAAGGGAAATTTTTGGCCCCAACGTCGTCTTCGATGGCGAGCGCTGCATCAAGTGCACCCGCTGCGTTCGTTTTCTTCAGGAAATCACGCATACCAACGAGCTGGCGGTGGTCAATCGCGGCGATCATTCGACCATCGCCGCGTTCCCCGACACCGTGCTCGACAATCCGCTTTCCGCCAATGTCGTCGATATCTGTCCGGTAGGCGCGCTCACGGACCGAGATTTCCGTTTCAAAGTACGCGTCTGGTATTTGCAAAAAACTCCGTCGATTTGCCCGGGTTGCAGCACCGGCTGCAATACCAGCGTTGAAACCTATCAAAATCGCATCGCTCGGTTTAAGCCGCGGGTCAACGAAGCAGTCAACAGCCACTGGCTGTGTGACGAAGGGCGCTACTGCTTTCATGATCTGACCGCGGGCGAAAGGTTGACCACGCCCATGATCCGGCAGGAAGGCGGTCTCGTGCCGGCGACCTGGGAGCAGGCGCTGCAAGCCGTCCTCAATGGATTACGTTCAACGAAGCCGCTGGCCGGAATCCTCTCCGGTAGAAGTACCAACGAAGAAGCTTTTCTATTTGCCAGATTGATGAAGAAGCTGACAGGTGAGCCTATATTGGAAGTTTTTTATCAAGAGCGGGAGCTCACGGACGTACAGAAGATTCTGATGAGTCCGGATCGCTCGCCGAATTTTGCCGGCGCGCGCGATATGGGAATGAATTCCAACGGCGGCTTCGACTCCTTGATGGATAAA
>WNGN01027097.1_pt1 | contig 11374 bp, 10 predicted proteins | sample 5400561 | NCBI WGS metagenome assembly WNGN01 (sample SAMN13153379, study PRJNA577476) | soil metagenome | isolation source: 115 cm soil or saprolite under Garry oak tree replicate 2 | place: USA:California | collected 2016-06-15 | reverse complement strand
GCCAGCAGGGCGAGCGGCCAGCAGATCACCAGCAGAATACACCACAGGAAAAAGGCGGCCATCGATCTCTCCTTGCCAATATTACGTAACGGATGACCGATAGGTTCCGCGGTCGGCGAACTGAGCGAGGCGCAGCCTGCGGGCAACCGACTCCGGCACTTCGGCTTCCAGGCTCATGTGCGAATCTTCGACGGCGGACCTCAGCACGCGGCCCAGCGCGTGAACCAGAGCCAGCGTGCGCCCCTCGGCCAGCGGCAGCCGCAAAGAAAGCCTGACCACGGGATCCACCGGCAACGCATCGTCTATTCCTCGCAAAAGCTCATCCAAACCTTGCCCCATCCGCGCAGAAACTAGGATCGGACCAGCGCTCCCTTTCGGCGCCGCGGAAAGTGTGTCCCGCTCCTCCGGCCCAAGGAGATCCATCTTGTTGAACACACACAGGCGCGGCCGGTCCTGGACGCCGAGCTCGAGGAGGATCTTATCCACTTCCGCATCCAGCTCCGTGTGATGCGGATTCGAGACGTCGCTGACATGCAGGATCAGTGCGGCTTCGTGCACCTCCTCAAGCGTGGCCCGAAACGCCGTCAGAAGCCCCTTCGGCAGGTCCCGGATGAAGCCCACCGTATCCGATACAAGCACGCGGCGGTTCGACGGCAGGCGAATCGCGCGCACCGTGGGATCGAGCGTGGCGAACATCTTGGGAGAGACGAGGACGTCCGCGCGACTCAGCGCATTGAACAACGTGGACTTGCCTGCGTTTGTATAACCGACAATCGCAATGGTGCCGAGCGGCACCGCCTGACGCGCTTCGCGCCGCAGCCCGCGCTGTTTGCGCACTTCTTCGATCTGGGACTGAATCTTGCGCACGCGTTCACGAATGCGCCGGCGGTCCGTCTCCAGTTTCTTTTCGCCGGGGCCTCGAACTCCGATTCGCCCCGCGCCTCCTCCGGCTCCGGCTCCGCCTCCGCCGCCGGCCCCGCTCTTGCCGCCAAGGCGCGACATTTGCGTTCCGCGGCCGGTGAGCCGCGGCATCAAGTAATCGAGTTGTGCGAGCTCAACCTGAAGCTGGCCCTCGCGGCTGCGCGCATGCCTCGCGAAGATGTCCAGGATGAGCTGTGTCCGGTCGATGACGCGGCAATTGGTGGCGTTTTCGATGTTGCGTTGCTGGACGGGGGAAAGATTGCGGTCGAAAATGATCAGCGGCGCATTCCGCGCAGTTGCCTCAGCGCGAATTTCGTCCAGCTTGCCGCGGCCCACCAGCGTGGCTGGGTCGGCCGAGTCGCGAAGCTGAAAGACCGTGCTGGCAATCTCCGCGCCTGCGCTGCGCGCGAGCTCGGCCAGTTCGGCCAGCGATTCGCGCTCCGGCTGCCCTGCAGGCAGCCCCGGTAAGCGCGGCGCGCGCTTCCAGGCCACGCCTACCAGCAAGGCGCGCTCGGATCCCGCAGTCTCGTGAGCAACTTTCATCGTTTAGGAAGAAACCACGAGGGACGAATGGCCGCGTGCACTTGAGTCAACCAGGGGTAGGACATCCTTGTTCTTCTTATAAAGTCATTATACGCCTTCCGCTGGGCCGCCAGCAGCGCACGCCGCAATTCCCTGTCCCAAGAGCCATGCAAGCGCTTCTTTGCGGACCTCGGGCGAATCGCCAAAACCGGTGAGCCAATGCACTCCCGGCTCTTTGCGGAACCAAGTCAATTGACGCTTGGCATAGCGCCGCGTCGCCTGCGCTATCGCCTCCCGCGCTTCGGCGAGTGTTCGTTCGCCCCGCAAGTGCCCGCGCAGTTCGCCATATCCGATGAAATCGAGCGGTTTGGCATCGTCGGGAAGCTTTTCCGCGAGGCGCCGCACTTCCTCGAGCCACCGGCGCGCGAGCATGGCGTCTACCCGTGCATGGATGCGCTCGTAGAGTGTTTCTCGCGGTGGCAGCAGACCAATCTTCATGGCCCGCCAACCTTCGAGTGGCGACCGGCCCTCGCGGTGCACCTCGGAAAGCGGCCGCCGCGACAGCAGGCACACTTCGATCACTCGGATGAGTTTCTGTTCGTCGCCCGGAGCAACGCGATTGGCTGCCTCCGAGTCCAGACGTTTCAGCACGCGATGGAGATGACCCGGGCCGTTTTCCTCGGCGCTCTGGCGCAGTCGCTCGCGCAGTTCTTCCGAGCGTTGAGGCGCATCCGCAAGGCCTTCGAGAAGCGCGCGAAGATAGAGCCCTGTTCCAACAGTGAAGATGGGCAGCCGGCCGCGCCGCCGCAAGTTTTCCAGAACGCCAATCGCCATCTTCCGATACGCGCCGGCGGTCGCAATTTCGTGCGCATCGAGGGCGTCCAAAAGGTGATGTGGCACGCCGCGACGCTCGGCTGCATCGGGTTTCGCCGTGCCGATATCGAAGCCTCGATAAAGCTGTGTGGAATCGCACGCGATGACTTCTCCGCCGAGTTGCCCGGCAAGCCAGACGGCCAGCGACGACTTCCCCGAAGCCGACCGCGAGCAACGCGAGCACAAGCAGCCCGATGATGATAGCGCCGAGAATTTGCTGGCGAGAAAGCTTCACGGCTGCTGCGCGTAGCTGAGGGGAAGATTGTACAGGTAGGTGAAGCGCAATTCGATATACGGCCCGCTGAAGGCCGGAGGCAAGGGCTGAAACGGATTGGACGCGCGTATCGAAGAAAAGGCCGCGCGGTCCAGCGGCTCTTTCCCCGAAGTGCGCATCAGCACCGGCTCACCGGTCGGCACATTGCCGTTCCGCAGGATGCGAAATTGCAGAACGACCATGCCCCTGTCTCCCAGCCGCACCGATTCCGGCATGACCGCAAACCAGTTTTGCTTCACGCTGGTATAGACACGCGCCAAATAAGTGCTGAAATCCACACCCTCATTGGGCGTCAGCATTTCCATGGACCCGTACGCCGCACCGCTTCCGCCGCCTCCTGGGGCTCCTGCTCCGCCTCCGCCGGGCAGTTGTCCGCCGGAAGCAATCGGCGCGGAGATAGAACCTTTGGCTGCGTCGCGGATCGATTGTTCGATGGACCGGCCGGGCGAAAGCTTCGGCAAAATCAATCCGTTTGGATTGGGTTGCGGCTGGCCGGGACTTTCCAGTTTCAACGGCGCGCGGGGCGCCTCCGCTTTGGGCGTGGGAGCCGCTGGCTGCGACGTGCTGGGTTGTGCCGCCGGCGCGCTGGGCAATTCCTTGGTCACACGCTCGGGTTCCCGCGGTCCAGGCGCCGGCTGCGGCTCGACGGTTGGCGGCGCCACTCGCCGCAGGATGCGCGGATCGACCCGCATCGCCTCGCTCGGAGGTTGCACCGGCCGCGGCGCACTCTTCGGCGCATCCAGCAGGCCGGGTGGAAGAAGCAGCGTCAATCGCTGCCGGGCCATCTCCATGGAATCGTTCGGATTGTGCCTGGCGGGAAAAAGGGCGGGTCCAAAAATGACCGCCAAGATCGCTAAAACGTGCAGCCCTACGGAGGACACATTGGTGATTAGATTCCACTTGGCGGTTTTGTCTTTCTGCTCCGCAGCGAGGAATTGCACGTCGCCCGTGGTAAAGATGTCCCCCTCGACAAGATCGAGCGGAACATGCTCGGGCGCCCTGACTTCTTCAAGCGGCGCGGCGTCGGTGGGCACGGCGATGCGCTCATCGAGCTCGGTCGGGATCACAACCGCGGCGATCTCTCCGTCTTCCGCAAGTATGGCCTCGAGTTTCAGGTCGCGCGGCACAATCACGCGGGCGGCAATCGATTCGAGCGGCAGCGACGTGGGGATGTTTGTTCGGCCATCGAGCCGAACAATCGGCAGCGCCGGGGGGATCAATGTGCGCTCATCCATCGAGGATGGACGCCGGCGCGAGGGCGCAGCCGAAGGGTCGGGGGCCGGCGGCCGGGCATCAGGCGGAACCAGGGTCCGGGGAATCATTGTCCTGATTGTTTTGCGAAGGCTCCCAGTTGGACGCTTCGCGCGTGCTCGAGGATGCTTGCCATCACCCGATCGGCAAGCTCGAGCGCGGCACGGCCCGCCGCAAACGCCTGTAATTCCGCGCGAAGCGGTTCCACCGGCTCGGCGTGCAGCTTTTCAAAGGCAAACTCCGGCTGCGGGCCGGGTTTGGCCACGCGCACGCGCAGAGCGTCCCGCCGCGCGTAATCGAGCGAAATATATTCCTGGTGCTGAAAGAAACGCATCTTTCGCACGCGTTCAGTGGAGACGCGGCTTGCCGTCACGTTGGCCACCGCTCCGCCCGCGAATTCCAGCCGCGCGTGCGCGATGTCAACTTTGTCCGTCAGGACCGGAATCCCAACTTGCACCTCAAAAAACAGAGGCCGGTTCACAATGGCCTCGACCGCCAAAACCGCCGGATTGAACCGCTCGACGTGCCCCACCTGTAAGATTCGCCCGTGGCGTCGCGCCGCCTGGATCAGCGCGTCGGCCTCTTCAAGCGACGAGGCCATCGGCTTTTCGACGAGGACGTCAATCCCCATCTCGAGGAGCCGAATCCCGACGGCCGCGTGCTCCGCTGTCGGTACCGCCAAGCTCGCCGCGTCCACGCGCCCGCGCAAGGCTTCGATATCGGGGATCACGTCCGCGCCGAATTCCGCTGCGACTTGCGCGGCGCGCTCCGCGTCGCCGTCCACAAGGCCCGCCAAGTCCGCGCCTTCCAGCTCGCGGTAGACGCGCGCGTGATTGCGGCCGAATTCGCCGGCGCCGACCACGGCCACACGGATTCTTCGCTCCGGCATCAACGTGCGGCGCCCATTTCTGATATTCCCGGCGAAGACACTCCGAGTTCCCCTGCGCCCTGCGGCGGCTCTGCCTGGATTGCGATACCCGCTGCGTCCGCCAATTCGATCAGGCGCACGCGGTCGAATAGGAGCGTGCGGTTTGCGTCTATCGCCAGCGCGGTAGCCTGCGCGGCCTTCATCTGTTCGATGGTCGGCAAACCGACCACGGGTACATCGAAGCGCATGTCCTGTCCCGGCTTGCTCACTTTCACGACTACGAGCGGCTTCCCGCCGGCGATGCGCGCGGCGCGCGCGATGGTCTCGTCCGTGCCTTCCATGGCCTCCACTGCAACGCACGCCCGCTCCGCGATCACCACCGTCTGGCCGATGTCCATCGCGGCGAGGTGCCGCGCAACTCCTACTCCATACGCGATGTCGGCTGCTTCGCGCTCATTCGGCGCGCGACGCGTCAGCACTCCAGGCTCGGGCACGAGCGGCTTCAGAAACGCGGTGGAATCCACCAGGTGAATGCCTTCTTCTTCCAGAACGCGCGCCACGGCGCCGATCAGCGCGTCGGTATTTTTCTTCGGCAGAGAGAAAAGGAGCTTCGCCAAACGCCAATCCGGCCGAATCGAGCTGAAAATCTTGTTATGCTTCACCTGCCCGGCCATCACCGCTTGCGTCACGCCTTCCTGATGCAACAGGTCGATCGCCTTGCTGAGCTCCCCCAGGCTCACCCAGTGCAGGCGCCGGGCGGCCTTCTCCAGATCGGCCGAAGCCTCTTCGCGCAGAGCGATTACGGCCATTTCGATGCCCTGGCTGCGCGCCCCTTCGAGCACCAAAAACGGAAAGCGGCCATTCCCGGCGATGAGGCCCCAGCCGGAAGCTGCGGAACCTTTTGAATCGCGCGCGGGAGTCATGGACGCGGCCCTATTTCACGATTCCGCGCTCGGCCGACTCAATAAAGCGGATCAGTTCCTCGACGTCGGCCGAACCGTTGAGAGCGCTTCGCATTTGCGCGAGGGCCTGCGTCGTATTCAGCTTGGAGCGAATCAGCAGGCGGTAAGCACGCTGAATGGCCCGGATGCGTTCCGCGTTGAATCCGCGGCGCTCCAGACCGATGGTATTCACACCGAAGGATTTCGTTTCGCGCTCGGTGACCACGCGGGAGAAGGGCGGCACATCCTGCGTGACGACCGTGGAAGCGCCGACGTACGCATGGCGTCCAATGCGGCAAAACTGGTGCACCGGCGAAAAAGCCCCCACGGTCGCAAAATCTTCCACCTCCACGTGCCCGGCAAGCGTGGCCCCGTTGACAAAAAGCGCATTGTTCCCCACGCGGGAATCGTGTCCAACGTGCGAGTAGGCCAGGAAAAGATTGCCGCTTCCGATGCTGGTAATCCCCCCGCCCTTCGCGGTGCCGCGGTTGACCGTCACGTACTCCCGAAACGTGTTGCCTTCGCCGACGACGAGCTCGGCGCGCTCCCCGCGAAAGGTAAAGTCCTGCGGGTCACCGCCCACGACTGAAAAGGGAAAGAACGCATTGTTCCGCCCGCACCGCGCCGGCCCCTGCACCACTGCGTGCGGATGCAAAATACAACCATCACCCAACTCAACGTCCTCGCCGACCACGGCGAACGCTCCGACCCGCACACCGGCCCCGAGCCGCGCCGACGCGGCGATCACTGCATGCGCATGAATTTCTTGCAGCGTCATTCGTTCGAAGGCTTGCCTTCCGGGGGCGGATCGCGGTCCACCATCTTGCACATGAGCGTCGCCTCGGCGGCCAGATCGCCGTTGACCGTCGCCTTGCCTTCCAGTTTGCAGAAATTGCCGCGCCAGGACAGCACGTTGACTTCGAGCCGGAGCTGATCGCCCGGAACCACGGGCCGCCGGAAGCGCGCATCGTCCATGTGCTCGCGGTCCGGCACTTCCTGAAGCAGCAGCAGCCCGCCCGTCTGCGCCATGGCTTCGATGATGAGCCCGCCCGGCATGATCGGCTTCCCCGGAAAATGCCCCTGAAAGTGCGATTCGTTGATGGACACGTTCTTAATGCCGACAATCCGCTTCAACGGCTCCATTTCGAGGATCGCATCCACCATCAGAAATGGATAGCGATGCGGCAATATCTTCTGGATACCGTTCACGTCAAGAATCATCCGCGCTCTCCGTCTCGCCGCACACACCCTCCCGGCAAACTGCGTTCCTATCGACGAATTGCTCATTATATGCGACCTTCGGGGTAGCGGCGAAACGCGATTGTCCTCTCTCTCGCCGCGGCTGCTTATCAGCGCTTCCCGGCCACCCTTGCTGCAAGTCGGCCGCGTTGCTAGCATTTGCGCGCCATGCCCGAACCCAATTTGCCTCAAGCGCTGCTGAGGGCGTTGAAACCAAGAACCGCGGAGATGCTGGCGACGCTGCGGCGGCTCGTCCTTGCGGAATCCCCGAGCCTTGAGAAAGTCCCCGCGGACCGCTGCTGCCGTTTGCTCGCCCAGGAATGGCGGCGCCGTGGTACTCGCGTCGAAATCTTGCCGCAGCGCCATCGCGGCGATCATCTCCGCATCACGTGGTGGAAAGCCGCCGGGAAACCGGCAGGCCAACTCCTCGTACTCGGCCATTACGATACGGTGTACGCGAGTGGCACGCTCAAATTCATGCCCTTCCGCGTGCGCGTCGGCAAGGCCTACGGTCCGGGTATTTTTGACATGAAGGCGGGCCTCGTTCAGGCGCTCTTTGCTCTCCAGATATTGAAACAACTCAAGGTCCCACTCGCCAAGCGCGTCGTTGTTCTGTGGACTTCCGACGAGGAGATCGGCAGCGACACTTCACGTAAGCTGATCGAGCAAGAAGCGCGGCGCAGCGACACCGCCTTTGTGCTCGAGCCCGCGTTCGGCCCGAAGGGTTTCCTGAAAACTTCGCGTAAAGGAGTTGGCGAGGCGCAATTGATCGTGCGTGGCCGAGCCGCACACGCCGGGCTCGCTCCCCAGGAAGGCGTCAATGCCATCCACGAGCTGGCGCGCCAGATCGCGCGCCTCGAACGCTGGAATGATCCGCGCCGAGGGGTCAGCGTGAACGCGGACATCGTCGAAGGCGGTACGCGCACAAACGTCATCGCCGAGCACGCTAGCACCGCTCTCGATCTCCGCGCGATGACCCTTGGGGACATGCGCCGGATCGAAAAACAACTGCACGCACTGCGACCGATTTTGCCAGGAGCGAAAATCGAAATCCGCGGCGGTTTCAACCGCCCGCCGATGGAACGCAAAATGAGCGCAGAGCTATTCGCGCGCGCGAAGGCCCTGGGGCGACAGATGGGGCTTTCTCTTGGTGAATGCTCCGCCGGCGGCGGCTCCGATGGAAACTTTACCGCCGCGCTCGGTGTTCCGACGCTTGACGGCCTCGGCGCCATCGGCGATGGCGCGCACAGCGAACGCGAACACATCGTCATCTCCTCGCTGGCCCCGCGCGCCGCCCTCCTCGCCGCGTTCATTGCGGCATCGTGACCGCGCGAGTGCGCCGAGCGGCAAGCGGGTGGCCTTACGTGTTGAGCAATTCTTTTCAGATGTCCGAATTCAGGGAGCGCCCTGCGATTTCCATCATCGTCCGTAAGTCTTGCGCAGATACTCGGCAGTGGATTGCATCACGTCGCCGTAATCGCCGTGGAGGATTTCGCGCACCGCGACTTCCGTGGCGCCGCCTCGCGCAATGCGATCCAGGATCCGGGTGATGTCGGTCATCCCGCGGGACTGCACGACCGCCTCCACGTTCGCGAGCGACCAGGCGTAAGCGTATGCGGCCGAATCGCCTGACAAACGCATCCACGAGCCTTCCAGCGCGCCCAGCGACATGAACTGTTTCGCGTCGTAAATCTCGACCAGCGTCGCGGCGTTTTCGCCGCTGCGCTGGCCCTCCATCCATTGCGCCAGTCCTTCGTTGAGCCAGACGGGGCAACGCCCATGCGTGCGTTGCGTGAGGAAGCTGTGCGTGAGCTCGTGTTTGAGCACACGCGACAATTCCGGCGAAACGTTGCTGAGTCCTTCCACCGGCACGCGGATCCGGCCGTCGTTCAGCGCTCCCACCCACGCCGGCGCGCGCGTGATGTCCACGAACGCGTCTTGCGTATAAAGGACTACGCCGATCGGATCCGGCGGCGTGTAATCCAGCTCCGATTCAATCTTACGAAAATGCGCCTCCAACACGCGAAGGACGTCGCGCGCCAGCGCGGGCTGCGCTGCGCCGCTGTAGCGCAGCGTAAAATGCCCGCTTTCATTTTCTCCGTAATTCTGTTCCTCCTGAAGGTCGCGTTGCGCCTTTTCCAGCGCGGCCTGCACCTCGGGATCCTTTCGGAGCGCGAGCGCCCGCTTCCACTCGGCTACTGCCTCGCCGATCTTATTCAGGCCGTAATAGGCCCAGCCGGCGAGCTTGTGCACGTCGGGCGATTCCGGCTCGACGCGCTTGGCGCGATCCAACTCGTCCAACGCCTGCTTGTACTCGCTGCGGCGCAGGTGCAGGTAGGCCACGTTCATCAGCAGTGTGGCCTGCTCCGGCGCGAACGTCAGCGCCGTCCGTTCTTCCTGCAGCGCGTGTTCGTAATCGCCCCGGCTCAGCTCGAATTGCGCCGCCGCGTGATGCGCCATCGCGGCGCGCTGGCCGCTTCCATTGGCTCCGGATCGCGCCTCTTCTTCAAGTTTCGCGATGAACTCCCGATCGATCGAGCCATCATGGACCGCTCCTCGAGCGATTTCATCTCCCGGAATCGTGGCGGCGGCAGCCGGGGGCGTGATGGCCAGTTGCGTGGCCTCCTTGCCTGCGCCGTGAACATCGATTACGCCGCCCCTTTCGATGTGATCGACGATCGATTTTGGCAGAGTGAGCTGTCCCGCCGAAGTTTCGTAGCGGACCCTGTCCCCTTCCTCGACGGCATACAGGGCGACGATACGCCGCCCATTTTTCAAGACAATCGTGTCCGCAAAGATGGGCGCCGCGCACAGAAGGAGGGAGACAGAAAGAAAAACCGCTCGGAAGCCGTGGCCCGGGCGCCGCATGTTTCTATTCTAGCGTGAGCAGTCACGCCAGGCGCACGGGGGCTTCCTCTCGGTGCCGAATGTTGCTAGAGTCAATTCCATGAGGGCCCCGATCCTGTGGATGGCCCTAGGCACCGCGTTCTGCTTCGCGCTGCCCGCCGGGTCGCAAACCACAGCCGTATCTCCGCACCAGCTTTACGATTCGCTGAATGGAGTCCGCGTGGATCCGGCCGCCGTGTACCCCGTGAAGCAGGTCGAGTTGTTCCGCGCCGATGTGAAGCTTACTTTCGAGGAGGGAACGCTCGGATTTCTGACGCCCGTGGATGGGCGCGTCACCGGCGTGGTTTTCAGCGGCCACGGGCGCGCCTTCACTGCCCCGCGCGACCCTGTTGAGAAACAACAGATGGCGCGATTCCTCGGCGTGCCCGTCCTCGACGAGGAGTTCCGGAGCGCATATATCCGCTTTTCCGACGGGGCCGCGGAAGAGTTGGCCGGCCAATTCTGCCGCTCGAATCTTTCGGCTCAAGCCGATCCCGCCTACGTTGCCATGTGGAATCAGTTGCTGCCGCATCTGAATGCGCCCCATTCGCTGCGCATCTTGGCCGATTGGCTCTCCGTGAATCCCCGGCCGTATTTCGCCGCCGCACTCGATGGCGTCGAACGGGGCATGTTTGATTTTGTTTTCGACCTCCGCCGCCTGGGCATCGTATCGCACGGCATCTGCGCCCGCGCTCGGTAGCGCGTTCCGTGCGTCGCACTATTCCCTGGAAACCTCTATTTTGCCCGACCGCTCGTTGGATGGGACCGCCAACGTTACGATTCGTGCTGAGCGCGAGGGCGAACGCCTTATCACCTTCGAACTCTCGCGCCTGCTGAATGTCGACTCCGTGATCGGACCGGGCGGGGAGGAACTCCCCTTCTTTCAAAATGAAGGCTTGAGCCAGCGCGAGCGCGTTGTTCGGGGAAACGATTCGCTCTGCGTCGTTCTTTCCGAGCCGCCCCACCGCGGCCGTGAATTCACTCTGCGGCTGCGTTTTCGCGGCAGCGTGATCTCCGACGCCGGCAACGGCGTAGTCTTCGTGGGTGCGCGCGGAAACTGGTACCCGCATCTCGGCGGGCCGGACAGCTTTGCCGATTACGACCTGACGCTTCGCTGGCCGCGCAAGCTGCGTCTCGTCGCCACCGGCACGAAGCTCGACGAGCGCGAAGAGGGCGATTTTCGCATCGGCCGCTGGCGCGTTGAAAAACCGGTTCCGGTCGCGGGCTTCAATCTGGGTGAATACGCCTCCGCGTCCGTTACGGAATCCGGCTACGCCGTGGAAGTTTTTGCGAATCGCCAGCTCGAGCAGGCATTGAGAAGGCGGCTCGCCCCCCTCGCGCAGGACATCCCGATGGGGCAGGTTACGATTGGCCCGGAAGGACCGAGGGGCCGCGCGCGGCTCGAGATGGCGATGCCGCCGCCGAGCCCTGCGGACGCACTGCGGCAGCTTGCGCGGGAAGTCTCTTCTTCCATACGTTTCTACGAGGCCTACAGCGGACCGTTTCCCTACCGGCAGCTCAACGTCTCGCAGATTCCCGGCACGTTCGGCCAGGGCTGGCCCGGGCTGCTCTATGTCTCGACGTTCTCTTTCCTCCCTG